>Ga0308159_1002902_pt1 | contig 18631 bp, 19 predicted proteins | sample PhyCR1_FD_201040 | JGI IMG/M metagenome (GOLD analysis project Ga0308159, IMG submission 201040) | Phyllosphere microbial communities from UC Gill Tract Community Farm, Albany, California, United States - DLSLC.R1 | ecosystem: Host-associated > Plants > Phyllosphere > Unclassified | place: USA... | reverse complement strand
CCGCTCCGCGCTCGCTCGGCGTCACGTAGCGTGGCAGCTGCGACAGGTGCGGCACGAAGCGCGCGATGTTGGCCACGCCGATGCTGTGCGGGAAGGCCTGGAACATCAGCTGGTCGTTGGTCGAGTCGCCCACGTAGGCCCACCGGGTGATCTCGTGATCGAGCCGTCGCCCCCACAGCGCGCCCACGATCCAGCGCGCGCCCTCGAGCTTGTTGTGGTCGCCGTACCAGCCGTTGACGTGGATGCTGCTCACGGTGGCGTGCATGCCCTCGTGGCGCATGGCCAGCACCACCTTGTCGATCTGGGCGTCGCTCAGCTGCGTGAACTCGCTGTGGTCGATGGCGATGTCGCACTCGCGGCCGGCCGAGTCGGTGGCGCGGCGTGCGCCGGGGATGTCATGCTCGATCTGCGCCAGCACAGTCTGCATGCGTGCGAAGTTGGCGGCGCGCGTTGCGGCGTCCTGCTGGTAGCGCCGCGCGAGCGTGCCGTCGGCCTGAGGCACCAGCGCCATCGCGCCGTTCTCCGGCACGATGGCGTCGACCGGCCAGGCGGCGGCGAAGGGCTCGCTCCAGCCCACGGGCCGGCCGGTGATCGGCACCACCTGCAGACCGGCCGCCTTCAAGGCGCCCAGCGCCTGCACCACCTCGGGGGGCACGACGCCCTCGGTGGTGAGCGTGTCGTCGATGTCGGTGAAGAGGCCCACCAGGCCGCGGCGCGCCTCGGCCGGCCACGTGGCCAGCGGCGCCATGGTGCGCGCGACCATCAGCCGGCCGTCTGCAGGGCCAGCCCGGCGTGCTCGCGCAGCGGGTGGAAATGGATCTTGGGGAAGCGCTCCTGCGCCAGCCGCACGTCGTACGGCGAGGTGCAAAGGTAGGCCAGCGTGTCGGCCGCGTCCTTGGCCATGCGCTGCGGGTAGGCGTTGACGAACTCGCGCAGCTCGGCCGGGGTGTTGGCCGTGATCCAGCGCGCGCCGGTGTACTGGCAGCCCTCGAGTCGCACGTCGGCGTCGTACTCGGCCTTCAGGCGGTGCTGCACCACTTCGAACTGCAGCTGGCCCACGGCGCCCAGCAGCATCGGACCACCGACCTCGGGGCGGAAGACCTGGATCGCACCTTCCTCGCCGAGCTGGGCCAGGCCTTGCTGCAGCTGCTTGGTGCGCAGCGGGTTCTTGAGGATCACCGTCATGAACAGCTCGGGCGCGAAGAAGGGCAGGCCGGTGAACTGCAGGCTCGCGCCGTCGGTGATGGTGTCGCCCAGCTGCACGCCGCCGTGCGTGGTGAAGCCCACGATGTCGCCGGCGTAGGCCTCTTCCACGGCCTCGCGGCGCTGGCTCATGAAGGTCACCACGCTGGTGGGACGCAGCTCCTTGCCGGTGCGCTGCACCTTGAGTTTCATGCCCGGCGTGTACTTGCCCGAGGCCATGCGCACGAAGGCGATGCGGTCGCGGTGGTTGGCGTCCATGTTGGCCTGCACCTTGAACACCACGCCGGCGAAGTCCTTGTCCTCGGGCTGGATCTCCTTGGTGACCGGCTGGCGGTTGACCAGCGTGGTGCTGATGCGCGGCTGCGGCGGCGGTGCCAGGTCGACCAGCGCGTCGAGCACTTCCATCACGCCGAAGTTGTTCACGCCGGAGCCGAAGAAGACGGGCGTCTGCTTGCCGGCGAGAAAAGCCTCCTTGTCCCAGGCGGGCGAGGCGCCGGTGGCCAGTTCCATGCTGTCCATGGCCGAATCGAACTCGGAGCCGAAGCGGGCCCGCAGCGTGTCGCGCTCGGTCAGCGGGATCGTCTCGAAATCCTGCGGGCGGCGCTCGCTGCCCGACTCGAACACCGTCATGGCCTGCGTGCGCAGGTTGACGATGCCGCCGAAGGACTTGCCCTGGCCCACCGGCCAGGTCATCGGCACGCAGGGCATGCCGAGTTCGCGCTCCACCTCGTCGAGGATGTCCAGCGGCTCGCGCACCTCGCGGTCCATCTTGTTGACGAAGGTGATGATGGGCGTGTCGCGCTGGCGGCAAACCTCGATCAACCGGCGCGTCTGCGCCTCCACGCCGTTGGCCGCATCGATCACCATCAGCGCCGAATCGACGGCCGTGAGCACGCGGTACGTGTCTTCCGAGAAGTCCTTGTGGCCGGGCGTGTCGAGCAGGTTGATGACGTGCTCGCGGTAGCTCATCTGCATCACCGACGAGGCCACCGAGATGCCGCGCTGCTTCTCGATCTCCATCCAGTCGGAGGTCGCGTGGCGCGAAGCCTTGCGCGCCTTGACCGAACCGGCGATCTGGATCGCGCCCGAGAACAGCAGCAGCTTCTCGGTCAGCGTGGTCTTGCCGGCGTCGGGGTGGGAAATGATGGCGAAGGTGCGGCGGCGGCGGGTTTCGGCGGCGTAGGGGGAAGACACGGGGTTACTCCAGGCAACCCGGGATTTTCGCAGAGGGCGCCAGAGGCGGCCGGCAGGCCGGCTGCATGTGCCCGCGCGTGCTCACATTGGCGGCACGAAGCCGTTGCGGCCGACCAGCACGCGCAGTGCGGTCGGTGTGCCATTGCGGGCCTGTGCGTTGACCAGCACCTTGGCGCCCGGCACCAGCAGGCCCGGCGTGCCCGGGCCGAACGTGACCACCGGCGTGCCTGAGGGCACGACGACGGTTTTCTCCCCGCCCTTGTAGGTCAGGCGCATCTGTTGGCCGCCGCGCACCGAGGACGGCGATGCAGCCAGATCCGCCACGGTGGCGTTGGTCATCGTGCTTTCGGGTTGCAGGTCCCAAGGAAAGTGGCCTTCGCCGGTGCCGCGTGCGGCCTCGGGGAACACGAGCACTTCCAGTGCTTTCTGCGTGCCGTCCGGCTGCGGCATCGCCGCTGTGCCGATGAAGCTGCCGCGCTTGATATCGGCGAGCTTGATGGGGTAGACCTCCGACACAGGCAGCTCGGGCGGACGTGCGAGGCTGACGACTTCGCCGCCGCGATCCCGTACGACCAGACTGGTCGCATCTGCGTAAACCACCGTGCCGCGCACGCGGACAGGGGGGCTGGCTGCTGGCGAGCTCGCGGCTTGCGCGGCAGTGACGGCAGGCAGGGACAGGGCGCCGACGAGCGCGCAGGCTCCCAGGCAGGTGACTGTGGCACGGGTGATTCGGTGGAGGGTCATGACTTCAATGTACGCCGAAGCACGCGAGCGCGTTGAGTCGACTAAAATCCCAGCTTCCGAGGAGCGTTGCAGCGCCATCAGGCGTGAGGCTCGGATTTCCATGCAACCACGCTCACCCGCTGTCCCCGCGGTGAGTTTCATACCTCTCCCCCGAACGCAGTGGCATCTTTCAAACCCGTTTTGGAGTCCGCATGAGCGCCGTTCTCAAGTCCCCCGTCTCTCCCGCCGATCAGGCGATCGCCGATATTTCCCTTGCCGCCTGGGGCCGCAAGGAAATCAAGATCGCCGAGACCGAAATGCCTGGCCTGATGGCCATCCGCGACGAGTTCGCGAAGTCGCAGCCGCTGAAGGGCGCGCGCATCACCGGCTCGCTGCACATGACGATCCAGACGGCGGTGCTGATCGAGACGCTGCAGGCGCTGGGCGCCGACGTGCGCTGGGCCTCGTGCAACATCTTCTCGACGCAGGACCACGCGGCGGCAGCCATTGCCGAGCGCGGCACGCCGGTGTTCGCGATCAAGGGCGAGACGCTCGAGGACTACTGGGACTACACGCACCGCATCTTCGACTTCGGACCGAAGGGTTCGAAGGGCGAAGGCCCGAACATGATCCTGGACGACGGCGGCGACGCGACGCTGCTGATGCATCTGGGCCAGAAGGCCGAGAAGGATGCGTCCCTCGTGGCGGGCAACGGCAGCAGCGAGGAAGAACGCATCCTGTACGCGGCCATCCGCAAGAAGCTCGCCGAGGACGGCACCTGGTATTCGCGCAAGTCGGCCGAGATCATCGGCGTGACCGAAGAGACCACGACGGGCGTGCACCGCCTCAACGAGATGTCGGCCAAGGGCACGCTGCTGTTCCGCGCCATCAACGTGAACGACTCGGTCACCAAGAGCAAGTTCGACAACCTGTACGGTTGCCGCGAATCGCTGGTCGACGGCATCAAGCGCGCGACCGACGTGATGATCGCCGGCAAGGTGGCCGTGGTCGCCGGTTACGGCGATGTGGGCAAGGGCTCGGCCCAGGCGCTGCGCGCGCTGTCGGCCCAGGTGTGGGTGACCGAGATCGACCCCATCAACGCGCTGCAGGCCGCCATGGAGGGCTACCGCGTGGTGACGATGGAGTACGCCGCCGACAAGGCCGACATCTTCGTCACGACCACGGGCAACAAGGACGTGATCCGCCACGAGCACATGGCCGCCATGAAGGACCAGGCGATCGTCTGCAACATCGGCCACTTCGACAACGAGATCGATGTCGCCTCGCTCGAGAAGTACGAGTGGGAAGAGATCAAGCCGCAGGTCGACCACGTGATCTTCCCCGACGGCAAGCGCATCATCCTGCTGGCCAAGGGCCGCCTGGTGAACCTGGGCTGCGGCACGGGTCACCCGAGCTACGTGATGTCGTCCTCGTTCGCGAACCAGACCATCGCGCAGATCGAACTGTTCACCAAGCCCGATGCCTACCAGCCCGGCAAGGTCTACGTGCTGCCCAAGCACCTGGACGAGAAGGTGGCCCGCCTGCAGCTGAGCAAGCTGGGTGCGCAGCTCACCGTGCTGACGGACGCGCAGGCTGCATACATCGGCGTCGACAAGAACGGTCCGTACAAGCCGGACACCTACCGCTACTGAAGCGGGAGCTGCGCCGCGTCATGCGCGCAGACCAGTTGCTCGTCGACCGCGGACTCGCGGTCTCCCGTTCGCAGGCAGCCCGGCTCATCGCCGGCGGCCTGCGCTGGCGCCTGCATGCGGGCGAGGCGTGGCGCGCCGTCGCCAAGAACGGTGACGCAGTGCCCGAGGGGGCCGAACTGGAACTGGCGGACGCGGCCGAGGCGCGCTACGTCTCGCGCGGCGGGCTGAAGCTCGAGGGCGCGCTGGAGGCCACGGGCGTCGACGTGCGCGGGCGCCTGTGCCTGGATGTCGGCCAGTCGACCGGGGGCTTCACCGACTGCCTGCTGCACCGCGGCGCCGCGCATGTGGTGGGCGTCGACGTCGGCCATGGCCAGCTGCACGAGCGATTGCGCGCCGATGCGAGGGTGACGGTCGTCGAGCGCGTCAATGCGCGCACATTGGGCGCTCCTGAGTTGATCGCTGCCCATGCAGGCAGGGCGGGCGCTGCAGCCCGAGCTGGCGCTGAGGACGAGCTGGCCTTCGACCTGATCGTCGGCGACCTGTCCTTCATCTCGCTCACGCTGGTGCTGCCTGCGCTGGTGCCGCTGCTGGCGCAGGGCGGCGACCTGCTGATGCTGGTCAAGCCGCAGTTCGAGTTGCAGCCGGCGCAGATCGGCAAAGGCGGCATCGTGCGCGACCCGGCGCTGTACGCCGTGGTCGAAGAGCGGCTTCGTGCGGCTTGCGAAGGCGCCGGGCTGCATGTGCTGAAATGGCTGGACAGTCCGATCGCGGGAGGCGACGGCAACCGCGAGTTCTTCATGCACGCGGCGCGTACCTGAACGACACCTACACAACGACAAGACACGAGAGGACCCTGGCGATGGCCACCCCCGAACGTTTGCCCCTGAGTTTCGAGTTTTTTCCGCCCAAGACACCCGAAGGCGTGGTCAAGCTGCGCGCCGTGCGTCAGCAGCTGTACGCCTGGCGACCGGAGTTCTGCTCGGTCACCTACGGGGCGGGTGGGTCCACCCAGGCCGGCACTTTCGGCGCCGTCCGGGAGATCCTGACCGAAGGCGTGGACGCGGCGAGCCATTTCTCGTGCATCGGCGCCACGCGCGACACCGTGCGCACCCAACTCGCCGAGCTCAAGGGCATGGGCGTGCGCCGGCTCGTGGCCCTGCGCGGCGACCTGCCCAGCGGCTACGGTGTGGGCGGCGAATTCCACTATGCGAGCGATCTTGTCCGCTTTATCCGCGAGGAATGCGGCGACGATTTCCGCATCGAGGTCGCCTGCTATCCCGAGGTGCACCCGCAGGCCCGCTCGGCCGAGGCCGACCTGCAGGCCTTCGCCACCAAGGTGAAGGCCGGCGCCCACTCGGCGATCACGCAGTACTTCTTCAGTGCGGATGCGTATTTCCGTTTTGTCGACGATGCGCGCCGGTCCGGCATCGACGTGCCGATCGTGCCCGGCATCATGCCCATCACGAGCTCGACGCAGCTCATGCGCTTCTCCGACGCTTGCGGAGCCGAGATCCCGCGCTGGATCCGGCTGCGGTTGCAGGGGTTCGGCGACGACACGGCCTCGATCAAGGCCTTCGGCATGGAGGTCGTGACGCGGCTGGTGGAGCAGTTGTCCGCCGGTGGCGCACCGGCGATCCACTTCTACACCATGAACCAGGCTGCGGCGACCTTGGGTGTGCTGCAGGGCCTGGGCTGGCGCGCATGACGGTGTCCGGCTGGGGCCTGCATCGGGGGGTGCAGTGGCTGGGCTGCGCCGGGCTGGCTCTCGCGCTGGCCGGCTGCACCACGCCGCCCGGCGAATCCGGAACTGCCACGAAGGTCGCGGAAGCCGTGTCCCCGGCGGCACCCTTGCGGCCGCTGGCCCGGCAGGGCGGGGCTTCTGCCGATGCGCCGCGCTCCCGGGTCGCGTCGGTGCGCTACGACCTGAGCTTCGGAGCCGAGGGCGATCTGCCTCCGGACGACGGCCTGCCCGGTGACGGGCCGCCGGGCGAGGTGATCCAGCGCGGCGGCGCGTCGTGGTACGGGCTGCAGTTCCACCTGCGCAAGACGGCCAGCGGCGAGCGCTTCGACATGGGGGCCTTCACCGCCGCCCACAAGACCCTGCCTTTCGGCACACGCCTTTGCGTTCGCAGCCTGCTCAACGGACGCGAAGTGATGGTGCGCGTGAACGACCGCGGCCCGTATGCGGCCGGCCGCATCATCGACCTGAGCCAGGCGGCGGCGGAGCAACTGCAGATGGTCGGCCTGGGCATCAAGCAGGTGGCGCTGACGCGCATCGGACCGGAAGGCGGACGCTGCAACGGCGTGGCGGTCGCGCCGGCCGACGACGCGGGCGGCGCGGGCCTCGCCGACGCACCGAAGCCGGACGCACGCCCGAGGAAGACGGTGCAGGCATCGCGGCGTCGCCGATGAGCGCTGCGCGCGGCGGGTGCCCCGGCCGCGCTGTCAGCCTCCTGCTTCGACCGTGAAGGCCGCGTGGCGGTCCTGGGCCAGCACCTCGGCCAGGCGGGCGAGCGCCGGGCGCAACTGCTCGGCCAGGGTGTAGGGCGGCTTGATCAGAAACATGCCGCTCGCGGGCAAGCCCGGCCGTCGCGTCTCGCCCTCCGCGTTGGTCGTGATCTTGCTCGATTTGACCGTCAGCGTCGCATGCAGCCAGGGTTTGCCGGCCTTGTTGGCCAGCGTCTTGAGCCTGCGCGGCAGGTCATGAGCCTCGGGCCGGGGAATGATCGGGTACCACACGGCATAGACGCCGGTGGCGAAACGCTTCACGGCCTCGCCGACGAACGCCGCCGTGCGGCCGTAGTCGGTCTTGAGTTCGTAGCTGGGGTCCACCAGCACCAGCGCACGCCGGGAGGGCGGCGGCAGGAACTTGGTGGCGCTGCCGAATCCGTCCTCGCGCAGCACGGCGATCTGCCGGCCGGCGTCGAGCTGGGCGATGTTGGCGTCCAGCGTGCGCGCGTCGGTCGGGTGCAGTTCGTACAGCTTGAGCTTGTCCTCGTCGCGCAACAGGTGCTGGGTGATGAAAGGCGAGCCGGGGTACACGCGGGCCTGCCCCCCGCGGTTGAAGCTGCGCACCACCTCGAGGTACCGGGCGAGGGCCGGCGGCAGCGGTTGTTCCGGCGCGCCCTCGGCCGCGGGGCCCAGCAGGCGCAGCACGCCGTCGGCCGCCTCGCCGCTCGTGCCGGCGTAGTCGCCGTCGAGCCGGTACAGGCCGGCCCCGGCATGGGTGTCGACCACGGTGATCGGCGTGGGCTTTTCGAGCAGATGCTCGAGGGTGGCGATCAGCACCGTGTGTTTGAGCACATCGGCGTGATTGCCGGCGTGGAAGGCGTGGCGGTAGCTGAACATGGATGATCGTGCAGGTCGGCAGGGAAGGCGCACCGCCGTGGCGGCCGCCCGCGGCCCGGGCTCGGATCGCGGCCCCGATTGTCGCTACCCTTGTGCCCGGTCGAAAAACCCTTCCCGGCGGCTCGCAGCGGTCCGCCGGTTGGGGGCGCAGCCGCCCTGCTTGGCGGCCCAGCGCCGTCGTCATATAATGGCAGGCTTTGCAGCGATTTTCGGGCCCCGCGGCAAGACACTCCACTCCCACCTAAGAGCTTCCCTTCAGAGGAAGGCCGACCGTGGAAAAGGGCCCTCAGCAAACCTCCTCCTTCAGGAAAACTCATGTCTACTTTCAGCGCAAAGCCCGCTGAGGTCGTGCACGAGTGGTTTGTGATTGACGCGACCGACAAGGTCCTCGGACGGGTAGCCAGCGAAGTGGCCCTCCGACTGCGCGGCAAGCACAAGGCCATTTACACGCCTCACGTCGACACCGGCGATTTCATCGTCATCGTCAACGCCTCCAAGCTCAAGGTCACCGGTACCAAGTCGCTCGACAAGGTGTACTACCGCCATTCGGGCTTCCCCGGCGGCATCACGGCCACCAACTTCCGCGACATGCAGGCCAAGCACCCCGGCCGTGCGCTCGAGAAGGCTGTCAAGGGCATGCTGCCCAAGGGCCCCCTCGGCTACGCGATGATCAAGAAACTCAAGGTGTATGGCGGCGCAGAGCATCCGCACACCGCCCAGCAGCCCAAGGCGCTGGAAATCTAAGGAGCCTTGAGATGATTGGTGATTGGAACAATGGCACCGGCCGTCGCAAGTCCAGCGTCGCCCGCGTGTTTCTCAAGAAGGGCACCGGCAAGATCACGGTGAACGGCAAGGCGATCGAAGAGTTCTTCGGCCGTCAGACCTCGATCATGATCGCCAAGCAGCCCCTGGTGCTGACCGACAACGTCGAGAGCTTCGACATCCAGGTCAACGTCCACGGCGGCGGTGAGTCCGGCCAGGCCGGCGCGACCCGCCACGGCATCACCCGTGCGCTGATCGACTATGACGCGAACCTCAAGCCGGTGCTGAGCCAGGCCGGTTTCGTCACCCGCGACGCCCGCGAGGTGGAACGCAAGAAGGTCGGCCTGCACTCCGCACGTCGCCGCAAGCAGTTCAGCAAGCGCTGATCGGGTCCTGCCCACGGAAAGACCGCCCTCGGGGCGGTTTTTCTTTGTCTGGGGTAGCATTCCCCACATTGGTCGCCCGCGTGCGACCCCCACGGAGAACCATCCATGAGCGCAGTTGCCGAAACCATCAGCACCCCCAGCCAGATGCCTGAGCCGATCGTCTTCACCGACAGCGCGGCTGCCAAGGTGGCGGACCTGATCGCCGAAGAGGGCAATCCCGACCTGAAGCTGCGGGTGTTCGTGCAGGGCGGCGGCTGCTCCGGCTTCCAGTACGGCTTCACCTTCGACGAGATCACGAACGACGACGACACGACCATGACCAAGAATGGCGTGTCGCTGCTCATCGACGCGATGAGCTACCAGTATCTGGTCGGTGCCGAGATCGACTACAAGGAAGACCTGCAGGGTGCGCAGTTCGTGATCAAGAACCCGAACGCCACCAGCACCTGCGGCTGCGGCTCGAGCTTCTCGGCCTGATCCGCATCTTGACCGGGCGGGCGTACGCCGACCACCACCCCGCGCCCCACATGCCACCGGTCCAGCCGCCTTCGGGCGGCTTTTTCGTTCCCGCGGCACCCGTCGCCGGCCGGAACGCGCCGCTCCAGAAAGCCCGAACACCATGAGCGCACCGACGCCCGCCGCCACCGACCCGTCGTCCAGCCCCGCCGACCGCCGCGTGCTGCTGTGGCTGGTCGCGATCGGCTTCTTCATGCAGACGCTGGACGCGACCATCATCAACACGGCGCTGCCGGCGATGGCCGCGAGCCTGGGCGAGAGCCCGCTGCGCATGCAGTCGGTGATCGTGGCCTACTCGCTGACGATGGCGATGCTGATCCCGGCCTCGGGCTGGCTGGCCGACCGCTTCGGCACGCGGCGCGTTTTCATGCTGGCGATCGCCTTGTTCTCCTTGGGTTCGCTGGCCTGTGCGGCGTCGCGCGGGCTGGGCGAACTGGTGGCGGCGCGGGTGCTGCAAGGGCTTGGCGGCGCGCTGCTGCTGCCGGTGGGGCGACTTTCCGTGCTTCGCACATTTCCGCGCGGCGAGTTCCTGCAGGCAATGAGCTTCGTGGCCATTCCAGGGCTCATCGGGCCGCTGCTGGGCCCCACGCTCGGCGGCTGGCTGGTGCAGTACGCGTCATGGCATTGGATCTTCCTCATCAACCTGCCGGTGGGGCTGATCGGCCTCGTCGCCACGCAGCGCTTCATGCCCGATGCGCGCGCCGAGCACACCGGGCGCTTCGACCTTTGGGGCTACGCGCTGCTGGCCTTCGGCATGGTCGCCATTTCACTGGCGATCGAGGGGGGCTCCGACCTGGGCCTGCGCCATGCCGGCACGCTGGTGCTGGGCGTCTTCGGCTTCGCGGCGCTGGTGGTGTACTGGCTCCACGCGGTACGGCACCCGCAGCCGCTGTTCTCGACCCAGCTGTTCCGGGTGCGCACGCTGTCGGTGGGGCTGCTCGGCAACCTGTTCTGCCGGCTGGGCAGCGGAGCGATGCCCTTCCTGATCCCGATCTCGCTGCAGATCTCGCTGGGCTATTCGCCGCTGCAGGCAGGCCTGATGATGCTGCCCACCGCGCTGGCCGGCATGGCGATGAAGCGGGTGGCGACGCCGCTCATCCTTCGCTTCGGCTACCGCAACGTGCTGGTGGGCAACACCGCCATCATCGGCCTGCTGATGGCCAGCTTCGCCCTGGCGACGCCGGGCGAGCCGCTGTGGCTGCGCGTGCTGCAGCTCGCAGCCTTCGGCGCCTTCAACTCGCTGCAGTTCACGGCCATGAATACCATCACGCTCAAGGACCTGGACGGCGCCAGCGCCAGCAGCGGCAACAGCCTGCTGTCGATGGTGCAGATGCTGGCGATGAGCCTGGGCGTGGCCGTGGCCGGCGCGGTGCTGTCGGGCTTCAGTGCCGCCTTCGGCGGAACCGGCACGCCGGGCGCCGCGCTCGAAGCCTTCCAGGCCACCTTCGTCACCGTGGGCTTGATCACGCTGGCCTCGGCGGCGGTGTTCTGGCAATTGCCTGCCGAGGCGAGGGCACCCCAGCTCGATGGCCCGGAAGTGTCCGGGCACGGCTGATCGCTCCACGGTGGATTGCTGCTCGCCCATCCGGCGGGCGGGCAGTCAATTTCAGCTCGAGACTCAGGCCGGGTAGATGGCACCCAGCACCCGCGCCCCGCGCGCGCCGGTCACGCTCGCCAGGTTGCCGGGCTCCCGCCGCACGGTGCGGCGCGCCAGCCAGGCGAAGGCGGTGGCCTCCACCTGCTGCGGCGGCAGGCCACGTGCGTCGGAAGAAAGGACAGCCACGCCAGGCAGCAGCGCCGCGAGCCGCGCCATCAGGTGCGCATTGAGCGCGCCGCCACCGCAGACGACCAGCGTGCTCGCCGCGGAGGCGGCTTCCCGCACGGCCCGTGCGGCACTTTCCGCCGTGAGTTCGGCGAGGGTGGCCTGCACGTCCTGCGGTGCGAGCGGTGCTTCCTGGGCGAGCGCCGCAGCGAGCCACTCGGGATGGAAGAGGTCGCGGCCGGTGCTCTTGGGTGCGTGCCGCGCGAAGTAGGGCTCGGCGAGCAGGCGCGCGAGCAGGCCCGGGTGAACCCGGCCGCCAGCGGCCCAGGTGCCGCCGGCGTCGAAAGGCTCTGCGCGGTGCCGTTGGCACCAGTGGTCCATCAACGCATTGGCGGGCCCGCAGTCGAAGCCCAGCACCGCACGGCCGTCGGCCCGCAAAGCCGGCGGCAACACGCTCAGGTTGGCGATGCCGCCAAGATTGAGTACGGCCACCGTGTCGTCGGGCCGGCCGAAGAGGGCGGCGTGGAAGGCTGGAACCAGCGGCGCACCCTGGCCGCCCGCCGCGAGGTCGCGTGTGCGGAAGTCGGCCACCACGTCGATGCCCGTAAGCTCGGCCAACAGGGCGGGGTTGTTCAGTTGCAGCGTGTAGCCCGTGCCATCGAATTCTCCGGGGCGGTGGCGGACCGTCTGGCCATGGGCGCCGATGGCGACGACCTGCGTAGGCTCCTGGCACGCGTGCGCCAGCAGCGTGCGAACCACCTCGGCATAGACGCGCGCGAGCCCGTTGCCGGCCAGCGCCGCGCGGTGCAGTTCGTCGCTGCCCTGTGGCCGATTGAGCGCCAGCAGCTCAGCGCGCAGCGCGGCAGGAAAGGGCGCGGCCGCATGCGCACGCACGGCGATGCCGCCCTCAGCCAAGTCGGCCAGCACGCCGTCCACACCGTCGAGCGAGGTGCCCGACATCAGCCCGATGAAGAGTTCTGCGGCCATGGCTGCGAGGTCCCTCAAAAAGAAAAGCGCCGCAACAGCGGCGCTTCGGATTGTGACGGTGCGCGGGAGGCGTTCAGTCCGCGCTGGCCTGGACCACCGAGAAGGCGGCTGCCAGCTCGGTGCGCGTGGCCCGGGCCACCTTCTCGAAGGCCGGGCGCGCTGCGGTCGAGATGGGCACGCCGCCGTCCTGCTGGGCGATGGTGGTCGGGTCGTGGTATTCGCCGTTGATGCGGAACTCGAAGTGCAGGTGCGGCCCGGTGGCCCAGCCGGTCGAACCCACGGCACCGATCGACTGCCCCTGGTTGACGGACTGGCCTTCCTTGACGTCGATGCGCGAAAGGTGGGCGTACGCCGTCTGCTGGCCGTTGCGGTGGCCGATGATGACGATGTTGCCGTAGCCGTTCTGCTGGCCGGCGAAATCCACCGTGCCGTCGCCCACCGTGCGCACCGGCGTGCCGGTGGGCGCCGCGAAGTCGATGCCGTTGTGCTGGCGCCAGCTGTTCAGGATCGGGTGCATGCGCATCGCGAAGCCACTGGATACGCGCGTGAACTCGACCGGCGAGCTCAGGTAGGCCTTGCGCAGGCTGTCGCCGTTGGGCCGGTAGTAGCCGCCCTTCTGGCCGGGCTCCTGGTACCACATGGCCTGCCAGGTCTTGCCGTTGTTCTCGAACTCGGCCGACAGCACGCGGCCCGTGCGCATGGTCTGGCCGTCGGCTTCGAAGGTTTCGTAGACCACGGCGAAGCGGTCGCCCTTGCGCAACTGCCGAAAGTCCACGTCGCCCTGGAAGATGTCGGCCAACTGGCTGGCGACGGCATCCGGGATGCGGGCATCGTCGGTGGCGGCAAAGAGCGAGCTGCGGACGATGCCGCTGGCCAGGCGCGTGCCGGGAGTCAGGGTGTCGGTCTCGATGCGGGCAACGAAGCCGGCCGGGAGCCGCTCGATGACGTAGCGCTTGAAGCCGCCATCACCGTCGGGAATCCAGCGCGCCGTGAGCTTGCGCAGGCTGTTGTCCTGCCCGACCTCGGCGTTGATGGTGCGCCCGACGCGGTTGAAGAAGGCCGCACGTGCATCGCCATTGCCCCGCACGAAGGCGGCGGCGGCAGGGTCGCTCACGCCCAGGCGCTTGAGCAGCGCCTCGGCCGTGTCGCTGGAGCGGCTCTGCTCGCTGCGAAACAGCGTGAAGCTGAGTGCGTCGAGCACTTCGCTCTGGCTCGCGACCGGCAGCGGGGCCACGGTCTCGAGCACCTGGTGAATCGGGAGGTCGGACGCGTCGGGACCCAGCGAGGCGACGGCGAATGCGCCGCCACCGGCGCACAGCAGCATCGCGGCGATGGCCGCTGTCAGATGGCGGGGGTAGGTCTTGACGGTGTAGGCGACGCGAGAAGCGACAAGCTCCTCGGCGGCCAGGATGCCGTTGATCAGTTTGGACAACTCAGAAATCCAGCTCGGGTTCGGCGACCGCCTGTGCCAGCAATTTGCGGGCCAACGAAGGTCTTCAGGCGGGGCGAAAAAGGAGCGGCGCTTAGAATGCAGCGCTCAAGAAACCGGCTGGAGTATAGCTTTCGGCCGTTGCTTTCCCCACAAAAGTCCGAATGAATCCCGAGTTTGTTACTGGTCAGCCGCTGTCCGATCGTGTAGGACGTGCGCTCGAAATCTCCCTGCGCGGCGCCGACGAGTTGCTGCCTCAAGACGAGTGGGTCAAGAAGCTGCAGCGTGCCGAGGCCACCGGCCAGCCGCTGCGCATCAAGCTCGGGCTTGACCCGACGGCGCCGGACATCCACTTCGGCCACACCGTGGTGCTCAACAAGATGCGCCAGCTCCAGGACCTGGGGCACACGGTGATCTTCCTGATCGGCGACTTCACCAGCCTGATCGGCGACCCGTCCGGCCGCAACAGCACGCGTCCCCCGCTCACCGCCGAACAGATCCGCGCCAACGCCGAGACGTACTTTGCCCAAGCCAAGCTGGTGCTGGACGAATCGAAGACCGAGATTCGCTACAACTCCGAGTGGAGCGACCCGCTGGGCGCGCGCGGCATGATCCAGCTGGCGGCCAAATACACGGTGGCGCGCATGATGGAGCGCGACGACTTCAACAAGCGCTTCAAGGCCGGGCAGTCGATCTCGGTCCACGAATTCCTCTACCCGCTGATGCAGGGCTACGACTCGGTGGCGCTCAAGAGCGACCTCGAGTTGGGCGGCACCGACCAGAAGTTCAACCTGCTGGTCGGCCGGCATCTCCAGCAGGAATACGGCCAGGAGCCGCAGTGCATCCTGACCATGCCGCTGCTGGAAGGGCTCGACGGCGTCGAGAAGATGTCCAAGAGCAAGAACAACTACATCGGCATCAGCGAGGACCCGAACGCGATGTTCGCCAAGACGCTGTCGATCTCCGACGAGTTGATGTGGAAGTGGTACACGCTGCTGAGCTTCCGTTCCCTGGAGGAGATCGCCGCACTCAAGGCCGAGGTGGCGGGCGGGCGCAATCCCAAGGACGCCAAGGTGCTGCTCGCCAAGGAGCTGACGACGCGGTTCCACAGCGCGCAGGCGGCCGAAGCGGCCGAGCAGGACTTCATCCACCGCAGCAAGGGCGGCGTGCCGGACGAGATCCCCGAAGTCACGCTGTCGGGTGCGCCCCTGGGCATCGCGCAAGTGCTCAAGCAGGCCAATCTGGCATCGTCGACCTCGGAGGGCAACCGCCTGATCGACGGCGGCGGCGTGCGCGTCGATTCGGCGGTGGTGAGCGACAAGGCGCTCAAACTCGCAGCCGGCAGCTACGTGGTGCAGGTCGGCAAGCGCAAGTTCGCGCGCGTGCAGCTCGCCTGACGCATCAGCGCACTTCGATCGTCACCCGCCGGTTGCGCGGCTCGTCGACCTCGTCGGCCGTCGGCACTGCCAGCTCCCGCTCGCCCCGGCCCGCGGCCTCGATGCGCTGTGCCGGGAAGCCGCGCTGAATCAGGAGCTGCCGCAACTCCTCGGCCCGCCGGCGCGAGAGCTGGTCGTTCTGCGGACCGGAGCCAACGGTGTCGGTGTGCCCGGTGACCACGATGTCGGCGCCCGGCCGGGCAGCTGCAGCGGCCAGCATCTCCTGCACCTCGCGTTGCGAGGCTTCGGTCAGTACCGTGCCGCCGGCGTCGAAGTACACGGTGTAGCGCTGGGGGCCCGGCGGCATCAGGTCGAACAGGGTTGCGTTGTCCCTGCGGACCTGGAGCGGGTCGGCAGCATCGACCGCAGGCGCGCCGGTGGCGCCCGCGGCGGCCGTGGCGCGCTGGTAGGGCTTGTCGAGCGTCTGCTCGCCGCCCTTGGTCCGCACCACAACGGCCGAGGGCCGGCCATCGGCCTGCGGCAGCAGCACCACCCGTGTCGCCGGTGTGGAACACGCGGCCAGCAACACGGCGAGCGCGCAGCCTGCCCAGAAGGCGATTCGGCGGCGGATCGTCATCACGGCTGGGCGTCGGCCGTGACGATGAAGTCCGTGCCGCGGATGCCGATGGTGGCGGTCTGCGTGTCGACGCGCACCGCGTCGGGGTTGGTCTTGCCGATCAGGCCGCTAACCATGCGCAGCGATCCCCGCAGCAGCGAGACGAGCAGCCCCCCGTCCTGCGTGGTCGAGTCGAAATGGAACTGCTTGAGGTCCAGGCGCGAATCGGGGCCGAGGACCAGCGCCGTGCCGTCGCGCAGCACCAGGCTGGCCGCACTGGCCGGGCCGGTGGAGATGCGATCGATGGGCGAGACGCGGTCGCCCGGCCTGGCAAGGCGTGTGTCGCCACCGGCGCTGAGCACATGGACGTCACCTTGCACGGACTTGATGAAGCCGGCATGGGCGTCGGCCGCAGGTGCAGGCGCGGCCACTGCGGGCAGGGCCGTCACCGTGGGGGCCGGGGGCGCTGTCTGCGCCCCGGCCGTCGCATTGGCCAAGGCCAATGCGCAGACAGCGAGGCCGGGCATCGGGCGGAAAGTCATGCGATGTCTCCAGGGGAAGCCGAGAGGGGCGCAATGGTACGCGAGGCGTGTCCGGGGACCGGATAATCCGCCGCCTGTCCCCCGTCATATCGCCCGCCGTGCCGTCCGCTCCCACGCCCACCCCCCGCAGTGCCATGAGCCCGAAAGCGCTGCTGCGCCTGTCCGTGGCCGTCGCGCTGCTGACCATCCTGCTCAAGGGCTGGGCCGGCTACATCACGCATTCGATGGGCCTGATTTCCGATGCGATGGAGTCCTTCGTCAACCTGGCGAGCGCGGTGTTCGCGCTCGGCATGGTGACCATCGCCACCCGTCCGGCGGACGACGAGCATCCGTACGGCCACCACAAGGCGGAGTACTTCTCCTCCGGCTTCGAGGGCATCCTGATCATCGGTGCCGCGGTAGCGATCGGCTGGGCCGCCATCGACCGCCTGGTCCACCCCCATCCGCTGGAAAAACTGGGCTGGGGCCTGGCACTGTCGGTCGTGAGTTCGGCCTTCAACGCGGGTCTGGCTTTCATGCTCTTCCGCGCCGCAAAGACGCACCGTTCGATCGCGCTGGAGGCCGACGGCCGCCACCTGATGGCGGACGTGTGGACTTCGGCCGCCGTGGTCGTCGGGCTGCTCGCCGTTCTGGCAACGGGTTGGCTGTGGCTGGACTCGGCGCTGGCGCTGGGCGTGGCGCTGAACATCGTGCGCGAAGGAGCGCACCTCGTCTGGCGCTCGAGCCAGGGGCTGATGGACCAGGCGCTGGAGCCGGAGGCCCAGGAGGCCCTGCACGCCGCGCTCGCACGCTTCGTCGCCCGGGTGCCCGAGGGGCCGCAACTGCGCTTCGACGACATCGTCACGCGCCGGGCCGGCCAGCGACGCTTCGCTGACCTGCACATGCATGTGCCAGGCGACTGGTCGCTCCAGCGCGCGGCCGCCTTGCGCGATGGCGTGGAGCAGGCGCTGATGGATGCCGTGCCCGGTCTGCGCGTGACGCTGCAGCTGCTGCCGCTGACCATGGAGGCGCGCTCGGTGCAACTCGACGGCCATGCGCGGGTCGATGCGTCGGCCGGCGGCCCGCCATGAAGGCCGTGCTGCAGCGCGTGAGCGAGGCGCGCGTGGAGGTCGGTGGCGAGGTGGTCGGTCGTATCGGCCACGGGCTGCTGGTGCTGGTGTGCGCCGAGCGAGGCGACACCGAGGCTGCCGGCAAGCGCCTGCTGGCCAAGATGCTGAAGCTGCGGATCTTCAGTGACGAGGCTGTCGCCGCCGGGCCGCCCCAAGGCGACAGCGCCTCCCCCGCGGGGGGTGGCGAAGCACACGCAGTGGCGATCCGGGGGGCTGTCAGTTCGGGCAAGATGAACCGCAGCGTGCAGGACGTCGGCGGCGGCCTGCTTCTGGTGAGCCAGTTCACGCTGGCAGCCGACGTGAGCGGTGGCAACCGGCCGAGCTTCACCGGCGCGGCACCGCCGGACGAGGGCCGCCGGCTCTACGACCTCTTCGTGGCCGACGCGCGCGCGGCGCACCCCGAGGTGGCGACGGGCATCTTCGCGGCCGACATGAAGGTGCACCTGGTGAATGACGGGCCAGTCACCATCGCGCTGCAGATTTCCTAGCTGCGCCGAGCGGTCTTGGCGGCGGGTCGGTGCCGGGCGGTCAGCGCCGGCGGTAGGGGTTGCGCACGCCCAGGCCGGCGAGGATCTCGATCTCGCGCGCTTCCATCGCCTCGGCATCGGCGTCGCCGGTCTCATGGTCCCAGCCCTGGGCATGCAGCGTGCCGTGCACCAGCAGATGGGCGTAGTGGTCGGCCAGCGTGGCACGCAGGTCCTTGGCCTCTTGCGCAACCACGGGCGCGCACAGGACCAGGTCGGCCATGACCACGGGCGACTGTGTGTAGTCGAAGGTCAACACGTTGGTGGCGTAGTCCTTGCCGCGGAATTCGCGGTTGAGCCGCTGGCCTTCCTCGGCGTCGACGATGCGCACCGTCAGCTCGCCGGGCAGCGCCAGCGCATGGCGGATGCAGCGCGCCACGCGGTGCCGGGCCAGCGCGGCGCGATGCCGGGCAAGGCCATCGAAGCGGCCGAACTGCAAGGACAGCGAAAGCTCGGGCAGCGCCATGGCGTCAGCAGGCCCTCGTGCGCAAGTGGGCCACGG
>Ga0308159_1002901_pt1 | contig 18634 bp, 14 predicted proteins | sample PhyCR1_FD_201040 | JGI IMG/M metagenome (GOLD analysis project Ga0308159, IMG submission 201040) | Phyllosphere microbial communities from UC Gill Tract Community Farm, Albany, California, United States - DLSLC.R1 | ecosystem: Host-associated > Plants > Phyllosphere > Unclassified | place: USA... | reverse complement strand
TGTCGCTACACGGCGAATGTTTCTCCACAATGAATCGCAGAGTTCCCACATGATCCTCGTCACCGGAGGCGCCGGCTTTATCGGCGCCAACTTCGTCCTCGACTGGCTGGCCCAGGGCACCTCTGGCTCCGTCGAGGCGGTCGTCAACCTCGACAAGCTGACCTACGCCGGCAACCTGGAAACGCTGTCGTCGCTCCAGGGCAACGCAGCCCACGTCTTCGTGCAGGGCGACATCGGCGACAGCGCCCTGGTCTCGCGCCTTCTGGCCGAACACAAGCCGCGCGCCGTGGTCAACTTTGCCGCCGAGTCGCACGTCGACCGCTCCATCCACGGCCCCGAAGACTTCGTGCAGACCAACGTGCTGGGCACCTTCCGCCTGCTCGAAGCCGTGCGCGGCTACTGGAACACCCTGCCGGCCGACGAGAAGGCCGCCTTCCGCTTCCTGCACGTCTCCACCGACGAGGTCTACGGCAGCCTGTCGGCCACCGACCCCGCCTTCACCGAAGAACACAAGTACGAGCCCAACAGCCCGTACTCGGCCAGCAAGGCCGCCAGCGACCACTTGGTGCGCGCCTGGCACCACACCTACGGCCTGCCGGTGGTCACCACCAACTGCTCGAACAACTACGGCCCGTACCACTTCCCCGAGAAGCTCATCCCGCTGATGATCGTCAACGCCCTGGCCGGCAAGAACCTGCCGGTGTACGGCGACGGCATGCAGGTGCGCGACTGGCTGTACGTCAAGGACCACTGCAGCGCCATCCGCCGCGTGCTCCAGGATGGCAAGCTGGGCGAGACGTACAACGTGGGCGGCTGGAACGAGAAGCCCAACATCGAGATCGTCAACACCGTGTGTGCGCTGCTCGACGAGCTGCGCCCCCGTGCCGACGGCAAGAGCTACCGCGAGCAGATCAGCTACGTGACCGACCGCCCGGGCCACGACCGGCGTTACGCCATCGACGCGCGCAAGCTCGAGCGCGAGCTCGGCTGGAAGCCCGCGGAGACCTTCGACAGCGGCATCCGCAAGACCGTCGAGTGGTACCTGGCCCACGCCGAATGGGTGGCCAACGTGCAAAGCGGTGCGTACCGCGAATGGGTCGAGAAGCAGTACGACGCCTCGGCCGAGAAAGCCACCGCATGAAGCTCCTCCTGCTTGGCAAGGGCGGGCAGGTCGGGTGGGAATTGCAGCGCAGCCTGGCCCCCCTGGGCGAACTGGTCGCGCTCGACTTCGACAGCACCGACCACGCCGCCGACTTCAGCCACCCCGAGCAATTGGCCGAGACCGTCCTCAAGGTTCGCCCGGACGTCATCGTCAATGCCGCGGCCCACACCGCCGTCGACAAGGCCGAAAGCGAGGTGGAATTCGCCCGCAAGCTCAACGCCACGTCCCCCGGCGTCGTCGCCCAGGCCGCCCAGCAGATCGGCGCGTTGATGGTGCATTACTCCACCGACTACGTCTTCGACGGCAGCGGCAGCACCCCCTGGCAGGAAGACGCCGCCACCGGCCCGCTGAGCGTGTACGGCGCCACCAAGCTCGAAGGCGAGCAGCTGGTCGCCCAGCACTGCGCCCGGCACCTGATCTTGCGCACCAGCTGGGTCTACGCCGCACGCGGCGGCAACTTCGCCAAGACCATGCTGCGCCTGGCCAAGGAGCGCGAGCGCCTGACCGTCATCGACGATCAGTTCGGTGCGCCCACCGGGGCTGAACTCCTGGCCGACGTCACGGCGCATGCGATTCGCGCCACCCTGGCCGACCCGGCCAAGGCCGGCCTGTACCACCTGGTCGCCGGTGGAGAGACCAGCTGGCACGGCTACGCGCGCTTCGTGCTCGAGCAGGCGAAGGCCGCCGGCGTCGAGCTCAAGGCCGGCCCCGAGGCTGTCGACCCCGTGCCCACCAGCGCCTTCCCGACACCGGCCCAGCGCCCGCAGAACTCGCGCCTGAACACCCAGAAGCTGCAGGCCACCTTCGGCCTCACGCTGCCGCACTGGCAGGCCGGCGTCGCCCGCATGCTGCGCGAGACCCTCTGAATTCCAAACTTAGAACTGACCCGTCATGACCCAACGCAAAGGCATCATCCTCGCCGGCGGCTCCGGCACGCGCCTGCACCCGGCCACCCTGGCCCTGAGCAAGCAGCTGCTGCCCGTGTACGACAAGCCGATGATCTACTACCCCCTGAGCACCCTCATGCTCGGCGGCATCCGCGACATCCTGATCATCAGCACCCCGCAGGACACCCCGCGCTTCCAGCAACTGCTGGGCGACGGCAGCCAGTGGGGCATCAACCTGCAGTACGCCGTGCAGCCGAGCCCCGACGGCCTGGCGCAGGCCTTCCTGATCGGTGAAGACTTCCTGGCCGGCGCCCCCAGCGCCCTGGTGCTGGGCGACAACATCTTCTACGGCCACGACTTCCACACGCTCCTGAGCGACGCCGACGCCAAGACCAGCGGCGCGACCGTCTTCGCCTACCACGTGAACGACCCCGAGCGCTACGGCGTGGTCGACTTCGACGCCAATGGCAAGGCCAGCAGCATCGAAGAAAAGCCCGCCAAGCCCAAGAGCAGCTACGCGGTCACCGGCCTGTACTTCTACGACAGCCAGGTGGTGGACATCGCCAAGGCGGTCAAGCCCAGCCCGCGCGGCGAGCTGGAGATCACGGCCGTGAACCAGGCTTACCTGGACCAGGGCCAGCTGAACGTGCAGATCATGCAGCGCGGCTACGCCTGGCTGGACACCGGCACGCACGACAGCCTGCTGGAAGCCGGCCAGTTCATCGCCACGCTGGAACACCGCCAGGGCCTGAAGATCGCCTGTCCGGAAGAGATCGCCTGGCGCGCTGGCTTCATCGACACCACGCAGCTGCAGAAGCTGGCCGCACCGCTGCAGAAGAACGGCTACGGCAAGTACCTGAACCACCTGCTGGCCGAAGGCGTGCGCGCGTCATGAAAGCCACCCCCACCCAGATCCCCGACGTGCTGGTGATCGAGCCGAAGGTGTTCGGCGATGCGCGCGGCTTCTTCTTCGAGAGCTTCAACGGAAAAGCCTTCGACGACGCAGTGGGCCGCCACGTCGAGTTCGTACAAGACAACCACAGCCGCAGCAGCAAGGGTGTGCTGCGCGGGCTGCACTACCAGGTCCAGCAGCCGCAGGGCAAGCTGGTGCGCGTGACGCGCGGTGCGGTGTTCGACGTGGCGGTGGACATCCGCAAGTCGTCGCCGACCTTCGGGCAGTGGGTGGGCGTGGAGCTGACCGAGGACAACTACAAGCAATTGTGGGTGCCACCGGGGCTGGCGCACGGCTTCATGGTGCTCAGCGACACGGCGGACTTCTTGTACAAGACGACGGATTACTACGCGCCTGAGCACGAGAGATGCATAGCTTGGAATGATGAAACCTTAAACATCAAGTGGCCGGATATTGATGTCCTTATTCGGTTGTCTGCTAAAGATCAAGTTGGAGAGGCGTTCAAAATTGCCTCACTGGTCTTCGGTTAGGGCAAATGAAGTACTTAAATCCGCCTGTTGTGGTAGTTTGTGCGGTTAAGCTGAAATGGAAATGAGAGAAGAAAAAATCCATTCGATTTTTGGCGGGCAGCCTCTGCGTTACCGCGACCCCATGAGTTATGCGTCGGGGTCTTTGAATCAATTGATTCATGGAACAGACGATATTGTATGGGTTGAGCGGCAGATGGAGCCATATGGCGACGATCTATTGTCGCCCGCATTTCACGATTTTGTTGAGCGTCCTGTATGCGAGCACGACTATCTTGCTCGTCCTTTGGTCAGATCAGCTGCATTTATTTTGGCAAGATCTGATGTTGTTCTGACAGGGTATAGGACGTTGGTAGGCCAACGCGATCTTGAGTACAACCTAGATGAAGCCTTTGTCAGCGCGGAAGCCATGGCGAGCGAGTTGTCTGTGCTTGGACGAGATGAGCAGTGGGCGAGTGAGTTGACAGGCTTTAAGCCTACCCATGAATCATTTGTATACAAGCTAGATGAATCGCATAGACGAGTGATTTCAATCAATGAGCCAGTGATATGTCTTACCTCCGATGAGGCGCCCAATTACGGGTCATTTTTATTTCGGATTTTGCCAAAACTGGTTCAAGTTGCTCTTCTGGATGTCAGTATAAAAATACTTGTCCCTGTGTATTTCCACAGTCTCCGGCAATTTTTGATGCTTGCTGGGATTGATGAATCTAGGTTGATCCATCAAGATTTGGTCGCATTATATAAGTTGAAGCGGGCGATTTTGCCAAGTATGCGCAATAGTCATGCGTGGTTGGATCGGGAAAGTATTGCATTCTATGATTCGCTGCGAATGCGTCACGGCGAGTCAAGACGTGATCGGAAGATATATCTAAGTCGGAGGGATTATCTCAAGTCGCACGATGGCCAGGGGCGCATCATGCTAAATGAATCCGAGTTGATTGAGAAACTGAAGGAAAGAGGTTTTGAAGTTGTTGAACCTCAGAATTTCTCGGCATTGCAGCAGATTCGAATGTTTTCCTCTGCAAGTCTGATCGTCTCGGCATCTGGTTCAGCATTGTTTAATATAGTTTTTTCTTATCCTGGCACGAAAGTGATAGATATAGAAAGCGAGCCTCATTGGATTTCAAATCATGCTCGATTGTTTGGGTCTAGGGGTTTGGATTTTGGGATATTTGAGGGGACGCCCTCTGACTATACATTTAAGCACCATCATGTGCCATTCGAGGTTGATGTTTCTCGCCTAATGGATCGTATTGATAATTTTAAATAAAAATGGGTGCTTGATGAACTTTAAAAAAATCCTCCGTCGTGCTCGACGGGCTATTCCAACTAAAAGCAATCTTAAGCGGCTAAGGGAGGTGGACATAATCTCCAAAAGCAATGCGTTTGATGAGCTTGGCTATGGCGAAAGATCCGGCGCGATTGTTGAAGGTTGGGATTTGATCCCGCACTACGTTTGGTGCGGGGAGGCGATTAATTTGAAGCCGATGGATGGATTTGATCCCATTTTTTATAGGAATGTGAATCCCGACGTGGCGTCGTCCGGCATGAATCTTTTTGCGCATTACTTGATATATGGTCGAGCCGAGGGGCGTGTCGGCGTTTCTGGCGGATCAAATTTTGAGCCGAAGCATGGTAAATTTGGGTTAAAAGATGATCAATCTTCGCGGGGCGAGTGGGGTAAAGTAATTCGTGACAGCGGGGGGCTGGATGCGGATTTCTATGGCCGTCAATTGCGGGAAATTCCGGATGACATGGATCTTGTCGAGCACTATCTCCGATTTGGCGAGCAGGCGGGCCTTCGCCCATGCGCGGATTTTGATCCAAAACATTACGCAAAAAAAAACCCGGATGTGGTCGCCTCTGGAGCGAATTTGTTTGCGCATTTCGTGGCGTATGGCGCCGCAGAAGGGCGCGCCGGCACTATTTTCCCCGATTTGGAAAAATTAATAAAAAATAATTTGAATCCTAGTCGATCAACAGTTGTACTCGCGCTTCATGAAGCATCTCAGACTGGCGCACCCATCTTGGGGTTGAATATTGCTAGAGAACTGCGGTACTCTCTTGGATATAACGTTGTAGTTATTTCTAGGCGCTCCGGGAAAATTGCAGATGCCCTAAGGAATGAGGTTGATGTTTATATAGAGCCCCCAAAAGGCGAGTTGTTTTTTTCCGCGGACGAGGCTTCTTATCTTTCGAGTTTTGTAAAAGAGACGATAAATCCAAAATACATTATCGCTAATAGTGCGGTCTGTTATGAGTTGGCGGTAGAGTTTGCGCGGCATGGATTGCCGGTCGTTGCACTCGTGCATGAATTCTCAACACTTTTTGGGTCGAAGGCGGTACTTCAGGACTATTTCAAATTGATGTCCGCAGTAGTTTTTCCTGCTGAAGTTGTACGCAAATCGGCTGTCGATAGTTATCCGATTTTATCGTCGCGTCATTCATATGTAATTCCGCAGGGTCGTTCGATTGTGCCCAAGACAGTTGATGTGCGTCCTAACGAAAATAAGGATCTCACTTCGAAAATTGCCCCTGCCGTGATGAAGTGGTCCAAGTCGAAAGGACGAGTTACTGTTCTTGGTCTTGGAACGGTGGAGTGGCGTAAAGGCGTTGACTGTTTTGTGAGTACAGCGGTTTCTTATTTCTCAAAATTTCCGGAAGCCTCTTGTCGATTTGTATGGGTCGGTGCGCAGACGGACCATTCAAAGGAGATCGTGTTGTTCCTGAGTGAGCAGTTGGCGCGCTCTGCTGTTGTTGATAGTGTGCTATTTTTGCCTGAAACGGACAACTTGGACGAGGTTTACGCAAATGCAGACATTCTATTTGTCAGCTCCAGGTTGGATCCGTTGCCCAATGTCGCAATAGATGCAATGCTACTGGGGATGCCAGTGGTGAGCTTCTCCGGTGCCACTGGTGTAGGTGACCTATTGAGCCCAGATCCACTGCTGGGTCAGCTTGTTGTGCCATATCTCGACGCTGATGCCGCCGCCGACGTGATCGGAAAAGTTGCTCTAAATACGGGCCTTCGGGAGTTGATGTCGACGGAGATCACTCGGTTCGCAAAATCTGCCTTTGATATGAAAGCTTATGTAGTTGAACTCGATGAAATAGGTGGCAGAGTGGCGGAGGGGAAGACACTTGATCGCCTTTCGGCTTGATGCTACGCTCTCTAGGGGTTTGAATTGATTGGAGTTTTTGGTGCAGGTTTCATCGGGCAGCATCTTGTGGATTCTCTCCGGGAGTCTGGTCGTCCCTTTCGTTTATTTAGTCGAACATCGTATACTGATGGTTGCGAGGTTATTGATTTCGAGCGTGCTGAAACATATCAGGATTGCTTGAAATTTCTTGATGTTGTTGTTCTTTTGGTGAGTCAATCTTCACCTGCGACTTATCAGGCATACCCAGATCTCGAGATCGAGCGCAACGTGCTTGCCTATGCTCGTTTTTTACGTGTGCTGGATGCCAGTTCTGTAAAGCACGTAATTTATATCTCTTCTGGAGGCACCATCTATGGGAGGCAGCAGCATGCACTTATTGATGAACTTCATCCGATAGAGCCAACTGGTTACTATGGATGTGCAAAGTCAATGATTGAGTCCTTGATAAAGACAAATTCAAAAATCAGCGGTCGACAATACACCATACTAAGACCATCAAATCCGGTTGGGGCTTACCAACTTGTTCGTTCAGGCGTTGGTGTTGTTGCAGCGGCTATCAAGGCTGCACTAAATGGCGGGGCTTTTGAAATCTGGGGGGATGGACAGGTTATTCGTGACTATTTTGATGTGAGGGATTTGGTTGATGCAATTTTTCGAGTTATTGATCTAAGTGTAACGAGCGATGTATTCAATGTGAGTTCAGGACTGGGTCTTCGCGTGTTGGATGTTGTCGACCTAGTTTCGGCTGTCTCGGGGCGCGATATCGACGTGAAGTTGATGCCGGGCCGGACGGTCGATGTGCCAGAAAACGTTTTATCTTCCGCGAAGCTCGCTCACCAGTTGAGATGGAATCCCCAGTATTCAATCGAGCAAACAATTGAATACATGTTGAATTGCTCGAGGAATTGATTTGCTTCAGGGGGTAAGCGACTTGTGGGCATTGGGGAGACTTATGCTAAAAAAGCATCAAGCTCACCTGCCAGAAAATGACAGTACCTATGTGGGTGGCCACCCAGGGGCATATCCGATGACTTCAAGCCGCTTTAATCATTTTTAAGTCGTGTGCCGCAAAACTGGACTGGGTGCTATTGCGAATGAATTGCGCGTAAGCCCTGGGTGATAGCTTGGGTCATTCTGAAGAAAAACCTGCCAGCGATTGAGGAACAAAGCGAGTTCACTTGCTGGTGGGAGCGTTTCACCGCGCGACGCTTTTTCGTGATGGACTAGTTCTGCGAAGGGCGTGTACACAATGCGATAGCCCAGCATGCGCAGTCGCAGGCAGAGATCAACATCGTTGAACTCCAACGTGAGGCGCTCGTCAAAACCATTGATCTCCTCCATCAGACTGCGGCGCGTGGCAAATACCGCGCCGGTAACAATCGACCACTCTCGATGAACCTCAGCCCAGTTCTGGTACGTTGGTGCATCGGAGGGCATTCCAAGCCAGGCGTGTGCGCAAACGCCAAATAGACCGCCAGCGATGCCCGCATGCTGAATCGTTCCATTTGGGTAGAGCAGACGCGCACCCGCCCCCCCGACATCTTCCTGCATTGAGAAGGTGAGCAGTGCCTGCAACCAATCCCGCGACTCCGTAGTGATGTCGTCGTTCATGAACACGATCTGGTTTGTTTGGCTTGCACGCCAGAGCAGGTTCATCTTTGCCGCGTAGTTGAACTTTTCTCCAGATGTCCGGCATGTGACGATCCGTTGAAGCTCGAATGGCCAGTTCCCGGCCTGGTAGATGGTGCCGTCCTCGACATCGTCACCCACAATCACCTGGATCCGATCCATCGGGTAGTCAAGACGCGAGATGCTATCGAGCAAGTCGACGATAAAGGGTTTGCGTGTGGTTGCAGCGCCTGGAGCGGAGACGGGCCGGCTCTGGCGTGTAGGCACGACAAGCGTGACTTCTGGTAGCGACTTGAAACGCCGTACCAACTGGAGGGTGCCATCCACTCGGCCCGAACGCAGGTCGAATTGATTGCCGCTGCGGATCAGCCACTCCTGTAGGGCGGTCTTGCGCTGCGGCAGTGCCGAGGCTTCGAGGCGCTCCGGCCGTGTCACAAGCGTTTCGGGAATGCGCGCACACCCGACGCCGACGTCGAGAGCGCGCAAGAGCAACTCGTAGCTGGCTGCGCTGCCGTGCCGAATATGAGTACCGCCGAGTTTATGCAGCGTTGTCGCCTGCACGGCGATTGGCAGGCCGATGTAGTCCTGTGCGATCAACAAGGTAAGGTCGAATTCCGGCTTGAGATCCAGGAAGCCGTTGGCGTCTCCCTGACGACCGCACAACACATCGCAATAGAAGACGCCGATATCCCGGCGTTGCGCTGCCTGCCGGAGCAACGACGACGTGAAGTCGGGTTGCAGGCTATCCTCGGGCGCGCAAAGCACATACCAATGGTCGCCAGTTTCTATGGTGGGAGAGGTGCCGCATTCGTCCGTTAGTTGACCATCAGGAGTGACATTCAACCGGATGACAGTTGGCATTGCATGGGCATTCATGGGGTTCGCTCTTCCGGTATCGCGGTCATAAGCTGTTCTATGCTCTGCTGGATCAGGGCGCCCACAGCGCGCGCGGACAACGTTTCGAGGATGCGGTTGCGCGCGGCGTTGCCGAGCGACTCGTCACCTCGCCCGATCAGGTCGGCCGCCTGCAGCAGACAAGCACACAAGTGGGCTTCGTCGATCTTCGCCCAAGCATCGCCCTGAACATAGTGCCCGTGGGTCTCCTGCAGTTCCTCCAGCGTGTACCGCACTGGAAAGCCGCAGCTCGCATCCAGGAAGTCGCGCGTGCCGCTGTAGTCAGTGGCAACGACCATCTTTCCTAGCACCATGGCTTCGGCCACAGTCAGCCCAAAGCCTTCCGAGCAATGCGGCGATGCATAAATGTCTGCTATTGCCATCAGGTTGCGCATTGACTCCTGATCAAGTGCAGTATTGAGCAGAAGGACTCCCGGGGTCGCGTGGGCCTGCTCATGGAGTAATTCACCCTGCGTTTTCGAGTCGAATAGATGCTTGGTCTTGAGCACCAGCCGCCAGCCTCGTTGTGCCAATCCCGATTTACTGAATGCTCGCACCAGCGCGAAGGGATTTTTGCGAACCAAATAGCTCGCACCATCAAATGCATACAGTATTACTTTGTCTTCCGGGAGCAGTCCGATCTCATGCTTCGTTCGTTGCAGATTCTCGGCTGTCGGGGTGTTCTCTTGCGGGGTAATGACATGCGGGATTACGTGGACGGGCACCTTGGCGCGCTGTGCGAAGACCTCAGCGCAGTAGCGGCTCGGGGTCCAAATGGCGTCAACCTCGTCGAACATCGGAAACCAGTTGTCGGGGATGTTATTGGTTTCCCAGACCCACAGGCCGACGCGAAGTCGGGCACATTGAAGGGTCCGGCTCTGCGCTGATGTCATCAGGCCGGGCCAACCGTCCGGATTTAGGTGAATGATGCTGACGTCTGCTGGTCCCGCGAAGCTGGAAATGTCGAAGGGCGGTGCGATTCGTCGATGAATGTGAAAAGGGCGCTGGATTGGCGTGAGATTCAGTTCGAAAGACGTGTGACGCAGGGCGGACAAGTAGGAGCGACTTGCGATTGCCAGCCCATTGCTGTAATTCCATGGCCCCAGAAAAATCACGCGTGGCGGCGTGTACACGCCGTCTAACTCGCCCTTCAGGCGCGAGCGCTCCGGAATCTTCGATTTGAAGAGGCTCGGCCGGAGTTGGATTGCCGGTGCCAATACCTCGTCCAGTGTTTTCTCCGCAATCGAGGCATCGAACCCCCTGGCTTTCACTACGTCTTGCCATCCACTCGTATCAACTCCTGGAAAGGAGTCGCGGAGGGTCATCACCTTGACGAAAGGAAAGCCCTGATCAATCAGCCATCGCCAATTGAATATGGTGGCATTGACCTCTGAGGGTGACGGAAACAGCACCGAACAAGCGATCCCCGCGGTCTTCATTTCAGGCGCAAAGGTGATCTCGTAGTGTTGGATGACATCATCTTTCTCTGGCAATGTGACGATGCGGCGCATGAACAACTGGAATGCGGAAGATGCGAGGGTCGACTGGCGCAGTGCGAGGAAATAGCTTTGAATGTGCCAGCGGTGCTCGCTGTTCGCCGTCAAGCCGACAACACCTGCCGGGTCAGCACGAAGCCGTGCGATCAAGGAGCTGAAATCTCGCTCGTTCAATGGGCCGATCAGACTGTCATTGAGAAAGTAGAGGCGTTCGGCATCGAGGAACTGTGGCTCAAGAAGGAGCAGATGTGCCCAAGCAGCGAAGTCGTAGCCTTGGTTCTGTCTTACAGCCAAGCCGTCGACCTGATCAAGCAAGCCGGCATCGTCGTCGAACCAAGGTCTGTCTGCAGCGACGATGACAAATACGGCAATGTCATTGCGTCGAAGTGCCTCGACATAGTGCAGTACGTGTGGCTTGAGTTTCCCATGCGGCGAATGGGTGACGAAGAGCGCTATCTCCCGGTGATACGAGAGGCTCTTACGATATTCAATGATGGCATCTGTCACCGGCTTGCCGAGCGTCCCTTGCGCAGCCTCCGGATTAGGCGCGCGCCCCTCTTTTTCGCCAGCGAGCAAGAAGTGCTCCAGCGCCGGTGTGCCTTGCTTGGCGACATCTGGATTCTTGGCTAGGTACCACGAAGCGCGGAATCGGGGCGATGGGTCGATACCTGTTGTAGTGCCTTGTTCAATGTAGTGGCGCAAGGGGGCGCCGCCCACCACGCTGAGTCCTGGGTTCAGGCTGGCGTACCAAGCGGTATCGAGATAGGGGTTCGGATTTCGCGCTTCCGCACTGCCAATCAGGATGTAGTGAACCAAGGGGTTGGTTCCACGCTCCCGGACATCAGGGTACGTGTCCAAATACCAAGCACTGTCGAACAAGGGGTGAGGTCGCCGCCCTTCAAAGCCGCCGAAGTCGAGGTAATGAAGCAGCAAACCACCGGCAAAGTTCTTGGCGTCAGGCGAGGTCGCGGCGTAGTACCCCGGATTGAAAATGCCGGCGCGCCTCACCGCGAGCGCGTCACGAGCAGTGCGCATGTCGAGCTTGAGTGTGCGTACGACAAGTCCAAATTGAAGCCTGAGCAACGGCTTTAGGTGGCTTGCAAGTCTCCGCGTTATGTAGGGTGCACGAGAAAGAATGGACATTGTTTTTATGTTGGCCCTGGCCTCAGGCGATTTTAAATATGCACACATGGATGCCAGATAGAGCCCAGCCCATATTCATTTGTATTGATCAATTGGCGGCGATCAGATCTCTGTGCTCGACGATCGAGCCATGATCAAGGTGAATAACCTTGTTGCACTCCTTGGCGATCAAATCTGGCGAATGCGAGGCAAGCACCAAAATCCCGGATTTGGACACCACGTCTTTCATGCGTTGTTCCGCCTTCTCGGTGAATGCTGCATCGCCCACGGAAAGCCATTCGTCCATCAGAAGGATGTCTGCCTCTACGCTGGTTGAGATCGAGAAGGCGAGGCGCATCAACATGCCAGTCGAATAGGTCCTCACCGGCATATTTACATATTCGCCCAAGCCGCTGAACTCGCAGATCTCCGGTGTTAGCTTGTCGATCTGTCGCTTGCTCATGCCCATCACCAGTCCGCGAAGCATGATGTTCTCGATACCGGTGGCGTCTGATTCGATGCCCAGGGATGGATCGATCAGGCTTGCCACAGAACCTTGGCGGACAAATTCGCCCGACGATGGCTCGTAAACTCCGGCGAGCGCGCGCAATAGAGTCGATTTGCCAGCGCCGTTGTGCCCGATCAAGCCAAGCCGGTCACCGCTCTTGAGCTCCAAGTTGATGTTGCTGAGCGCCTGGACCACGGTGACCCCGGTTTCCTTTCCAAAGCGCCCGCCAGTGACTGATGCCGCGAGGGTCTTTTTCAGCGAGGCAGAGCCGGCGCCATAAATCGGAAAATTGACCGATACGTTCTTGAGTGAAATGAAAGCCATGGGTTACAGCCAGTAAACGACGCGACGACGGTATTTTGCGAAGAGAATGCTGGACGCGATCAGGCCGAACGCAGTCCAGATCAGTATGCCGATCCAGTTGTGGATGCTCGCCACACCGCCCATGAGAGGGGTTCGAAGCAGATCGAGCATCTGGGCAAAGGGGTTCCAAAGAATGTACCTAGCGCGGCCGGGAAGACTCTCCGGCAACCAAAAGACGGGGGTGAGAAACATTAGCATTTGCATTACGCTGGTCACAATCTGAGTAACATCACGGAACCGCGTGCAAATCAGGCCTAGTACCAACCCGATCGCGTGAGCATTCACGAGGACCAGCAAAAAGGCTGGAATGAAAAGCAAGGCCGACCAAGACAGCGAAATTCCTGCCCACAGGGCCACGGGTATGTAGAGAACAATCTGGTGCGCGAACTGAATCAGGTTGCGAGCCATACTGCGCCAGATGAAGAGGCTGATGGGAAAATAGCCCTGCTTCAAGTAATTGCCGGAACCTATGAATGCGTTGCAACCTTCGGTAACCATGGCTGAGAAGAACCCCCAGAAAATGATGCCCAGCGCCAGATGGGGAAAGAATTTGGAGAGCTCGGTGCCAAAGAGCGAACTGTAGAGCGGCCCCATGCCACCGATCATGGCCCCCATGCTCAGCGTGAGCCAGATCGGCCCGAGCATCGAGCGCCGGTAGCGCAGGACGATGTCGAACCAGGCAAGAGTCCACCAGATATCGGTGCGGCGGGTACCTTCCCACCAGTCCGCCCACGCGGTGCGATGTAAATTGGAGTGCGCTTGGCTCATAAACTATTAGAAATATTGGGATTGGATGCCGCGCAAGCAGCACCGTGCTGCGGCAAAAGAAATGATGAGTCGAATGCCTGCTGGCTGCTTTGTATGGCCCCCAGCATGGGAGGGCTCTTCGATCGCTCCGAGGGATCGCCGTTGGGTTGGACGAGCAATTTTAGCGATGGTCGCATGAGGCTGCTGTGCTGTTTTGCTACAAGATCCCTTCTACTAAAATAATGACTACTTGCGATCCCACCTTGATATCTGTCGCCCTCTGCTCCCACAACGGCGCTCGCTTCATTGCCGAGCAGATCCGAAGCATCTGTCACCAGAGCCTGCCGCCCAGAGAGATCGTGCTGTCAGACGATGCGTCCAGCGACGATGGCGTCGCCATCGCGCAAGCGACTCTCGCTGACTGCCTGCGTGAACTACCTGGCGTGGACATTCGAATGCATGTGTTCCAGAACGTTCCGCCACTGGGCATCACGCGCAACTTCTCGCAGGCAATGCTGCAATGCACGGGGGACTTCGTCGCGTTGTGCGATCAAGATGACGTGTGGCACCCGGAGCGCCTCCACCGGATGGTGGATGTGTTCGAGCGTCGGCCCGCATTGCTCTTGCTTCACACCGACGCCCGGCTCGTTAACGCAAAATGTAAGCCGCTGGGTGAGTCGTTGTTTCATGCCTTGGAGGTCATGCCGCAGGAACTGGATCGAATCCATGGTGGCGATGCCTTCACAGTGTTCCTCCGTCGTAACCTGGTCACAGGCGCTACCGCGATGTTCCGGCGGTCATTGCTGGCAGATGCGGCACCGATTCCGGTGGAATGGCTGCACGATGAATGGCTGGCAATCATTGCGGCAGCGGTTGGCGAGGTTGACGTCCTCGAAGAGGAACTCATCGACTATCGGCAGCATGGTGGCAATCAGATCGGAGCACGCCGCGACACTTTCACGCGCAAGGTCCAGATGGCGCTGGCTTCCCGAGGCCAAACTCATCAACGGCGCGCAGTCAAGGCCGAGTTGTTGCTGACGCGTCTGCTGCAGTTGGGCGACCGGGTCGCCGAGTCCACGCTCAACGATGTGCGCAGCAAAGTTGAGCATCAGCGCTTTCGCTCGCAATTGCCAGCCAGCAGGCTCGCGCGTATCGTGCCCGTAGCGCGCGAGGCGCTGACTGGCCGTTATGACCGTTTCGGGCGCGGCACGCGTGGCGTGGTACGCGATCTGTTCGAGTCGGTTTAGTGGTGCAATCCTCTGGTTCGTCGTCTCGGGCGTGGTTGCGTCGTGCATTGCGCGCAGTCCAGGTTGTACCGAAGGCTCTTTACAAGGGTGGTGGGCTGACCGGGATGGTGTTGCGCATCTTGGAGATTTTCCGAGATTCCGGATTTTCCGGCGTTGGTCGTTCGCTGGGTATCCTGTTGCGCGGGGAAGGCCCGCCACGAGCGCAGGAGCGCGCCGACTATGCGCCTTGGATCGACCGCTACGATGCGATGACTCCGAACAGGCGCGATGAGGTGCGGCAGCACATCGAACGGATGAATCATCTGGTCAGATTTTCGGTGTTCATCTCGGTTCGATCGAAAGATGGTGCAAGCTGGCGAGGGGCGGCGGCATCCGTATGCCGGCAGTTGTATCCGCATTGGTCGCTATACCTGATCTGCGAGGCATCAGAGGCCGAAAGCATGAAGGCGATCACGGAAATGGCCGATTCCGACCCGCGCATCCTTGCGGGCGTCGTCGGTGCAGCCGACGGGCAACTGCTGAAACCTGCTCTCGCCACACTCGATGGAAACTGGGCAATCTTCTTGTCCCCTCACGACCTGCTGGCGGAGCACGCGCTTTTCTGGTGGGCAGATGCGCTCAATCGGCAACCGGAACTGAAGTTGATCTACGCCGACGAGGACATGATCGACGCGCAGGGCGTCCGTTCTGCACCGCACTTCAAGCCCGATTGGAATCCAGACCTGCTGAGGTCTCAGTACTACCTTGGCAATGCGGTCGCATTTGATACTGGGTTACTCAGAGATCTGTGCGTCTGCTCGCACGAGATGGGGGGCACGCGCGCGTATGACACCGCGTTGCGGTGCAGCGAGCTCCTGGCTTCCTCCGAGGTGCATCACATCCCAAGATTGCTGCTGCATCGTTCATCAGCTGCCATTGACACGTTGAGTCAGGCTGGGGTTGAGCAAGTGCTGACGGCTCACCTCAAGCGCGCGGGCGTGCAGGGGCATGTCACTCGGGTCCCTTGCGGCCATCGCGTGCATTACGCACTCCCAGTGCCTGCCCCGCTGGTGTCGCTGGTGATTCCGACGCGTAACGCGGCGGCACTTGTACGCACTTGCATTGAAAGCATTCAGCGCCTGACCGTCTATGCAAACTACGAAATTCTGCTGATCGACAACGGATCGGATGATCCTGAAGCGCTCACCTACTTTCGAGAGCTGGAAACACAGCCGGCTATCCGGGTGATACGCGATGACCGCGAATTCAACTACGCCGCGCTCAACAACGCTGCGGTTGCGCAGGCCAAGGGAGAACTGGTCGGGTTGATCAACAACGACGTGGAAATCATCTCCGAAGACTGGCTGTCCGAGATGGTGGGCATTGCACTGCAGCCGGGTGTGGGCGCTGTGGGTGCGCGACTCTGGTACCCGGATCATACGTTGCAGCACGGAGGCGTGGTCCTTGCCGGTTCAAAAGGCATTGCCGCCCATCTCCACCGAGGGCTGCCTGCCGGTGAGCCGGGCTACTTTGGAAGAGCAGTCCTGACGCAGACGCTTTCCGCTGTAACCGCCGCCTGCCTGATCGTCCGCACGAGCACCTATCGGGCGCTGGGTGGACTCGATGAGGTGAATCTCAAGGTGGCGTTCAATGACGTCGATTTCTGCTTGCGTCTTCGTGAAGCAGGCTACCGCAACGTGTGGACCCCTTATGCGGAATTGTTCCACTATGAGTCAGCTACCCGTGGAGAGGACCTTTCCCCTGAGAAAAAAGCGCGTTTCGACAGTGAGGTGGCATACATGGCCCGGCGTTGGGGTGTGGCACTGGACAGCGACCCGAACTACAACCCCAATCTCACCTTGTATTTCGACGATTTCAGTTTTGCCTGGCCCCCGCGTTTATCGGTTCTTGACTAGCGTACAAGCCTTCGGTAACGCCAGAACACACCCGACATCCACACTTTAAGCAAACTACTGGCGTGCCAGTACAGGTGCTTGCGGTTGCCATGGCTTGCTCGCTGCGCATCATGCCGAGCCATCAAGTCTTCCCGCACCTGCAGTTCCCACCCCGCCAGCCGCGTCCGCGCGCAGATGTCGAAGTCTTCCCCGTACATGAAGAAGCGTTTCTCGTCGAAACCCTTGATCTGCGCATACACCTGGCTGCGAAACAACATGAACAGCCCCGGTATCCACGCGGGCACTGCAGGACGCGGATAGCCCGGACGCCTGCGCGTCAGGATCTCCACCGGCGTGATGATCGCGCGGTGCTGCTCTGGCTCGGTCTTCCCCGGCTCCAGGATGCGGGGCGTCAGCAGGCCGCTGCGTGGCCCAGCCTGTTCCAGCAAAGGCGCCAGCACATCGTTGTCGAAGCGGATGTCCGGATTCAGCACGAGGAACCACGGCGTATCGCAGTGGCCGAAAGCCTGGTTGTGGTTGGCGCCGAACCCCTTGGGCGATGTGTTGGCGATGCGCGTCACCGGAAAGCGCCACTGCAGTCCCTCCAGCACATCGTCTTCCGGGATGTTGATCGTCAGCACCACCCGCTCCACCACCTCGTGGCTGAAGCGGTCCAAGTGCTCCAGCAGCGGGCGGATGAGCGCCAGTTGCCCATGGCTCACGATCGAAACGGTGATGGGCTTGTTGGGCGATGAGGTGGGTGAGGGCATTGGCATGGTCTAATTTCGCCTCGGAATTCTAGGTTCCGTCTTCTCTTCATGATCTCCCTTCTCGTCCTCAGTTTCTTCATCGCCGCCGTTGCCGTGCTGGTGTTCATGCGGCGCGCGCGGCGCCATGCGCGCCGCTACGCAGCAGACATGCCGCAGCGCTTTCACAAAGGGCATGTGCCTCGGCTGGGCGGCGCTGGCATTTTCATGGGCATGGGGGCCGCATGGTTGGTTGCAGGTTGGTCTGGCGATCCATTCAACCTGGGGTGGTCGGCGAAGTCGTCGGCGGTCATGCTGTTGTGTCTCGCGCCTGCGGTGTTAGGCGGCATTACGGAAGACGTGACGCAGCGGGTGCCGGTGCGCTATCGACTGGGGCTCACATTGGGCTCTGCGTTGCTGTTGTGCTGGTTGCTCAAGCTGGGCGTCTACAGCACCGGGATCGGCATGGTGGACAAGGGCATGAGCCTCGTGCCCTATGGTGCGATGTTGCTGGCCGTGGTCGCCATGGGTGGCCTGCCGCACGCCTTCAACATCATCGACGGCTACAACGGCTTAGCCGCCACGGTGGCCGTACTCGTCTGCGTGGCAATTTGCCATGTCGCGCTGCAGGTGGGCGACCGCCAACTCGCGGCCATGATGGTGTGCCTCATCGGCGCGACTTTGGGCTTTCTGATGTGGAACTACCCGAGCGGCAAGATCTTCGCCGGCGACGGTGGTGCCTACGTCTGGGGGCTGGTGATTGCGGTGGCGTGCGTCACGCTGGTCCAGCGCCATCCCCTGGTGTCGCCGTGGTTCCCCATGCTGCTGCTCATCTACCCGGTCTGGGAGACGCTGTTTTCCATCTATCGCAAGGTGGCTCGGGGCCAGTCGCCGGGCACGGCCGACGCGCTGCATTTCCACCAGTTGATCTTCCGGCGCATCGTGCGCGTGGCGTTTTCCGATGATGAAGCGCGGCAGTTGCTGGCGCGAAACAACCGCACGTCGCCTTACCTGTGGATGTTCGCCGCCATGTCGATCGTGCCGGCGGTGCTGTTCTGGAACAACACCCTGCTGCTGATGATTTTCTGCGGGGTGTTCGTGGCCACCTACGTCACGGCCTACCTGATGATCGTGCGTTTCAAAGTGCCGCGATGGCTGCGGCCCTGATCGCCTGCCGCCTGCGACCAGCCGTGTGATGTCATTGCGACGCAACGCGCTCTGGAACCTGGCGGGTCTCGGCGTGCCGATGGTCGCCGGCGCCGCGGTGATTCCTTATCTTCTTCGCGCGATGGGCGTCGAGGCCTTCGGCGTCCTCACGCTGGTCTGGGCGCTGATCGGCTACTTCAGCCTTTTCG
>Ga0308159_1002900_pt1 | contig 18637 bp, 17 predicted proteins | sample PhyCR1_FD_201040 | JGI IMG/M metagenome (GOLD analysis project Ga0308159, IMG submission 201040) | Phyllosphere microbial communities from UC Gill Tract Community Farm, Albany, California, United States - DLSLC.R1 | ecosystem: Host-associated > Plants > Phyllosphere > Unclassified | place: USA... | reverse complement strand
GCGAGCTTTAAGCCGGGCATGGTGCAGTGGCGTCCTGCGCGCGACCCGTGCGTGCTGAAAGGTTCTTGATGTCCCCCCGTCTCTTTGTGCAAATGAGCATGATCCTGGCGCTCGCTGCGCCCGTCGCGGTGCTGGCCCAGGTCACGCCTGCCCCTGCGGCGGGCGTGCCGAGCATCGACCAGATCTACAAAGCGGCGCACGGCGGCCAGTCGGCGCAGGCCGACGCGATGATCGCGCAGGTGCTGGCCGCGCATCCCCAGAGCGCCAAGGCGCATTTCGTGCACGCCGAACTGCTGGCCAGCGAAAACCAGCTGCGCCAGGCCAAGGTCGAATACGTGCGCGCCAACGAACTGGCGCCTGGCCTGCCTTTCGCCAAGCCGCAAGCCGTCGCGGGTCTGCTGGAGAAGATAGATGGGCCCGCCGCGACCGCGACCGCCACCGCCACCGCCACGAACCATGTGACGGACAGCGTCGGCATGGGCCTGTCCGCGAAGCTCGGCCTGTTGGCCCTGCTGCTGGCAGCCGGCGCCTGGATGTTCCAGCGGTCCCGCACGAGCGGGGCCTCCCCGACGCGCACTGTTTCGGCCGTGGCGACTGCGCCGGCATACGCCACGCCTTCCTACGCCCCAGGTCCGCAGGGCATGCAGGGTTACGGACCGATGTCCGCAGCGGGTCCGGCCTACGGTCCGGCGCCCGCGCCGGTCGGCGGCGGCATCGGCAGCGCGCTGGCCACCGGCGCCGCGATGGGGCTGGGCGCCATCGCCGTCGAAGAAGCGGTGCGCCACTTCACGCACCGCGATGCAACGAGCGTCGACGACATGGTGGCGCCCCGCAGCAGCCAGCCCGCCTTCGCCAACGACCTGGGGCCGACGGCCAACGCCGATCTGGGCGGCGACGACTTCGGTATCCTGGACGACAGCACGTGGGACGCCAACGGCGCCACCGATTGGTGATCGTCCGGCCCCGAATCGCAGCCGAGCAACCGTGCGGGCGGACAACCCTGCGCCTCACGCCTCATCGGACCGCCAGTTCCTGCAGTACCTCGTCGCGCCACCAAGAGACGGCTTCTACAAAGCCTTCCCATACGCAGCCGTTGCAGCCGCGCCCGCAGCAGGTGGTCGGCGCGGCAGGCGGCGCGCGAAGATCGTGGATGCCCCGGGCATCCAGATGGGCAGCAAGCGCGGCGATGAGCGCGCGGGCGCTCGGAGCATCGATGACGGCGGGAAGGTTCACGCGCGGATGTTAGGCGATCTTGCGGGCGGATCCATCCGCGTTGGCATCGGTAGCCTGATGTGTCGACCCGGCGGCGCGTCGGCAGGTTGTCCACCCAAGCTGTGGACAACCTTGTGGACATGCACCTGTGATTCTTCATGGATCGTTGCACGACAGGCGATCCGACGCGGTGCCCGCGAAACAGGCAGCGCCGCAGTCCTTCCCGTGGCCTTCTGCGCCGTCATGCAGCGGCATCTGGGCGAAGCGGGTCGCGGGGCGGGCGGGCGATCACGGCGCCTCCGCCAGCTATGCTGGGGCGTCCATGCACGCTCTCATTCCCGCTTTTTCACGTTCGTACTCGCTGCGCAACATGTTCCTGTGCATCCTCCTGGCGGCAGGATGCCAGGGTGCGCGGGCCCAATCGGCGGCCTGCCTTGCCACCGCGCAGCGTGCTCCACTTCCCCGGGCCATCGCCATGGCAGCCGCTGCGTCTGTCGAACACGCGGCGTTCGGTGGCCAGGCGCTCGACGCCGAAGGCAGGCTCCTGCGGTCGGGCGATGCCGAGGGCGAGGACATACGCCGCGGATGGGGCGCGCAAGCGCCGTGGCAGCGGGTGATGAAGTATTGGGACGCGGTCGATCGCGAAACCGAACACCTGCCGTCGCAAGTGCGCTTCGGCGCGCTGCGCCCGGCCGATCGCAGCCTGCTGCAGCAGGCACTCCAGCAGGCCACGTCGGCAAGGCTGCAGGGGATGGGTGTGGGGCCCGACGAGGGCTTGAGCGCCTCGGACCTGCGGGCCCTGCACGTCACACTCGATCGCGTGGCGGTGATCGACACGCCCTGGTCGGCCGCTTTCATCAGCTGGGTGGCACGCGAGGCCGGCCTGCACCCGGGCGAGTTCGCTTTTTCCCCCGCGCATGCCGACTACGCGGCCGCAGCGTGGCAGGCCGGCGCATCCGATGCGAGTGGCGCGGGTGAAGCGCCATCCACGGCGTATGCGCTGCGTGCCTGCGACCTGCTGCAGACCACGCCGCGCGTGGGCGACCTGGCCTGCCAGGCGCGTGCGTCGGACGCCGGGCTCGACAGCTTCGACAAGATCGGCGATGCGCTGATGCAGCGGCGCATCGATGGCGCTGCGCTGCGGATGCACTGCGACGTGGTCGTGGCCGTCGACGCCAGCGGCTTCGACACCGTCGGCGGCAACGTGCTGCAATCGGTGACGCTGCGCCGGCTCGCGTTCGCACCCGGCACGACACGGCTGGACCCGAGCTACCTGCCCCAGGTCTGCGCCGAGGACGCGCCCGACTGCGTCGATCGGCACATGAGCCGCCAGCCGTGGACGCTGCTGCTGCAGTGGCGTTGAAGCGGCGGGGCAGGCGGGCCGGGTCGCGAACTTCAGCACACAACCTCACAACGGCGCACATTCGACAGTGCGCGGCCCGATTCGAACACCCCCCGCCCGGCCCTGGTGGAAGAATGGGACCCATGCAAGCAACCACCCCTGAAGTCGCGGCGGACGAAGCCGCCATCGCCGCCGCCGCCCACGCCCTGCGCGGCGAGGCAGTCGCCATGCTGAGCGAACTGGTCACGCACCCGTCCCTGCTCGGCCACGAGCAGAGCGCCCAGACCTTCATGGCGAGGGCCTTCGCCGGCCTCGGGCTGCAGGTCGACGAATTCCAGATCGACGAGGAGAAGCTCAAGGCTCACCCGGGCTACTCGCCGTCGATCGTGTCGTACGAAGGCCGCACCAACGTGGTCGGCATCCACCGCCCCAGTGGCCCGTTCAAGGGCAACTCGCTGATCTTCAACGGCCACATCGACGTGGTGCCCACCGGCGCCGAGGTGCTGTGGACCGACTCGCCCTTCTCCGGCAAGGTCGACGGCGACCGGCTGTACGGCCGCGGCGCGTCGGACATGAAGGCGGGCATCGTGGCTTACACGATGGCCTTCCAGGCGCTGAAGTCGCTGGGGCTCGAGCCCGCGTCGCCGGTGTACTTTCAGTCGGTGATCGAAGAGGAGTGCACCGGCAACGGGGCGCTCGCCTGCCTCGTGGAAGGTTACCGCGCGGACGCGGCCGTCATCCCCGAGCCGATCGCCGAGAACGGGGTCATGACCTGCCAGATGGGCGTGCTGTGGCTGGCCATCGAAGTGCTGGGCAAGCCGGTGCACGCTTCGGTCGCTCAGACCGGCGTGGGCGCCATCGACTTCACGATGTACCTCTTCGGCGAGCTGAAGAAGCTCGAAGCGAAGTGGAACGCGCCGAGCGCGCGCTACCGCAGCTACGCGCACCACAACCACCCGGTGAACTTCAACCTCGGCAAGATCAGCGGCGGCGAGTGGGCGTCGTCGGTGCCCTCGGCGTGCCGCGCGGACGTGCGCATCGGCTTCTATCCCGATATGAAGGTTGCGCAGGCCAGGCAGCAGGTCGAGGCCGTGCTGGCCGCCGCCTACGAAGCGCACCCGGCCCATGCGGCGCTGAGCTACAAGCTCGTCTACGAAGGCTTCCAGGCCGATGGCTGCCATGTGCCCGATGACGCACCGATCGTGCAGGCCATCTCCAAGTGCCACAAGGACGTGGTCGGCCAGGAGCTGGTGCCGACCGCCTTCACCGGCACGACGGACACCAAGTTCTTCAACCTCTACGGCGAGACGCCCGCCATCTGCTACGGGCCCTCGGGCGGCGCCAACATCCACGGCATCGACGAGTGGGTGTCGATCGACAGCCTGATGCAGACGACCGCGGTGTTGGCAGTGTTCATGGCGCGCTGGTGCGGGGTGAACACCGTGGCGACAGGCCAGAGCTGAAAGGGTGAAAGCGCCGTAGCGCAGCAGGCGAATTCGCCCTTTCAGTCGATGTCGTTTCTGCCCAGGTAATGCTTGGGCGTCTTGCCCATCACGCGGCGGAACATGGCGGTGAAGGCGCTGGGGCTCTCGTAGCCCAGGTCCATCGCCACCGTGGTCACCGCCGTGCCCATCGAGAGGCGCCGCAGCGCCTCCATCAAACGCAGTTGCTGGCGCCACATCGTGAAGGTGATGCCGGTTTCGTCGCGGAACAGCCGCGTGAGCGTGCGGCGGCCCAGCGCCCCGAAGCGCGCCCAGTCTTCGAGATCGCCTTCGCGGCCCGGGTCGGCCAGCAGCGCCTTGCAGATGCGCAGCAGGCGCGGGTCGTTGGGCATCGGCACATGCAGCGGCACCTTGGGCGCCGCGCAGATCTCGTCGAGGATGAGCCGCATCACGCGGCCGTCGCGGCCCGCCTCGTCGTACAACAGCGGGATGTCGATGGCCTCGATGATGAGCTGACGCATCAGCGGCGACACCTCGATCACGCAGCATTCGTCGGGCAGGTCGGGCGACGCGTCGGGCTGGATGTAGAGCGAGCGGTTCGACACGGGCTGGCCGCGCGCGTGCATTTCATGCTCGATGCCGCCTGGCACCCACACGGCACGGTTGGGCGGCACCAGCCAGGCGCCTTCCTGCGTGTGAAGCGTGAACATGCCCTTGACCGCATAGGCGAGCTGCGCCCGCGGGTGCGAGTGGCGCGGGACGATCATCGACGGCTCGGGGTCGTGTTCCACGATGATCATCGAGACCGGGCGCGGGATGTCCTGGTAGTCGACGGCGAGCTGGCTGCGGACGGGGTTCAGGCTTTGCATCACGGTTCATTCGCACGCAAGAAATGCGCCAAAAACAGCAGGCCCGACCCCGGAGCGCGACAGCGACAAGGCCAAGTCGCCGTCACGATGGCCCGCGCGAAACAGAACTCGGCTCGAACCGCGCAATCGTCGCGCTGACCCGTCCCTACACTGAATTCGCCTATTCGGCGCGCACCGCGCCCCCAGCGCGGCTGGCCCCACCTTCTCTCCGAGGATCCCTCATGAAGAAACGCGAATTCCACAAGTTCCTGCTTGCAGCCAGCGCCATGGGCCTGGTCGAGATTCCGCTGGGCATCACCAAGGCGCACGGCCAGACGCGCGGCGGCACGCTCAACTCCATCCTGCAGCCGGAGCCGCCGATGCTGAACATCGCGGTGAACCAGCAGACACCGACGCAGACGGTCTCGAGCAAGATGTTCCTCGGCCTGCTGACCTACTCCTTCGACCTGAAGCCGATGCCCAGCCTGGCCAAGAGCTGGACCGTGTCGCCCGATGGCCTGACCTACACCTTCAACCTCGAGCCGGAAGCCAAATGGCACGACGGCAAGCCGCTCACGTCCGAGGACGTGCTCTACACGGTCAACGAATTCCTGCCCTTGACGCACCCGCGCGCCAAGGCGGTGTTCGGCCACTGCGAGTCGATCACGGCACCCGACGCGCACACGGTGGTGTTCAAGCTGAAGGCGCCGTTCGGCCCCTTCATGGGTGCCTTCGACGTGTCGAACCTGCCGGTGATGCCCAAGCACGTCTACGCCGGCACCGACATCATCAAGAACCCCGCCAACCTCAAGCCGATCGGCTCGGGCCCTTACAAACTCAAGGAATGGGTGCGCGGCTCGCACATTCACCTGGTCCGCAACGAGGACTACTTCAAGAAAGGCAAGCCCTACCTCGACGCGGTCATCTATCGCATCGTGCCCGACGGTGCCTCGCGCGCGCTCGCGCTGGAGAACGGCACGGTGCAGATGACGCAGTGGACCGACCTGGAACTGTTCGACGCGCAACGCCTGTCCAAGAGCGCCAACCTGGCAATGACGACGAAGGGTTACGAATACTTCGCACCCATCATGTGGCTGGAGCTCAACAACCGGGTGAAGCCGCTGGACGACAAGCGCTTTCGCCAGGCCATCATGCATGCGATCGACCGCAACTTCATCAAGGACAAGATCCTCTACGGCTTCGGCAAGGTCGCGACCGGCCCGATCAACTCGAAGACCAAGTTCTACGAGCCCAACGTCAAGAAGTACGACTTCTCGCTCGCCAAGGCCAACGCGCTGCTCGACGAGATGGGCCTGAAGGCCGACAGTGCGGGCGTGCGCACCAAGCTGCGCCTGCTGGTGTCGCCGTACGGCGAAATGCCGGCCCGCGCCTGCGAGTACGTGCGCCAGTGCCTGTCGAAGGTCGGCATCGCGCTCACTCTCGAGACCAGCGACCCGGGCGGCTGGGCGCAGCGCGTGGCCAACTGGGACTACGACATCACGCTCAGCTGGCTCTACCAGTTCGGCGACCCGGCCCTGGGCGTGACGCGCAACTACGTGTCGACCAACATCCGAAAGCTGCTGTTCACCAACACCGGCGGCTACAACAACCCCGAAGTCGACCGACTCGCCATCGCCGCGGAGAACGAGACCACCGATGCCAAGCGCCAGCCGCTCTACAGCCAGATGCAGAAGATCCTGGTGGAAGACGTGCCGATCGCCTGGCTGTGCGAGATGGAATTCCCCACCATCTACGACAAGCGCATCCAGGACCTGGTGACGACGTCCATCGGCATCCACGAGAGCTTCGACGCGGTCTATTTCAAGGGCTGAGGCCCGTATTAGGAACAGAGACCGCATGACCCTCAAATGGCTGTCCGTCGCGGGCGCGCTCGGCACGCGCATCGGCAAGATGCTGCTGGTGGTCGTCCTGATCGCCATCTTCAACTTCATGCTGGTGCGCGCCGCGCCGGGTGACCCGGCGCTCGTCATCGCGGGCCAATCGGGCGCGACTGACGAGGCCTTCATCGCCCGCGTGCGGGCCGAGTACGGGTTGGACAAGCCCATGACCACCCAGCTGGGCACCTACCTCGGCAAGTTGGTCACGCTCGACCTCGGCTTTTCGTACCGGCAGCAGCGCCCAGTGCTCGACGTGATTCTCGAGCGCCTGCCGGCCACGCTGCTGCTGACGCTCACCGCTTTCGTCATCTCGCTGGCGGGCGGCATCGTGCTCGGGAGCCTGGCCGGCGTGCGCGCGGGCACGCTGTCGGACACCCTCATCACGCTGTTGTCGCTGGTGGTCTACGCCACGCCGGTGTTCTGGATGGGGCTGATGCTGGTGCTGCTCTTTTCGGTGCAGCTCGGTTGGCTGCCCGCCTTCGGCTACGGCACGGTGGGCACCAACCTGACCGGCATGGCCGCCCTGCTCGACAAGGCGAAGTACCTGGTGCTGCCGGCCATCACGCTGGGCATGCTGTACCTGGCCATCTACGCACGGCTCATGCGCTCTTCGGTCATCGAAGTGAGCCACCAGGACTATGTGAAGACCGCGCGCGCCAAGGGCGCGTCGGAAAGCCGCATTCTCTGGCGCCACATGCTGCGCAACGCCTTGCTGCCGGTGGTCACCATGGCCGGCGTGCAGGCCGGCACGCTGATCGGCGGCTCGGTCGTGATCGAGACCGTGTTCGCCTGGCCGGGCCTGGGCCGCCTGACCTACGAGGCGGTGCTGCAACGCGACTACCAGGTGATGCTGGGCGTGTTTCTGGTGCTTTCGGTTCTGGTGATTCTCTTCAACTGGATCACCGACCTCGTCTACCGTCTGGTCGACCCCCGTATCAAGGCGGCATGACATGACAGCCATCGTTCGATCCTTCCTGCGCCACCCGAGCGGCATGCTCGGCCTGGTGATCCTGCTCCTCGTCGTCGCGCTCGCCCTGGCCGCGCCGCTGCTCTACCCGGGCAACCCCTGGGACACGGTCGCCGCGCCCTTCACGCCGCCACGCACCGACGGCATGCTGCTGGGCAGCGACAGCCTGGGCCGCGACATCGCCGCGGGCATCGCGCACGGCACGCGGGTGTCGCTGATGATCGGCGTGGTCTCGACGCTGGTCGCGCTGCTGATCGGCGTGGTGGTCGGCGCGCTGTCGGGCTACCTCGGCGGGCGCATCGGCGAACTGCTGATGCGCTTCACCGAGCTGTTCCAGACCATCCCGGCCTTCCTGCTGGCGATTCTTCTCGTGGCCATCCTGACGCCATCGATCCGCACCATCGTCATCGCGATCGCGGTGGTGAGCTGGCCGCAGGTGGCGCGGCTCACGCGCGGCGAATTCCTGGCTTTGAAGGAGCGCGAGTTCGTGCAGGCGGCGCGCTGCCAGGGCGAATCGGCCCTGGCGCTGATCGTGCGGCACATCCTGCCGAACGCGCTGTCGCCGATCATCGTGACCGGGTCGCTGGCCATCGCCACAGCAATCCTCATCGAGAGCGCGCTGAGCTTCATGGGCCTGGGCGACCCGAACCTGATGAGCTGGGGCTTCATGATCGGCGCGGCCCGCACCATGATCCGAACGGCCTGGTGGATGAGCGTGTTCCCGGGCGTCGCCATCCTTCTGACCGTGCTGGCCATCAACCTGGTCGGCGAAGGCCTCAACGATGTGCTCAACCCACGGATCTCGCGCCAATGACGGTCAAGACCCCACTCCTGTCGATCCAGAACCTGTCGGTCGTGCTGCCGAGTTCGGGGGACCGCGCCTATGCAGTCGATCGGCTGTCGCTGGACATCGGCGAGAACGAAATCGTCTGCCTGGTCGGCGAGTCCGGTTCGGGCAAGTCGATGACGGCGCATGCCGTCCTCGGGCTGCTGCCCCCGCGTGTGTCGATCGACCGCATGAGCCGCATCGAGATGATGGGCACCGACCTGACCCGCCTCGACCCGCAGGCGATGCGGCAGTGGCGCGGCGAACGCATCTCGATGGTGTTTCAGGAACCCATGAGCGCGCTCAATCCGCTGCAGCGCGTGGGCGTGCAGGTGGCCGAGGCGCTGCAACTGCACAACGACGCCCGCGTCTCGCGCACCGAGATCGACGAGCGCGTGGTGGCGATCATCGACGCGGTGGGCCTGCCCTCGCCCCGGCAGATCGTGCGCAGCTACCCGTTCCAGCTCTCGGGCGGCCAGCGCCAGCGCGTGATGATCGCGATGGCGCTCTTGAACAACCCGCGCCTGCTGCTGGCCGACGAGCCGACCACCGCTCTGGACGTGACCACACAGCGCCAGATCCTCGACCTGATCCAGTCGCTGCAGGCGCAGCGCCAGATGGGCGTGCTCTTCATCACCCATGACTTCGGCGTGGTGGCGGACATCGCCGACCGCGTCGTGGTGATGCAGCACGGCATCGTGGTCGAGCAAGGCACGCGCGACGAGGTGCTGCGCCATCCGCAGCACGCCTACACGCGCGCGCTGATCGAGGCCGTGCCCGGCCGCAAAGCCCGAGCGATCGCACGCGGCGGCGTGGCCGCCCAGCCGCTGCTGAAGATCGAAGGGCTGAACAAGACGTTCGTGACCCGCTCGGGCCTTTTCACGCCGCCGCGCACCGTGGTCGCCGCCGACAGCATCGACCTGAGCATCACCGAGGGCGAGACGGTCTCGGTGGTGGGCGAGTCGGGCTCGGGCAAGTCGACGCTCGGCCGCATGGTCATGCGGCTGATCGAACCCGACAGCGGCACCATCCTGTTCGCAGGCAAGCCGGTCGGACACAGCGTGGCCGAAGTGCGCGAGTACCGGCGCCAAGTGCAGATCATCTTCCAGGACCCCTTCGCTTCGCTCAACCCGCGGCAGAAGGTGGGCGAGGCCATCGCCCGTGGCCCGATCATCTTCGGTACGCCACGGGCCGAGGCCTTGAAGATCGCCGCCGCGTTGCTCGATCGCGTGGGGCTGAGCGCGGCGGCGGTCGACCGCTTTCCGCACGAGTTCTCGGGCGGGCAGCGCCAGCGCATCTCGATCGCGCGCGCGCTCGCCCTGAAGCCGCGGCTGCTCATCGCCGACGAAGCCGTGTCGGCCCTCGATGTGTCGGTGCAAGCCCAGGTGCTCGCGCTGCTGGCCGAGCTGAAGACCGAGTTCGGGCTCACCATGATGTTCATCACGCACGACCTGCGGGTCGCGGCGGAAATCTCCAACTCGGTGGTCGTCATGCAAAAAGGCCGCATCGTCGAGCGCGGTGCGCCCGCAAAGCTCTTCAGCGGCCCGCAGCATGACTACACCCGGCAGTTGCTGGGCGCGATGCCGGGGCTTGATTTCTTCGAGCACCGCATTGCGGCCTGACGCCCGGGCGCAGACGCACGACACATGGCAGGCACGGACAAAATGCACCTCTTGACCACCCTGCCTGCGAACCGTTCACCGGCGCAGCAACTTCTCGCCTTTTCATGACCACCCTTGCCCTGCTCAGCCAAACCGCCAACCTCGACTTTCTCCGCCCGATGCTGGTCGCCGCCAACCCATCGCTTGACGTGGTGACATGGCCGGATCCGCGCTGCCTCGACGCCGAAGTGGCGGTGTGCTGGAACTCCCCGCCCGGGGTCTACGCGAAGATGCCCCGGCTGCGCCTGGTGCACAGCATCGCCGCCGGGGTCGACAACGTGGTCGCAGAACAGGACGTGAGCGCCTTGCCGGTCTGTCGCGTGGTCGACCCGATGCTGGCCGAAGGCATGCTGCAGTTCGTGCTGTGGGGCGTGCTGTACTTCCACCGCAAGCTCGACCAGGCCATGGCCAGCCAGCGCATCCGGCAATGGAAGCGCCCCCTGCAGACGCCCGCCTCGTCCTGCCGCGTCGGGCTGATGGGCATGGGTGAGCTCGGCGGCCACATCGCCAAGCGCCTGCCGCTGCTCGGTTACACCGTGAGCGGCTGGGCGCGCACGCCGCGCGAGATCCCGGGTGTGACGATGTTCAGCGGTGACGCCGGCTACGCCGACTTCCTCGCGCAGACCGACGTGCTGGTGTGCCTGCTGCCGCTCACGGCGCAGACCCGCGGCATCCTCGGCGAACGCACCTTCTCGGCCCTGCCCGAGGGCGCGGCGCTGATCCATTGCGGCCGCGGCGAGCATCTGGTCGAGGCCGACCTGATCGCCGCGCTCGGCAGCGGCCGGCTGCGCGGTGCCATCGTCGACGTGTTCGAACAGGAGCCGCTGCCCGCCGACCATCCGCTGTGGGCCACGCCCGGCGTGGTAGTGACGCCGCACATGGCGACCATGGCCACCTACGACGTCGTGGTGCGGCAGGTGGTGCGCAATATCGGGCAGATGCACGAAGGCGCGCCGTACTTCAACCAGGTCGACATGGCGCGCGGGTACTGACGCGCCGGCGACTCCGACTTCTCACCCACCACCCACCACCCACCGCCATGAGCCAACCCGACCCTGCCTTCGCCGCATCGACCCAGGGGGCCAAGCCCGCGCCACTCGACCCGCAGATCCAGCAGTTCGTGCAGGGCATGAGCGCCGACGCCTCGAAGTTTCCGCGGCGCGACACGGTGTCGATCGCCGAAGGCCGCGCCATTGCCGAGCAGGTGCGCGCACCCTGGGCCGCCGGCGGGCCGGTGATGCAACGCACGGTCGAGCAGAGGGTGCCCACGCGCCACGGCGACGTGCTGATCCGCACCTACGCGCCGAAGGAACGCCGCATGCCCGGCGCCTTCTTCTACATCCACGGCGGCGGCTTCGTGCTGTTCAGCATCGACACGCACGACCGCCTGATGCGCGAGTACGCCGAGCGTGCCGGCATCCTGGTGATCGGCATCAACTACACGCGCGCGCCGGAGGCGAAGTTCCCGCAGCCGATCGAGGAGTGCATCGATACGGTGAGCTGGCTCATTGCCCACGCGGCGGACGTCGGCTTCGATGCGAAGCAATTCTTCATCGGCGGCGACTCGGCCGGCGGCAACCTGTCGCTGTGCACCGCCATGCACTTTCGCGATGTGGGCCACAGCCCGATCCGCGGCATGGTGCTCAACTACGCGGGCTGCAGCACCGACCTGTACCAGGACTCGGTGGTGCGCTACGGCGCGGGCGACCACGGCCTCTCGCTGCACATGATGGTGTGGTTCTACCGAAACTACCTGGGCCGCAAGGCCGACTACACCGACCCTCGCATGAACCTGCTGGACGCCGACCTGCACGACATTCCGCCGGCCTTTTTGGTGATTGCCGAATGCGACCCGCTGTACGACGGACAGATCGAGATGGTCGACACGATGAAGGCCGCGGGAGTGGATGTCGACGCAAAGGTCTACCAGGGCACGGTGCACAGCTTCCTCGAAGCCGTGTCGATTGCCGAGGTGGCCAGCGTGGCTTTCGACGACACCGTGCGCTGGCTGCACGCCAAGGCAGCTTGAGCATGTACACGCCCCTTGCCTACGCCGAGGCCGACCTCGCACTGCTGCACGCCCGCATGCGCGAATGGAGCTTCGCGACGCTGGTCACGCACGGTGACAACGGCCTGAGCGCCACCCACCTGCCCTTCCTGCTGGACGCGCATGCCGGCTCGCAGGGCACGCTGACCACCCACCTGTCGCGCGCCAATGCCCAGTACGACGACCTGAAGGCAGGCGCCAGTGCACTGGTCATCTTCCAGGGTCCGCATGCCTTCATCTCCCCGAGCTGGTATCGCAACCAGCTCACATTCCCGACCTGGAACTACACGGCCATTCACGCCCGCGGCCAGCCGTCGCTGGTTGAGGATGCGCAGTCGGTCCACGCGGTGCTGCAACGCGCCGTGGCGCACTACGACACGCCCCTGGGCGGCAACTGGGCGTTCAACGGGATGCCAGACACGCTGGTGTCGTCGCGTCTCGGCGCCATCGTCGCCGTCACCCTGCCGATCGAACAACTCGAAGGCAAGATGAAGCTCAACCAGGACAAGACGGTGGCCGACCGGCTGGGCGTGATCGCCGCACTGGAACGCATCGGCGACGCACAGGGCCTGGCCGTGGCGCAGCTCATGCGCGCGCACCCCGACCTGCAGGCCGAGACCATCCACTCACCACACCCATCGACATGACCAACACGCCCTCCATCGACGTCCAGACGGCGGAAGCAGAGACCCGCCACGCACTGGCTTCGCTCTACCGCCTGATTGCCCATTTCCGTATGACGGACCTGGTCGACACGCACATCAGCGCCCGCATCCCGGGCACGCCCGACCATTTCCTCATCAACCGCTACGGCGTGCTGTTCCACGAGATGCAGCCCGGCGACCTGGTCAAGATCGACCCGAGCGGCAAGGCTGTTGACGATGTGCGTGACCAGGGCAACGGCAGCCAGCGAGTGAACGTGGCGGGCTTCACGATCCATTCCGCCGTGCACATGGCGCGCCACGACCTGGCCTGTGTGATTCACACCCACACGGCCGACGGCATCGCGGTCTCCTGCCAGCAGGAGGGCCTGTTGCCGATCAGCCAGCACGCGCTCAAGTTCTACGGCCGCATGGGCTATCACGCCTACGAGGGCATTGCGCTGGACCTGGAAGAGCGCGAGCGGCTGGTGCAGAGCCTCGGCGCGCACCGCGTGATGATCCTGCGCAACCATGGCCTGCTGGCCGCCGGCCGCACCATCGCCGAGGCCTTTCTCAACATCTATTTCCTGGAACGGGCCTGCCAGGCCCAGGTGAAAGCGCTGAGCGGCGGCCGCCCCCTGAGCCTGCCGCCGTCCGAGGTGTGCGAACGCACGGCCCGGCAGTTCGACAGAGAAGAAAGCCTGGCGCATGCGCAGATGGCGTGGGAATCGGCATTGCGTCTGCTGGACTGACACCTAGGTGTCAGCAAGACGGCCTCGGGGTCGCTTGCGTGACCGCGGGCGATGCACGGCGGGTGATTCAATTTCGGTTGACCGGGCGCAGTGCCCGCACTCCCATCCAAGGACCCCGATGTTTGCAGAACCTTCCGCCAAGACCCGCGATCTCGTCGATCGCCTCAAGACTTTCTTCGACAAGCACATCTACCCCAATGAGGCGCGCTACCACGCCGAAATGGATGCTTTTCGCCGCCAGGGCAATCCTTGGCAGGTCTCGCCACTGATCGAGGAACTCAAGCCGCTGGCGCGTGCTGCAGGCCTGTGGAACATGTTCCTGCCGCACGAGCACCGTGGCGTACCCGGCATCTCCAACCTCGACTACGCGCCGCTGTGCGAAGTGATGGGCCGCGTGTCGTGGTCGGGCGAAGTGTTCAACTGCTCGGCGCCCGACACCGGCAACATGGAGACGATCGAGCGCTATGGCACCGAAGCGCAGCAGGACGAGTGGCTGCAGCCGCTGCTGGCCGGCGAGATCCGCTCGGGCTTCCTCATGACCGAGCCGGCCGTGGCATCGTCGGACGCGACCAACATCCAGTGCACGATCCGCCGCGAAGGCGACGAGTACGTCATCAACGGCCGCAAGTGGTTTTCCTCGGGAGCCGGCAGCCCGCGCTGCAAGATCTTCATCGTGATGGGCAAGACCGACACCGAAGCACCGCGCCACGCGCAGCAGTCGATGGTGCTGGTGCCGCGCGACACGGCCGGCGTCACGGTGTTGCGCCACCTGTCGGTGTTCGGCTACGACGACGCGCCGCACGGCCACATGGAAGTGCTGCTCGAAGACGTTCGCGTACCCGTCGCCAACATCCTGCTGGGCGAAGGCCGTGGCTTCGAGATCGCCCAGGGCCGCCTCGGCCCCGGGCGCATCCACCACTGCATGCGCTCCATCGGCGCGGCCGAACGGGCGCTGGAGCTGATGTGCGACCGGCTGCGCTCGCGCATCGCGTTCGGCAAGCCGCTGGCCGAGCAGTCCGTGTGGCACGAGCGCATCGCGGAGTCGCGCTGCATGATCGACCAGGCTCGCCTGCTCACGCTGAACGCCGCCCATAAGATGGACACAGTCGGCAACAAGGAAGCCCGCGCCGAGATCGCGATGATCAAGGTGGCGGCGCCCAACATGTCGTGCAAGGTGGTCGACTGGGCCATCCAGGCCCACGGCGCGGCCGGCGTGAGCCAGGACTTCTGGCTGGCCGAAGCCTATGCGCACCAGCGCACCGTGCGCATCGTCGACGGCCCGGACGAAGTGCACCGCAACGCCATCGCCAAGATCGAACTGGCCCGGCAGCCGGCCCGGCGTGCAGCCGCAGCGCACTGACGCCCCCGCATCGAGGGCCATAGGCCGCTTGCGATAATCGGCCATCGAACCGATCCGCAAGCGCCCGACATGACCATCGAGATCTCAAGTCAACCGCCTGGCCCGGGCGCACCAGCGCGCCGCCCCGTCGCCGCGCGTGGTATCTGCGCAAGCCTTTTCGCAGTCCTGCTCACGGTCCTGGGTGCGACCCATGCGCCAACCGCTGCTGCGCAATCCCTCAGCTGCAACGGCTTCATGGCCAACGTCGGCGAATCGCGATTCTCGCTGCTGCAAAAGTGCGGCGAGCCTGCGGCCAAGGACATCGTCTGCGTGCCACGGTTCCAGGCCGATTGGTACCTCGCGCCCTACCGCGGCACGCCACCGCAGGTGCTGCTGTCGCAGCCTTGCATCCCGACAGAAGAATGGACTTTCCATCGCGGCTCGGGCAATTTTCTCGCCGTGGTGCGCTTCAACCAGGCCGGTGTGATCGAGTCGGTGCGCGACGGCGAGCGCATGCGCTGACGGTGCCGTTCACAGCGACATCGGCTTGAGCGCTTCGATGGGTCCGGGCTTGCCGAAGAGCCAGCCCTGCGCATAACGCACGCCGTTGGCCAAGAGGAAGTCGGCCTGCGCCTGCGTCTCGACCCCTTCGGCCACCATGTCCAGCCCGAGCGACTTGCTCAGCGCGATAATGGCCATCACCACCTCACAGCCCGCACCGCCATCCACGATGGTGGCGACGAACTGCTTGTCGATCTTCAGCATGTCGGGGCGGATGTTGTCGAGCATCGCCAAGCTCGAATAGCCGGTGCCGAAGTCGTCGACCGCCACGCGGATGCCCATGCCGCGAATCTGTGCGATCACCTTGGCCGCTTCGCTGGCCTCGAGCATGCCGGTCTCCGTCGCCTCGACCCAGAAGCTCGACGGCGGCAGTCCCGTGGCCTTGAGCAGATCCTGCAGCAGCACGACAGCGTGGCCCACGCGCAGATCCTGGGCAGACAGGTTGATACTGATGTGGAAGTCGGGGTAGCGACGCAGCAGCGCCGAAGCGTCCCAGGCCACCAACGAGACGGCACGTCGGGTGACGCGGCTGATCACCCCGGCACGCTCGGCCGCGACGATGAAGCGGTCGGGCGGTATGAATTCGTCGCCCTGCTGCCATCGCATCAGCGCCTCAGCGCCAATGCAACGCAGCGTGCGCAGATCGACGATCGGCTGGTAGTACATGAAGATGCGCTCGGTCGGCAACGCGCGGCACAGGGCGGCGGCCATCGTCGTCATGCGCTGCAGCAGCAGGAACAGGCAGGTGGCGAGCACAGTGCCGCCCACCACGCCCAGCGGCACCAGCATGCGCTGCTCGTTGCGCACTGCCGCCTCGACCCTCGACGCCGGGAATGCCACGAAAGCCACGTGGTCGGACTTCGTCGAGGGTGAGATGGCAACCAGCACGTTGCCGTCGAAAGAGGTCTGCGCGCCGCTGCGCAGCAATGCGCGAATACCTTCGGGATCGAAGTCCCCGCGATGGAAGACCATCGGCCCACCGTGGCGCGAGAAGGCGCCGGACGCGGCGTCGATCGACGTCGACTTCGACAGGATGCTCGTGGTCACGTCGTTGAGCACGAACACCGCAATGTCGTCACGCACCATCACGATGAAGTCGGTGCTGGCAAGCCACGGCGGCCGCACGTGCTTGTGGAGGGTGGTGCCTGTCCGGTCGACGAAATCGGCCATGCCCAGATCCAGCCCACGAGCCGCTGTGCCCATGGTCGAGCAAAGCAGGCGACCATCGACCTCGGACATGCGCCCCACTGCGCCGATGTAGACCGAACGCGTCTGGGAGCGATGCATGAGCGCCAGGTCAGCCTCGCCGCAGCGCGGCAATTCGGCGCCCATCACTGCCAGATCATTGAACACCTCGTCCACCCGACCCGCGATGCGCTCCACCGATGCGAGCACATCGCCGGACAGCGCGGTCGCGCTGGCACGGGAGGCCTCCTCGCCGGACAGCTGCGCCAGCTTCGCGGCAGCCAGCACGCATGCCATCCACACGCTGGTGCAGGCCAGTATCGTGAACGCCATGGTCATGGCACGCGACGCCAGCATCGCCGCCATGCGCCGGTAGAGCAGTTTCACGACACGCGCCGCGGCATGCCCGGGCCGCGAGTCCGCCAAGCCCGACACGCCCGCGTCCGACGTGTGGCGCGCGTGCAACCGGGACAACAGAACCGACTTGGGTACTCTGGCCTGCGACATGATCATGTACCGCCGCCTGGCCATGCGCGAGCCGGTTCGCCCGTTCCTGCGGCGAACGCAAGTTTCCGGCTCAGGTGCATGTTCGCTTTCGTGATGGGATGGATGGAATGTCGGCTTCGGTTCTCTATCGGCACGGTGCACCGGAACTTGAAGGCCGAAGGCAAAATCAGCTGAAACTGGCCGCACCCCGGTCCGGCATCGGCGCGCACAAGGCGCACAGCGTGCGATGACGCCGGCCCTTGAAGACGTTGTGGCAACGCTCGCAAACGTTGCGGTTCACTTCGACGAAAAAGTCCTGCGGAAAGTCGCGCGGCAGCGCAGCTGCGATGCGTTCGTCGATCTCGAGATCTGCGTTCATGAGAACCCTCTCTTTCTTTATCTGTTCACCGCGCCATGCGGCGAAATGCGCCGCATGCGCCGCGTTGATTGCGCCATTGCCGCGGCAACTGGCGTGTGAAGCTGCAATGCAGCGACGGTGCATCCGCCCGTCCACCGCAGACAGGAAGCACAGCATGTACAAGCACCCCACCGACCAGCCGCAGGATCCCTTTGCCGCAAAGCTCGGCCTCTACGTGATCCGGATCGGCGTGGTCGTCGCTGCACTGCTGGTGGCGGCCTCGTTTCTCTGAGGCCGTCGCGGCATGGCGTCCGATGCGGCGTCAGCCCATGAATCCCAGGTCGCGCGGGTAGTCCTCGGAGCCAAAGTTTTTCAGGTTCGGCAAGATCGCGCCCAGGTTGCCGTCCCCGACCCCGAACCACTTGGCCAGCGTGCCCGCGTACTGGTCCACCGAGGTGCCGGGAATCAATCGGCCCTGGCCGACATGGCCCTCGTACCCGGGTTGCGACGGGCTGTTGTTGATGCTCATCACCGGCGCCTTGCCGTAGAAGCGGTCGCGCCCGCGCACTGCGCCGCCGACCACGAAGTGATGGCTGCCCCAGCCGTGGTCCGAGCCATCGCCGTTGCTGGCCAGCGTGCGCCCGAAGTCCGACGCGGTGAAGCTCGTCACGTTGTTGCCCAGACCCTGGGCCACCATCTCTCGATGGAAGGCGGTCATGGCGTCGCTCAGCCGGGCCAGCAGCACCGGATGATCGGAGATGAGGTTGTCGTGCATGTCGAAGCCGCCCATCGACACGAAGAACACCTGGCGCCGCGCGCCCAGCGTGTTGCGTCCGCGAATGAGCTGCGCCACCATGGCCAGCTGCGAAGCCAGGCCGTTGGATGTGTAGGCGCCGCCCGGGTAGGTGATGGGCGTCGGCGAGCCGAATGGGAAGGCGCCGCTTGCGCCAGGCTGGCCGTTGACGTAGGCCGCGCCCTTGGCGGCGTTGATCTGGGTTTCGGTGGCCACCGAGCGCGCGATCACGCGGTTGTATTCGTTCTCCATCGGATGCGCGCGCGTCTGCTGGATGAG
>Ga0308159_1002899_pt1 | contig 18642 bp, 17 predicted proteins | sample PhyCR1_FD_201040 | JGI IMG/M metagenome (GOLD analysis project Ga0308159, IMG submission 201040) | Phyllosphere microbial communities from UC Gill Tract Community Farm, Albany, California, United States - DLSLC.R1 | ecosystem: Host-associated > Plants > Phyllosphere > Unclassified | place: USA... | reverse complement strand
GGCGACGTCAGAGCGACGGCGGGCAGCTCTCGCGCAGGAGCACCTCGACAGGCAGCCGGACGGCCCGCGGCGGACCCTCACGGCGGTCCAGCCGGTCGACGATCGCCCGGACGGCTGCGCGGCCGAGGTCCCCCATCGGCTGGTGCACCGTCGTCAGCCGCGGCACCGAGTACCGCCCGGCATCGATGCCGTCGAACCCCGTCACCACGACGTCGTCCGGCACCCGGAGCCCGCGCGCCAGGACCGCGTCGAGCACGCCGAGCGCCGACTGGTCGTTCGAACAGACGATCGCCCGCGGTACCCGCTCGTCCAACAGGGTGCGGGCGAGTTCCCGCGCCCGGACCCGGCCGAAGTCGCCGTGCACGGTCCGGACCGCGGCCGACGCCAGGCCGTGGTCCTCGAGCGCACGCCTGAACCCGGCGGTGCGCTCCTGGTCGTCCGGGGAGTCGACGGGCCCGGCGACGTAGGCGATCGACCGGATGCCGAGCCGACCGATGACGTGAGCGGCGAGGGTCCGCATGCCCGCGGCGTTGTCGACGCTGATCGAGTCGAAGCCGCGCGAGCGCCGGTCGTCGGCGAGCACCACCACCGGGATCCGGCGGGCGACGTGTTCGAGCAGCTCGTCCGGCACGGTCTGCGCCAGGACCGCCAACCCGTCGACCCGGCCGGCGACGTCGTTCACGATGACGTCCCGCGACGGACCACGACCGGCCGCGACCATGAGCGCCAGGCCGCGCTGCCAGGCCTCGGTCTCGGCGCCCCGCAGGACCTCGTCGAAGTACAGGTTCGAGGACGTCGGCTGGGTCACGTGCCGACGGTCGTCGACGATGCGGACGCCCCCGTCGGTGACGACGTCCGGCCGTTCGTCCGGCACGACGTCGAACCCCGGCAGCAGCAGCCCCACCACGCCGGTCCGTCGTCCGGCCAGGGCGCGGGCGTTGCCGGACGGGACGTAGCCGAGGGAGCGGATCGCGGCCTGCACGCGGTCTCGTGTGCCCTCGCGGACGGCGTCGGGGGTGCGGAGGACGCGCGAGACGGTCGCGATCGAGACGCCCGCGGCCGAGGCGACGTCGTAGACCGTGGGAGGTGCGGTGCCCTGCGTGGTCACGCCGTGCCTCCCGTCGCGGTCGGAGCCGCGGGCGGCCTGCCCGGCGACGCCGACCATCCTAGGCAGCGTCGGTTCTGCACAGGTCCACGGCGGGGTCTTGCGCGCCGGGGCGCGCAGGACGACACTGGCCCGACCAACCGGGACTGGCCGGGCGATCGGTCAGCCGGATCAGCAGGGCCTGCCCTGTCGGCAGGTCCTGCACACCAGCAGTGGGAAGGACGATCAGATGTCACAGTCGACTCCGTCCGGACGCAGGGACGCGTACCGGCTCTCCACCGACGAGGCCGAGGTGCGCGACGCACTCCTCGACCACGACCACAACTCGCACCTGTCGTGGGTGACCGCCCAGCTCGACGGGACGGAGGAGCGTCCGCTCGTCGAGTAGCGAGCGCACGCCAGCAGCCGGTCAGGCGCCGGCGGCCAGCCCGTCAGGCGCCGGCGGCCAGCCGCTCCGGCGCGCCGACGATCGCCATGCCCGCGCCGCGGAGCCGACGCCGCTCCTGGGCGATGAAGCCCAGCAGCCGGTCGTTGGTGCCCGCGACGTGGGCGGCGACCAGTTCCGCCGCGCGGTCGGCGTCGCCCTGCTGGACGGCGTCGAGGATGTCGCTGTGCTCCTGCCACGCGGCGTCGCGGGCCTCGGGCGTGCGGACCTCGATCCACCGCGTGCGCTCGAGTCGGGTCAGGGCGTCGGCCACCGCGTCGGTGACGAACCGGTTGCCGCCGAGGGCTGCCAGGTCCAGGTGGAACGTCGACCCCATCGTGATGCCGGCCTGCTGGTCCGGCGTCGGACGGAGGGCATCGAGGTGCCCACGGACCTCGGCGAGCGCCTCCGGCTGCGCACGGGCCACGGCGAGCCGGGCGGCGGCGGGTTCGAGGACGCCGCGGAGTTCGGCGAGCGAGGCGATCTCGTCGAGGTCGATCGGCGTGACCGTCCACGAACGCCCCTCGTGCAGGATGAGCCCCTCGCGTTCCAGGCGCGACAGGGCCGCACGGACGGGGGTGCGCGAGGCGTGGAAACGCGCTTCGAGCCCGCGCTCCGAGATGCGTTCCCCGGGCGCGATGTCGAGCGTCAGGATCGCGGCGCGGAGGTTGTCGTAGAGCTGGGCCGTCTGCGACACGGGTGCTGCGTCGGTCGGTTCGGTCACGGGCATCCAGCGTAGTGCCGTCCGACGCGTGTTGGTATACCGTTCCGGTACACCAGCCGAATCGAGACGGGGAGCGCGTGGTCCGGACACCTGCACGCGCCTGGGTGGTGCTCGCGCTGGGTGTCCTGGCGCAGACCGCCGGGACGCTCGTCGTGACGGCGCCGGCCCTGCTCATCCCGTACCTGCACGCGAACGGCCTGTCGCTCGCGCAGGCCGGACTGCTCGCCTCGGCCCCGACGGCGGGCATGGTCCTGACGCTCATCGCCTGGGGCGCCGTGACCGACCGGATCGGCGAGCGGGTCGTGATCGCGGGCGGACTGGTGCTCACCACCCTCGCGGTCGCCGGCGCGTGGCTGGCCGGCGACGACACCGTGCTGCTCGGGGTCGCGTTCCTGGCGGCGGGCATGACCAGCGCCTCGACGAACGCGGCGAGCGGCCGGGTGGTCGTCGGCTGGTTCCCCAAGGAGCGGCGCGGCCTGGCGATGGGGATCCGTCAGATGTCGCAGCCGCTCGGGGTGACCCTGGCGGCCGTCACGGTCCCGCAGCTCGCCGAGGCGTCGGGCATCCGCAGCGCGCTGGTGCTTCCGGTGCTGCTGTGTGCGGTGCTCGCGGTGGCGTGTGCGTTCGGGATCGCCGACCCGCCGCGACCGACGCGGAAGCGCTCCCCCACCGCCGGCACGTCGAACCCGACCAGCGCGACCAGCACGACCAGCACGACCCCGAACCCCTATCGCGCGACCGGCTTCCTCTGGCGGATCCACGCGGTCTCGATCCTGCTCGTGGTGCCGCAGTTCACCCTGTCGACGTACGGACTGGTCTGGCTCGTCACCCTCGGCTGGTCGACGTCCGCAGCCGGACTGCTGGTCGGAGCCGCCCAGTTCGTCGGTGCGATCGGCCGGATCCTGGTCGGCTCGTGGAGCGACCACGTCGGCTCGCGTGTCGGGCCGCTGCGGGTGGTCGCCGTGTCGGCCGCCGTGGTGATGGCGGCGCTGGCCCTGGTCGACGTCGCGCACCTGCCCGCGGCCGCGGTGGTGCTCGTCGTGGCGACGAGCGTCACGGTGGCCGACAACGGCCTGGCGTACACCTCGGTCGCCGAGGCCGCCGGTCCCTCGTGGTCCGGCCGGGCCCTGGGCGCGCAGAACACCGGGCAGTTCATCGCGGCGAGCGCCGTCGGCCCGGGCATCGGAGCACTGGTCGGGCTGGTCGGGTTCGCCGGGTCGTTCCTGCTCGTCGCGGCACTGCCGGTGCTGGCGCTGCCGCTCGTCCCCCGGGCAGACCGCTCCCACGACTGACATGCTAGATTCAAAGTATGAGTCTGCCTCGGTACCAAACGATCCAGGGTCTCCGCTTCGTCGCCGCACTCGGAGTGGTGGTCGGGCATTCAGCCTTCTACGCGCGCGAGCGTCTCGGGTCCCCCGCTCCGACGTTGGACTTCCTGGGCGCGATGGGCGTCGGTCTGTTCTTCGCCATCAGCGGCTTCATCATGACGAGGATCCACGACGAGGACCCTGACCAGGACTGGCGACGTTTCATCCGGCGCCGTGTCGCACGGGTGATCCCGATGTACTGGATCATGACGACCTTCAAGCTCGCGACCATCCTCGTGGCTGCTGAAGTCGTCATCACAGCGGCTGTCGATCCGGTGGCCGTCGTCCGTTCGTACCTGCTCCTCCCGAGCTTCAACGAGCTCGGACACATCGAGCCGCTGTGGACCGTCGGCTGGACACTCATGTTCGAGATGATGTTCTACCTCCTCGTCGCGGTTGCCATGGCGGCCCGCGTCGACCCGGTGGTCCTCGCCGCGCCGGTCCTCATCGCCCTCGCCATCGCATCGGTCGCGCGTGCTGAGAACGGGTCCGCGTCGCCGTCCGGCTCGCTACCGGACAGCGCATCGGAATGGTGGTTCTACGCCGACCCCGTGGTCCTGTACTTCCTGGCCGGCATGGCCATCGCCCGTGCCGCCCGACGTCGTTCTCGCGCCTCGATGGTCATCGCGGTGGCGGCGGTCTTCGCCCTGGCAGTCCTCTCCGGACTGCTGGCCCGCGCAGAACCGGTGATGCACGGACTCGTGTTCGCCGCGCTCGTCGGCATCCTCGGCATCGCCGTCGGGTCGGAAGGGGTGTTGGGCGCGCGCGTCCCACGTTGGATCGTCGTCTCGGGTACAGCCTCGTACTCGCTGTACCTCACCCATCCGATCGTCGCGCAGATCGTTCCGGAGACGCTCGCACGGCTCGGGGCGGTGGATCTCCCATGGGCGGTGGTCGTGGCCGGATCGACGGTCGTGGCTGCGCTGGCGGCTCCGCTGGTCCACCGCTTCGCCGAGGCTCCGCTCACCCGCCTCGTACAGCATCCGCGTGCTGGCCGCCGCGTGAGTCGGCATCGGGCAGGATGACGCGGAGCACGCTCTGACGCGCGCACGTTCAGGTGCCGGGGACCGCCGGTCCGGTCCGCCAGCGGAGCAGCGCCGCGGCCGGAGCGCCACCGGGCAGGGCGGCGGTGTTGGCGTACACGACCTCCGCGTCGGTGAGGAGCGCGGCCCGCACCAGACCGACCGCCGCCGGGACGGCGCCGAGCACCGTCGCGCCGAGCGCCTGCTCCGGGGCGGTCGCGATCCACGGTGCCGCGTCGAGCGCCAGGACGGCGCGGTCGGCGAACCCGGCGGGATCGAGGACCACGACCGCGGGCTGCGCCTGCTGCAGGGCCTCGACCACGGGGCCGAGGCCGGCCGCGACCTCGCCGTCCCCGCGGCCCTCGTGGGTGCGGAGCAGGTCCTCGACATCGTGCCGGCGCTGGGCGACGACGCGGGCCAGGGCGATGTCGACGTGCTCGCGGACGCCGTCCTCCGAGGCGTCCGCGGCGCGCGGGTCGATCGGCACCTCGGACAGGAGCGGTGCGGTGGCCTTCGTCTTCGACAGCTCGGCGATGAGCAGCTGACGGGCGCGGATGTCCCCGGCGACGATGACGAGCCGGGGCGACAGGCGGTCGACGGCGTCCTGCACGGCCGCGGCGACCTCGGACTCGTTCTGCCGCCAGAGCTCCTCGGTGTGGTGCTGCCAGCGCAGGTGCGCCCAGCCGCCACCCTGGAACTTGTGGAGGGTGTCGGTCCGGCCCTGCACCTGCTGCTCTTCGCGCTGGTCCGGGTGGTCGGCGTGCCCGAGCCGGTAGGCCCGGTACCCGCCACCGCCGCGCCCGACCTCGACGACCAGGAACGGGACGTCGAGCGGCCGGTGTGCCAGCAGCGGCACGAGGTCCGGGACGGCACCGTGGCCGACGGACTCCGGCCCGTGCATGTGGCCCGGGAGCACCTCGCTCATGACGAGCTCGCCGTCGTGGACGAGCACGTACCGGTTGACCGGCGCGGGGACGCCCGGGGTCTCCTCGAGTTCGGCCGTCACGGTGTCGATGACGGCAGCGTCGGCGCCGGCGGCCCGGAGGGTGTCCTCGGCCTTCCGGCGCTGCAGGGCCGCGAGGTGCTGCGGGTCCTCGCGGTCCCCGGAGGCGTCGACGTAGGCCCAGGTCCACGTCCCGCCGCCGGCGAGCCGCGTCCCGAGTGCGCGGCCGTCCTCGGTGGTCTCATGCTTCGTGGTCGGCATCGTCGCCTCCCGTCGTCGTGGTGGTGCTGAGGTCCGGCGTCTCCGGGGTGGCGTCGGGAGCGGCGGCGTTCGACGCGGTGACGTCGTCCGCCCCGTCGTCGGCACCGGCGGTGGTGGTCGAGTACACGGTGGTGTCGGCACCGTCGCCGCTGCCGTCCGGCGTCTCGGCAGCCACGCCGGCCGGGTCGTCCGCCGCGTCGACGTCGGTCGTGTCGTCGACGAGCGCACCCTCGAGGTCGCCGGCGTACCCGGAGGCCCGCACGGTCTCGGCGTCGTCGGTGTCGTCGGGCACGGGCTCGGACTGCCGGAACTCCTCGACGTGGGCGTTGCTGCCGTGTCCCTGGACGATGCTCTGCGCCTCGTGTGCGAGCTGGTCGTCGAGCTCCGGGTTGTGGGTGGTGTTCCCGCGTTCGATCATCGTTGCTCCTCTCGTGGGCATCCCACGGTCCGCGAGGGTCCCTGACCCCGTTCGCAGGTGCCGCGCCCTCCGGCCGGGTCACGAATCCGGCACGAATCCCCACCGTCGTTCGGTTCTGTGGTTGGGTGTCGTGCAACCCCGATCCGACGACGAACCGGAGGTGCACGGCAATGACGCCATCACCAACACCACTGTCCAGACGATCCCTGCTGGGATTCGGCATCGGCACGGCGGCAGCAGGTCTGCTCGCCGGGTGCGCGGTGCCGGGCTCGACCAACGTGAACCGGTCGGCGCTGGTGCCGGCCGCCGCACGTGGGGAGACGGTCCAGATCACCTACTGGGCCTGGCTCAAGGACCTGCAGAAGGTGTGCGACGTGTGGAACGCCTCGCACCCGCACGTCCAGGTCACCGCGAACTGGATCCCCGGCGGCACCGCCGGCGGGTACCAGAAGATGTACTCCGCGCTCGCGGCCGGCGGCGGCCCCGACATCGGCCAGGTCGAGCTCCGGCAGATCCCCGAGTTCATGCTCGCGAACGGCCTGGTCGACCTGGCCCGGTACGGCGCGAAGGACTTCCAGTCGGAGTACGACGAGGCCGCCTGGGCCCAGGTCGAGTTCGTCGACGGCGTCTACGGCATCCCGCAGGACACCGGCCCGATGGGCTTTTACTACCAGACCGCGATCCTGGAGCAGGCCGGCGGCGAACCCCCGGCTACCTGGGACGAGTGGAAGGTGCTGGCCGACAAGGTCCGGAAGACCGGCAAGCGGAACTTCCTCGAGGTGTTCCCGGTCGCCGACGCCTCCCCCTTCGCCGCGTACGCCCAGCAGGCCGGCGCCCGCTGGTTCAAGGTCGACGGTGACGAGTGGGTCGTCGACCTGACCGACGACGCCACGATGCGGGTCGCCGACTTCTTCGACGGCTGCATCGACGACGGCCTGGTCGACACGAGCGCCAGCGCCTACACGCCCGGGTGGTACGCGGCCTGCGCCGACGGTCGGATCGCCGCGGTGACGAGCGCCAGCTGGGGCGACGCGCTGATCGAGTCGATCCAGGGCAGCAAGGGCAAGTGGAAGGTCGCGCCGATGCAGAAGTGGGACGCGTCCGGCTTCGGCTCGAGTGCGATCGGCGGGTCCAGCGCCGCGGTCCTGGCGAACGCGAAGCACCCCGCGGAAGCACTCGAGTTCATCACCTGGATGACCACCTCGAAGGAAGGGGTGGACGCGATGATCAAGTACTGCGGCATCGGCTGGTCCCCCGCGAAGGACTACATCGGCGCCCAGCGCGAGCAGCCGTCGGAGTGGTTCTCCGGCCAGAACTACAACGAAGAGGTCTTCGCCCCCGCCGCGAAGGAGCAGAACATCGACTGGTCGTGGTCGCCGGTGACGCAGGCGGCCTTCACGTCGCTGCAGGACCAGTTCCGCCGCAAGATCACCGGCAAGCTGAAGCTCTCGGACGCCGTCGAGCTCGCCCAGGCCGAGATCGTGCAGTCCTTCAAGGAAAAGGGCCTCAGCGTCAGGACGGCACGATGACCACGCAGCAGACGCCACCGGCCTTCCGCACGAGCACCAAGGCCACCCGCGCGCAGAAGCGTGCCCCGTGGATGCTGCTCGCACCGTTCCTGGCGCTCTTCGCGCTGACGTTCGTCATCCCGATCATCAGCGCGCTGTTCCAGAGCTTCACCACCGTCGACCGGAAGGGCCTGTTCGGCGAGGACGGCGTCACCGGCCGGTTCGCCGGCTTCGACAACTACGTCACGGCGCTGAACGACAACGGCTTCGTCGCCTCGATCGGCCGGATGCTGCTGTTCGGCATCGTCCAGGTGCCGGTGATGATCATCGCCTGCACGATCCTGGCGCTGCTGCTCGAGTCGGCGAGCGCCCGCTGGCCGGGCTTCTTCCGGGCCATCTACTTCATGCCGTACGGCGTCCCCGGCGTCATCGCGACGATCCTCTGGTCGTTCCTGTACGTCCCTGGGCTGTCGCCGATCGTGTCACTGCTGCAGTCGATGGGGCTGCAGCCGGACTTCCTCGGCGCGAACAGCGTGCTCTGGTCGATCGCGAACATCGTCACGTGGACCTACACCGGCTACAACATGCTGATCATCGTGGCGCAGCTGAAGTCGATCCCCGGCGAGGTCTACGAGGCCGCGAAGATGGACGGCGCCGGACCCTTCCAGGTCGCCTGGCGGATCCAGATCCCGCTCATCGCGCCGGCCCTGGTGCTGACGACGGTGTTCTCGATCATCGGCACACTGCAGCTCTTCGCCGAACCGCAGATCCTGTCGACGGTCGCCCCCGCCATCGACACCGAGTACACGCCGAACTACGCCGCGTACACGAACGCGTTCGCGTTCAACGAGTACGGCGTCGCGAGTGCGCAGGCGGTCATCATCGCCCTGGCCGCCTTCATCCTGTCGTTCGCGTTCCTGGCGCTGACGAACCGGGCACCGAAGAACGAGCGCGACCAGCGCAAGCGGGCCAGGCGGGACGGCCAGGAGGCCCGGCGCGCGCTCCAGACGCGCGCATCCGCCGTCCGTCCGGTCACGAACCAAGCCGACCAGAGCCTCCAGTCAGGTCGCGTCGCGACCGCAGAAGGGACCGACCGATGAGCGCCACCGCGCCTCGCGCGCCCCGCGGCACCGCCGCCCGCCTGTCACAGGACCCCACGGTCGCGCTGCCGATGCGCGAGCGTGAGCCTGCCGTCGACACCACGGCGATCTCGGCGCACCAGCGCCGCCGGCTCGACCGGACCGGGAAGTCGCAGATCGTGGTGACCGGGATCCTGGTCATCGTCGCGATCTACTTCCTGGTGCCGCTGTACTGGGTGGTCATCGCCGCGACGAAGACGACCGGCGCCCTGTTCGCCACGAACGGGTTCTGGTTCGGGGGCGACTTCGCCCTGTTCAGCAACATCCAGGCGGTCTTCACCTACGACGGCGGCATCTTCGTCCGGTGGATCGCGAACAGCGTCCTGTATTCGGGCGTCGGCGCGGTCCTGGCGACGTACTTCGCCGCGGCCGGCGGGTACGCCCTGGCGAAGTACGAGTTCCGCGGCCGGCAGCTCGTGTTCGGCACGATCCTCGGCGGCGTCCTCGTCCCCGGCACCGCGACCGCACTGCCGCTGTTCCTGCTGTTCTCGACGATGGGCCTGACCGACACGTACTGGAGCGTGCTCATCCCGAGCCTGGTCTCACCGTTCGGCCTGTTCCTGTGCCGGGTCTACGCCTCGGCGTCGATCGACACGGCGCTGATGGAGTCCGCACGGCTCGACGGGGCGAGTGAACTGCGGATCTTCCACACCATCGCGCTGCGCCAGCTGACACCCGCGCTCGTCACCGTGTTCCTGTTCCAGCTCGTCGGGATCTGGAACAACTTCTTCCTGCCGCTCATCATGCTGGCAGACCAGAAGCTGTACCCGATCACACTGGGACTCAACAACTGGCGAGCCCAGGTGGACCGGTTGCCCGAGTTCTACCAGCTCACCACGGGTGGGGTGCTCGTCTCGGTCATCCCGCTCGTCATCGCCATCATCGTCCTGCAGCGCTTCTGGCGCGGGGGCCTCACGGAAGGATCGGTCAAGGGTTGACCTCTACCGCACTCGACGACCTGCACTCGACCACACCGGGATCGGCATCGCGCCGGGCACCACGGGCCTGGTTGCACACCGACGCTCCGTCACTGTCGCTCAACGGCGACTGGGACTTCCGGTGGTCCCCGGTGGCGGACGCCCCCGGGTTCGAGGACCCGGACGGGTGGGGGTCACTCCCGGTGCCGTCGCACTGGGTCCTGCACGGTCACGGTGCGCCGAGCTACACCAACGTGCAGTACCCGTTCCCGGTCGACCCGCCGCACCCGCCGGACGAGAACCCGACCGGTGACCACCGCCGGACCTTCACGCTGCCGGACTCGTTCGACGGGGCCGCGCGGGTGCTGCTCCGCTTCGACGGGGTGGAGTCGCACTACCGGGTGTGGGTGAACGGGGAGCTCGTCGGGTGGTCGACCGGGTCCCGGCTCGCCACCGAGTTCGACGTGACGTCGCTGCTCCGGCCGGGGTCGAACGAGCTCCGGGTCCGCGTGCACCAGTGGTCGGCGGCCTCGTACCTGGAGGACCAGGACCAGTGGTGGCTGCCCGGCATCTTCCGGGACGTCACCCTGCTCGCCCGTCCGGCCGCCCCGATCGACGACGTGTTCGTCCGGGCCGGGTGGACCGCGACGCTCGGGGATGCGGCCTCCGCCGGGACCGCTGCTTCGGGTCGGCCGTCGACCGGGACGGGCACGATCTCGGTGCCGACGCTCGACGCGGTGTTCCCGGTGCGCTTCGCCGTCCCGGAGCTCGGCGTGTCCGTGGTGTGGGACTCCGCGGACGACGTCGCCCCGATCACGGTCGAGGGCGTCGAGCCGTGGAGCGCGGAGCTGCCGCGGCTGTACGACGCGACGCTGACGTCGGGCAGCGGTGCTGCCGGCGGCGGTGCTGCCGGGGAGACCGTGTCGCTCCGCCTGGGGTTCCGGACCGTGCAGATCGTCGGCGACCGGTTCCTGGTCAACGGCGAGCGCGTCGTGTTCCACGGCGTCAACCGGCACGAGACGCACCCGGTCCGCGGCCGGGTGTTCGACGAGGCCCACGCCCGCGCGGACATGGCGCTCATGAAGCGGTCGAACGTCAACGCGATCCGCACCTCGCACTACCCGCCGCACCCGCGCGTGCTCGACCTGGCCGACGAACTCGGCTTCTGGATCATCCTGGAGTGCGACCTCGAGACACACGGCTTCGAGTTCCAGGGCTGGCAGGGCAACCCCTCCGACGACCCCGCATGGGAGGACGCGTACCTCGACCGCATCGCCCGCACCGTCGAGCGCGACAAGAACCACCCCTCGATCGTGATGTGGTCGCTCGGCAACGAGTCCGGTACCGGGCGGAACCTCGCGGCGATGTCGCAGTGGGTGCACGCCCGCGACTCCGAGCGTCCGGTGCACTACGAGGGCGACTACACGGGCGAGTACACCGACGTGTACTCGCGGATGTACCCGACGCTGCAGGAGACCGAGTCGATCGGCGGCGGTCCGGCCACTCCCCTGCTCGGCTGCGGCCCCGCCGAGGCAGCACGGCAGCGGTCGAAGCCGTTCCTGCACTGCGAGTACGTACACGCGATGGGCAACGGCCCCGGGCAGATCGCCGAGTACGAGGCCCTGGTCGACCGCTACCCGCGGCTGCACGGTGGCTTCGTGTGGGAGTGGCGTGACCATGGGCTCCTGGCCCACACGCCCGACGGCACGCCGTACCACGCGTACGGCGGCGACTTCCACGAGGTCGTCCACGACGGCAACTTCGTGATGGACGGCCTGGTCCTGCCCGACGACACCCCGACGCCCGGACTCGCCGAGTTCGCGGCCGTCGTCGCCCCGGTCCGCCTGTCCGTCTCACCCCTCGGCGGCTCGAGCATCGCCGGCGGCGGGACCGTCCTGGTCGAGAACCGGTACCACTCGGCGTCGACCGCGGGACTGCGGTTCTGCTGGACCCTCAGCCGGAACGGCGTCGTCGAGGCGTCCGGACGGTTCGCGCCCGGGATCGTCGCAGCACGGCAGTCCGCCACGGTGCCGGTGCCCGACGAGGTGCTCGCGGCAGCGCGGGCGGATGCGGACTCCCTGGCACCGGGCGACGAGCTGTGGCTCGACGTCGTCGCGGAGCTCGCCGGGCCCACCGCCTGGGCGGACACCGGGCACGTGGTCGCACGCACCCAGACGCTCGTGGCGAGCCGGGCGGCGGAGGTGGTGCGGGCCTCCCGAGTGGGGTGGCAGGGCGACCGTCTCGGTGACGCGACGTTCACGGCACGCGGTGACCTGGCGACGCTCAAGGGCCACGCGGTGGCCGGGCCCCGCCTCGAGCTGTGGCGGGCGCCGACGGACAACGACCGTGGTGCCTCGCAGGGCGGGTACGAGACCGCCGATCCGGAGCTGACGCACGGTGTCGGCGACCCGACGGCGCCCTCGTCGGCGTCGAAGTGGGAGGCCCGTGGTCTCGACCGGCTGACCCACCGGCTCGTGTCCATGGACCGGACCGACGACGGGCTCGTGCAGCGGGTCCGGGTCGGGGCGGCGAACAGCGGGGCCGGGGTCGAGGTCACGCACCGGTGGACCCTGACCGACGCCGGACTGCTGCTGCGGACCGACGCCGTGCCGTTCGGCGGCTGGGACGTCACCTGGCCGCGGGTCGGCGTGCGGATCGACCTGCCCGCCGCGCTGCTGTCCGAGACGGCCTCGTGGTTCGGGACCGGGCCGGACGAGTCGTACGCGGACTCGTCGCACGCGGCCCGCGTCGGACGGTTCGAGGCTCCGGTCTCGGCGATGACCACGCGCTACTCGATGCCGCAGGAGACCGGGCACCGGCCCTCGTTGCGGTCGCTGACGGTGGGGCCCTTCACGGTCACGACCGTGCCGGCACCGGGCTCGGGGCACCGCGCCGGGTTCACCCTGACGCCGTGGACCGCGCAGCAGGTCGGGCGTGCCGGGCACCCGTACGAGCTGCCCGAGCCGGACGCGCTGTACCTGTACCTCGACGACGCGCAGCACGGCCTCGGCAGCCGGGCGTGCGGGCTCGACGTCCTGCCGGAGCACCAGCTGTGGCCGAGTGCGCGGAGCTGGAGCGTCCTGCTGGCGTAGGCCGGGGCGCGGGCGGCGGCCGTGGCGGGCGACCGGGCCGGCCGCCGGGCCGCACGGCGCCAGCAGGCATAGCACAACGGAAACCCGTTCGAACTACGGACTCCCGTGGTTCGAGCGGGTTTTCGCTGTGCAGCGACGGCGGGGCGCCTCCGCCCCGACAGCGGCGACCGCGGCGACCGCGGCGTTCTTCGCCATGAAGTGCCTCTGAGCACTGCCCCTCCACCTGCCGACGACACAACGAATGGCAACATCAGACAGATCTTCACCATCAGGTGCAGGAACATCGTCGCCCCTCCCTTGACAGGGCGAAAATACTACGTTTCAGTACTCACATGCTGTTTTCCGCTCTGATGCTCATCGCCAGCGGTTCGGTCATCTCGGTCGTTGCCGAGCTGACATCACGAGGCGTCGTCGGTCCGAACGGCGGTGCCGGTATCCGCATTGCCTCGGTGATGCGATCGGAATCGACCTGGAAGGTCGGCCATCGCGCTGCTCGGGCATGGCTCCACGCAGCCGCTGCGGCGTTGGTCGGCTCCGGACTGCTGAGCATCCTGGCGCCACAACGCGTCGTTGACAGCTGGCTTCCCATCGGCTTGGCGGTCGCCTTCTGCTTCCTCATCGTCAGCGCCATTGTCGCAAGTCGAGCCGCCCGACGATCCGAGGCCTCGATCCTCGACGACTGACGTACTGAGTCAGACAACGTGGTGCGGCGAGGGACCCATTTCAGAAGACCATCAGAACCAGACGCCATCTCACAAAGGGGTAGAACATGAGATTGATCGCCATTGCAATTGCGCTCACCGCAACGATCGCCGTTGGCAGCGTGACAGCGGCGCACGCCGACCATCGCGAGTCATTCTCCGATGAGCAGATCGTTCGTGGACTGGTCTTCGGTCAGGGCGAGTTCGCCGATCGCATCAACACCAGAGTCGAGCTTCCCAAGGAGCTCAGTGAACCCGAGCTGGAGAAGTACGACGAGGTGACGGACAACATCGTTCTCGATCTCGTTCACAACACGACCTACGGAACGAACAGGTCGATCAAGGCCATGCGATCTGGTGATCCCTACCAGGTGCTGTCAGCCTTCGATCAACTCCGCGATTCTTTCGAGGAATCTCTGCGGTCCCAGTACCCAGAGGCGATCGCGGAGCGATCGGAAGCGACGCAACCGCGAGTGTGTGGGCCGACCGTCTGCGCAGCAGCGATCGTCGCGGTCATCGCGGTCGGAACCGTACTGGCTGCCGTCAACTTCAACGTCGCGGGAAACGTCAACATGGTCGTCAACCAGAACGGCCTGTGGTCGAACAACGGCGTCTTCAGTTCACGATCCAGTTCGAGCAACGACGGCGATCTCCCCACCGCCGATCCCGCACGCATCGCTGAGCAGTACCCGCACCTCGTCGAGTCAGAAGTCGCCGCACGAGTGGCGACCGTCTTCGAATAGACAATGGACGCGCGCAAGTCGAGGACAGCTCTCGGTGTTGCCGTCGTCGCGGTGGCTGGAGCCCTGATCCTCACGCTCCTCTCGTTCATCGGCAACAAGGCGTCGCAGACTGTGAGTGACCCGTCAGGGCGGCAGCTCGACGAGCAGCCCATCGCGCAGCTGTTCCGACAGGGTTGGGGTTTCTTCACCCGAGACGCACGCGAGGACATCGTTCGTGCCGCTCACGCGGAACGTCACGGCTGGCAAGTGGCCGACGGGAATGTCACTTCCACGAGGGAGAACCTGTTCGGCCTGTCACGCCGATCCCGCAACTTCGACCAAGACCTGGCCTTCCTGCTCGGGAGCGTACCCGCCGGAACCCGCTGGACGGACTGTCGCACCGTGAATCAACCCCAGTCCTGTCTGACGAAGACCGAGTTGCAAAGCGCCCCCGTATTGAGGCTGCACAGTTCGTCGAAGTCGCTCTGTGGAACGGTGGTCCTCACCCGTCAGCCCCCGGTCCCGTTCGCGTTCTCCCGGTTTCGGGTCGCCCCTCCAGGCGCTGTCCTGGCGCTGGACGTCAAGTGCTTCGCCTAGGTCGTCTGGTGGATCGCTGCGGTGATCGAGTGCTGCTCAGTTGGGCTCGGTCACCCCACGGCTTCCAGCTGACACTCGCACGGTCAGTGCTTGCGTTGTCGACGTTCCTCGTGCTGGTACTCAACCCCACATCAGTGTTGCTCCACGACCCGTCGCGACCAGAGGTTGCCCCGTCGACTTGTGCGGGCGTGGCTTCGTTGGGCGCGTTCTGCGCCGCCCCTCAGGACACTGTCGAACTCGTTCGGTGGCTCCTGGTGACGATGTGTATCCCCACGCTGCTCGGGATCCTGCCCGCGGTCGCAGCGCCTCTGCACGCCTACGCTGCCTTCAGCCTCGCATCGAACACCGTGGGGATCGAGGGCGGTGACTACCTCGAGACCACTGTCACGGTCGTCCTGGCTGGCGTCTGTTGCACGGATGGTCGATGGAACGGGTGGCGCCCCCGCCACACGGCGCTCCCCCGGCTGCGATACATCCCAGCGCACGTCCTGCTGCTCGCGCTGAAGCTACAGCTCGCGTACGTGTACCTCGAAGCAGCGACAGTGAAACAGTCGCATCCCATCTGGGCAGACGGAAGTGCGCTGTGGTTCTGGGTGCAACAACCGAACTTCGGGGCTCGTCCTGAGGTTCGTGACCTCCTCGAATGGTTCCTGTCGCATGCTCCTCTCCTGCAGGCGGCCACGTGGGGCGTCATCGTCACTGAGTACGTCCTCGCGTTCTCGGTACTCGCAGCTCGACGTCGAACGCCTCGCTTGTTGACGCTCGGAGTCTCCGCGGTACTTCACCTGGTCTTCTCGGTGGTCCTCGGACTGATCACGTTCGAGATCTCCATGCTCGGCGCGGTGCTGGTCCTCATGTGGCAGCCCAGAGATGCGATGCCCTGGAGGATCTTCCGCCTGGTGCATCGTCACTCGGACGAGCGCGCGGTCCTACCTTCACCGCGCCTTGATCCAATCGCTTGAGACCTGGCCCGGCTGACCCCACCGCCACGACTGGTCACCGACGCCCGGGGAGCACGGCGGGTTCGGCGTTGGCGTAGGCCGGGGCGGGGCGCGGGCGGCCGGGCCGCCGCTGGCGCCGTCGGGCGTCGCATGCGAATCGCGCCGGGCGAGGGCCGCGCCGCGGTGGCGCCGCAGCGGCGCCGCGCGTCAGCCGCGCGCGATGGCCTCGGCGGCCGACGGGTCCGCGCCGTCGAGGAACTGCGTCAGCCGCTCGGCCTCGCCCGGCTCCTCGATCGCCTCGGCCGCCCGACGCAGGGCGAACAGGGAGCGCAGCACGCCCCGGTTCGGCTCGTGCGACCACGGCACCGGCCCGACACCGCGCCACCCGGCCTTGCGCAGGGCATCGAGGCCGCGGTGGTACCCGACGCGGGCGTACGCGTAGGACTCGACGGTCGCACCGCGCGCCCACGCCTCGTCGGCGAGCAGCGCCCACGCCAGGCTCGACGCCGGGTACGACACCACCACGGAGGCGACGGGTGCGTCCGCCGCCAGGGCCGCGTCCACCTCGGGCTCTGCGGCCAGCAGCGTCTCGGGGTTGGTCGAGGCGTTCGAGAGCAGGTTGTCCGGCATGCCCGCCACGCTACTTGAGCAGACTGCTCACTTCAGCGGGTCGTGTCCCCAGTTCATCAGCGAGTACCGCCACCGGGTGTCCTCGACGTCGCCGGAGGGTCGCTGCGACGAGTGCCGCGCCACGTACCCGACGACCTTCCGCATGTGCGCGTAGTCGTCGTCGGTGTACTCGCCCTGCTTCTTCCGCAGGATCCGCACGATGTGCCGCCCGGACTCGTGCCCGGTCGACTCGGACGCGCCGGACGACTTCTGGCCGACCTCCTTCGACTCGTCGGAGTCCAGCCAGTCGTCCAGCTGCGAGGCGGTCATGTTCACCGCGTCGGCGAAGTCGTCCCGGGTCTGCTTCTCGTCGTCAGCCATGTCCGACATCCTGCGCGGCACGACTGCGCGGAGGTCCGGCGCGGTGTACCCCACCGCCACCTCCGGAGTCCCGGGCCGTGCGACCGCTCGGCGAGCGCCCTCAGCCGAGGAGCCGTTGATCGTGCCGCACCATGTCGACCACCATCTCGTCGAAGCGCACCGTGGGCTCCCACTGCAGCACCCGGCGGATCTTGCCCGGGTCACCGACCATCCGGTGCGTCTCGTTCGGACGACGGAACTCGGCGTCGGACCGGACGTACCGCTGCCAGTCGGAGATGCCGACCGCGGCGAAGGCGACCTCGACGAACTCCCGGATGCTGTGGGTCTCCCCCGTCGCGACGACGTAGTCGTCCCCCTCGTCAGCCTGCAGCATCAGAGCGATCGCCGCGGCGTAGTCCCGGGCACACCCCCAGTCCCGTTGGACGTCGAGGTCTCCGAGCACGAGTTCGTCCTGCACCCCGGCTGCGATCCTCGCTGCTGAGCTGGTGATCTTCCGACTGACGAAGTGGTCGGGTCGGCGCTCGGACTCGTGGTTGTAGAGGATCGCGTTCGAAGCGTGCATGCCGGTCAGTCGGTACGCCTGGGTGAGCAGGTGTGCACTCGCCTTCGCGACGCCGTAGGGGTTGACCGGGGCGAGGGGTGACCTCTCGGTCTGCGGCGTGTCGACAGAACGGCCGAACACTTCGGCGGAGGACGCCTGAACGAAGCGGATGGCGGGGTCCACCCGGCGGAGTTCCTGCACGACGTCGAGGAGGTTCGCGACGGCGACACTGTTGACCTGCTGCGTGCGGACCGGTTCCTTCCACGACCGTGCGACCGAACTCAGCGCCGCGAGGTTGACCACGGCGTCGGGCTGGACCTGGCGGAGGACGGTCGCGATGCCGTCATGGCAGCGGAGATCGACGTGGTGGACCGTGACACCGGCGGGCGCGGACCCCGAACCAGCGGGCTGGATGCCGTGCACCCGCCATCCGCTGGCCTGCAGGACCTCCGCGAGGAAGCTCCCGGTCTGCCCCGCCACCCCGGTGACCAGTGCCGTCCGCGCCGCGGTCATGCGGCCGTTCGCTGCTGCTCGAGGTCGCTGTCGACCATCATCCGGACGAGGTCCGCGAACTGGACCTCCGGCTGCCATCCGAGGACGTCCCGGGCCTTGCTCGAGTCACCGATGAGGAGATCGACCTCCGCGGGGCGGAAGAACTCCGGGTCCTGCCGGACGTGCTGCTCCCAGTCCCTGATGCCGACGTGCTCGAAGGCGATCTGCAGGAACTCGCGGACCGAGTGCGTCTCGTTCGTGGAGACGACGTAGTCGTCGGGGGTGTCCTGCTGGAGCATCCGCCACATGGCGTCGACCGAGTCGCCGGCGAACCCCCAGTCGCGCTTCGCGTCGAGGTTGCCGAGCGTGAGGCCGTCCTGCAGGCCGAGCGCGATCCGGGCGACACTGGTCGAGATCTTCCGGGTGACGAACTCTGGGCCGCGGAGGGGCGACTCGTGGTTGAAGAGGATCCCGCTCGACGCGTGCATGCCGTACGACTCGCGGTAGTTGACCGTCATGTGGTGCCCGAACGCCTTCGCGACGCCGTACGGCGAGCGCGGCCAGAGGAGTGTGTCTTCGCGCTGTGGGACCTCCTGCACCCGGCCGAACATCTCGGAGCTGGACGCCTGGTAGAAGCGCACCCGCGACGGGTCGGCTCCCGCATGGAGGCGGATCGCTTCGAGCAGGTTCAGCACGCCCATACCGGTGACCTGGCTGGTGAGGTGTGCGTTCTCCCAC
>Ga0308159_1002898_pt1 | contig 18642 bp, 10 predicted proteins | sample PhyCR1_FD_201040 | JGI IMG/M metagenome (GOLD analysis project Ga0308159, IMG submission 201040) | Phyllosphere microbial communities from UC Gill Tract Community Farm, Albany, California, United States - DLSLC.R1 | ecosystem: Host-associated > Plants > Phyllosphere > Unclassified | place: USA... | reverse complement strand
CAGGGCAAGTGGCCGGAGCTCAAGGCGGAGACGCCGGGCATCACGCTGCATCTGATCGGTCCGCTGCAATCCAACAAGGCGGCCGATGCGGTGGCTCTGTTCGACGTGATCGAGACGGTGGACCGCGAGAAGATTGCACGAGCCCTGGCAGACGAAATGGCTAAGCAGGGCAAGTCGCCGAAGCTCTATGTGCAGGTGAATACCGGGCTTGAACCGCAAAAGGCAGGCATCGAGCCGAAAGAGACGGTGGCGTTCGTCGCGCTTTGCCGAAACGAACTGGGGCTCGCCGTCGAAGGGCTGATGTGCATTCCGCCGGCGGATGAAAATCCGGGACCGCATTTCGCGCTTCTGGCAAAGCTTGCCAAAGAATGCGGCGTGGAAAAACTTTCCATGGGCATGTCCGGCGATTTCGAGACGGCGGTGGAATTCGGCGCCACCAGCGTTCGCGTCGGTTCGGCGATCTTCGGCACGCGCTGAAGTCTAACCCGTTGGTCGGGCTTCCCGCCCGATCGTCCCTCCCCTACACTCGCCCGATCAGGCTATGCGGTTGTGTTGGGAGGTACAGATGCAAAGCCAATATTTCGACGTTTACAGCAGCTGGGAAAACAACCCAGAGGCCTTCTGGAAGTCCGCGTCAGAGGCGATCGACTGGTTCAAAGAACCGGACGCGGTCTTTGATGCCAATGCCGGTGTCTATGGTCGGTGGTTCGTGGGGGGTGAAACCAACACCTGCTACAATTGCCTCGACCGCCATGTCGCAGCAGGCAACGGCGATCGGCTCGCCTTTATCCACGACAGCGCGATGACCGGTGCGCAACGGTCCTTCACCTATTCCGAGGTTCTGGCGGAGGTGAAGGCGATTGCAACTGTCATGCGCGATCTCGGCGTCGGTTACGGCGACCGGGTCGTTATCTACATGCCGATGGTGCCGGAAGCGATCTTCTCTATGCTCGCCTGCGCGCGGATCGGTGCTGTGCATTCCGTGGTGTTCGGCGGTTTCGCGGCACAGGAACTCGCAGCACGGCTGAATGATAGCCAGGCAAAACTGGTCATCTCGGCGAGCTGCGGACTGGAGCCTGGCCGGGTCGTCGCCTACAAGCCGTTGCTCGACAAGGCAATCGACCTCGCAACCGTGAAGCCCGAGCATTGCCTCATCGTGCAGCGGCCGGAACTCATAGCGCAGCTCAGGCCCGAAAAGGGCGAACTCGACTTTGCCGATCTGGTCGGCAACGCGCTTGGCCGGGATATCGAATGCGTGGCGGTCAAGGCCACCGATCCGCTCTACATTCTCTACACATCCGGTACGACGGGACAGCCGAAGGGTGTCGTGCGCGACAACGGCGGGTATATGGTGGCGCTCGCCTGGAGCATGCCGAATATTTTCGGGATCAAGCCGGGCGAAGTGTTCTGGACCGCATCCGACATCGGCTGGGTGGTCGGTCATTCCTATATCGTCTATGCGCCACTGCTCGCGGGCACGACCAGCGTCATCTTCGAAGGAAAGCCGGTGGGAACGCCGGATGCAGGCACCTTCTGGCGGGTCATCGCCGACCATGACGTCAAGATCTTCTTCACAGCGCCAACGGCGTTCCGGGCTATTCGGCGTGAAGATCCGGACGGGGAGCTCTTGGGGCGTTACGATCTCACGGGTTTGCGCGCCCTGTTTCTGGCAGGCGAGAGAGCCGATCCCGAGACGCTGAAATGGGCGGAGCAGAAGCTGAAAGTGCCTGTGATCGACCACTGGTGGCAGACAGAGACCGGCTGGCCGATCGCCGCCAATCCGATGGGTCTGGGGCTGATGCCGTTCAAGCACGGATCTCCGACGCGACCTATGCCCGGCTACGCCATCGATGTTCTCGACGATGCCGGACTGCCCGTGCCGGCGGGGACGCTCGGCAACCTCGCCATCCGGCTGCCGCTGCCGCCCGGATGCCTGCCGACCTTCTGGAGCGCAGATGAGCGTTTCCGCGAGACCTGTCTCAGCACCTTCCCTGGGTACTATACGACCGCAGATGCAGGCGTGATCGACGAGGACGGCTACGTCTTCGTGATGGCGCGCACGGATGACATCATCAACTGCGCCGGGCATCGCCTTTCGACCGGTTCGATGGAAGAGGTCTGTGCGAAACATCCTGATGTGGCGGAATGCGCCGTGATCGGCATCAGCGATACGGTGAAGGGGCAGATCCCCTGCGGCTTCCTTGTCCTGAAGCACAATGTTTCACGGGAAACGGAGAAGATATCGTCGGAAGTGGCCGAGATGGTGCGGTCCGAGATCGGCCCGGTCGCCGCGTTCAAGACGGTCATGATCGTGCCGAAGCTTCCCAAAACACGCTCGGGCAAAATCCTGCGGGGAACGATGCAGAAGATTGCGGACGGAATGCCCTGGACCATGCCTGCTACTATCGAGGATCCGGGCGCGCTCGACGCGGTGACAGCGGCGCTGACCGCCAAGGGCTATGGAGGGGGCGGGCCGGCTGCGGCGCGCACAGGCGACACGTAGGCGGGCGACTGAGCGTCCAAATAAAAAGCCCCGGGCGCTGGCCCGAGGCTTCCATAAACTTCGTATCGGAAAGATTTCGGCTCAGAAACGGCCGTCGTCTTCCTCGTCGTCTTCCTTGCGGGTCGACTTGAGGGAGGAAAGCTTGGCGAACACGGCGTTCGCATCGATTTCCTTTTCCTTTTCTTCCTCGCGTTCGCTGCGGAAACCGCCAAAGCCGATGTTTTCGGCTTCTGCAGCTGGCTGCAGCGATGCACCGAGTTCGGCAGCGGTTGGCAGCGGACGGCCCTTCGAAGCCTTTTCGACTTCAAGGTCGAGATCGATCTGGCTGCAGAGGCCGAGCGTGACCGGGTCCATCGGCGCCAGGTTTGCGGCGTTCCAGTGGGTGCGCTCGCGGATCTGCTCGATGGTCGACTTGGTGGTGCCGACGAGGCGCGAAATCTGCGCGTCCTTCAGTTCCGCGTGATTGCGCACCAGCCAGAGAATGGCGTTGGGGCGATCCTGGCGCTTGGAGACCGGCGTGTAACGCGGGCCGCGGCGCTTGGATTCGGGAACGCGAACCTTCGGCTCGGAAAGCTTGAGCTTGTAGTTGATGTCTTTTTCAGCGCGCTCGATCTCGTCGCGCGACAGCTGGCCGGTGGCGATCGGGTCGAGGCCCTTGATACCCTGCGCTGCTTCGCCGTCTGCAATCGCCTTCACCTCGAGCGGGTGAAGTTTGCAGAACTGGGCGATCTGGTCGAACGAAAGCGCGGTGTTGTCGACGAGCCAGACGGCTGTCGCTTTCGGCATGAGCAGTGTTTGAGCCATAGATATAGTTCCTCTGTCCGTCCGCGCCGGTGTCGCGGGCGTGGGTATCAACCACAATTTCCGGGAATTTATTGCCCTATATTCGATTTGCGTCGGAATTGCAAATCGTCCAGCACCTTACCCTTTGTCTAATTGCGGCCCATGTTCCAAGTGTTAGATATGGGGCAAAGCAGGGAGGAGCACATGTCCGAAAAAATTTATCCCGTCGAGAAAGCCACCAAGGCAAAGGCGCTCATCGACAAGGACAAGTATGACAAGTGGTATGAGGAAAGCATCGAAAACCCGGACAAGTTCTGGGGCAAGCATGGCAAGCGGATCGACTGGTTCAAGCCTTTCACCAAGGTGAAAAACACGTCGTTCAAGGGCAAGGTCTCGATCAAGTGGTTCGAGGATGGCCAGACCAACGTTTCCTATAATTGCATCGATCGGCACCTGAAGACGCATGGCGAGCGCACTGCGATCATCTGGGAAGGTGACAACCCGTATATCGACAAGAAGATCACCTACAACCAGCTCTACGATCAGGTCTGCCGCATGGCGAACGTGCTGAAGAAGCACGGCGTCAAGAAGGGCGACCGTGTCACGATCTACATGCCGATGATCCCGGAGGCAGCCTATGCGATGCTGGCCTGCGCCCGCATCGGCGCGGTTCATTCGGTCGTGTTCGGCGGATTTTCGCCGGAAGCGCTGGCCGGCCGCATCATCGACTGCCAATCGACATTCGTGATCACCTGTGACGAGGGCGTGCGCGGCGGCAAACCGGTGCCGCTCAAGGAAAATACCGATACCGCCATCCGCATCGCGGCCAAGCAGTATGTCACGGTCAACAAGGTTCTGGTGGTGCGCCGCACCGGCGGCAAGACGAACTGGGCGCCCGGTCGCGACCTCTGGTATCACCAGGAAATCGCCACCGTCAAAGAGCATTGCGAACCGGTGAAGATGAAGGCGGAAGATCCGCTGTTCATCCTCTACACGTCAGGTTCCACCGGCAAGCCGAAAGGCGTTCTGCACACGACCGGTGGCTATCTCGTCTATGCGGCCATGACGCATGAATACACGTTCGACTACCATGACGGGGATATCTACTGGTGCACGGCCGATGTGGGCTGGGTGACCGGGCATTCCTATCTCGTCTACGGGCCGCTCGCGAACTGCGCGACAACGCTGATGTTCGAAGGCGTGCCGAACTTCCCCGACCAGGGCCGGTTCTGGGAAATTGTCGACAAGCACAAGGTCAACATCTTCTACACAGCGCCGACCGCCATCCGTTCGCTGATGGGGGCCGGCGACGAGTTCGTGACGCGGTCGTCAAGGGCCAGCCTGCGGTTGCTGGGAACGGTCGGCGAGCCGATCAATCCGGAAGCCTGGAACTGGTACCACGAAGTGGTCGGAAACAAGCGCTGCCCGATCGTCGATACCTGGTGGCAGACGGAGACCGGCGGCCACATGATCACCCCGCTCCCGGGTGCCACAGCGCTCAAGCCGGGTTCGGCGACGAAACCGTTTTTCGGCGTGCAGCCGCAGCTGGTGGATAACGAAGGCAATGTCCTGGAAGGGGCTGCCGACGGCAATCTCTGCATCATCGACAGCTGGCCGGGCCAGATGCGCACGCTCTACGGCGATCATGACCGCTTCGTCGAGGCGTATTTCACCACCTACAAGGGCAAGTACTTTACCGGCGACGGCTGCCGGCGCGACGAGGATGGCTATTACTGGATCACCGGCCGCGTTGACGACGTGCTCAACGTTTCCGGCCACCGTCTCGGGACGGCGGAAGTGGAATCGGCGCTGGTGTCGCACAACCTCGTGTCGGAGGCGGCCGTGGTCGGCTATCCGCACAACATCAAGGGCCAGGGCATCTATTGCTACGTCACGCTGATGGCCGGCAACGAGGGCACGGAAGAGCTTCGCCAGCAACTGGTCAAGCATGTGCGCCAGGAGATCGGCCCGATCGCGGCACCGGACAAGATCCAGTTCTCTCCGGGCCTGCCCAAGACCCGATCCGGCAAGATCATGCGACGCATTCTGCGCAAGATTGCCGAGGATGATTTCGGGGCGCTTGGGGATACGTCGACGCTCGCCGATCCCGGTGTGGTGGACGATCTGATCGCCAACCGGCAGAACAGGTCGGATTGATCCGATAACCCGGGTGGGGTGTCAGCGTAGCCGGCATCCCACCCGAGACTGGATTTCTTGAACGTCTCTCAGCGAATGGCATACGGTTTCGCACGGGATGCTGTCGCGGTCGGCATCGGCCCGGCTATACCCCTCGCACCAGAGGATGACGGCCTCTTCGCAGCTTGAAACGTCCTTGCAGGTTTTCGCCTGCGCTCCCCCGCCAAGCAAAACCGCCGCAACCAGAATTACAAATCTCTTCATTTCCACCCCCGCATGCGAGGGTATATGTGCGTATTCTCTAACTCAAGCGGCCAATACAGGCTCAGTCACCACAGACCGGCACCATTTTCCGCCCGCCGTCATAGGGTTGAACCAGTCCTGCCAGAAGCAGGTCCGAGCCGGCGCTGCGGCCATCTGGCAGGACGACGTCAGCGACGATGCGGCCAAAATACTTGTCTCCGGAAATATTGACGAGCTGGATCGTGCCGGACGCCTGCGTCAGTGCCTCCAGCGCCTGTCGCGCGTTGCCACCGGCTTGACGGACGGATCCGCACTTCGACTTCAGCTCCGGCGCATCGATCCCGCGGATGCGGACATAGACCTCCACCGTCTGCTGTGGCCAGGGACGGGCCGCGACCAGGATCGTGTCGCCATCGATGACGCGCAGGATTTGGGCAGTAACCGGACCGGAGATTTCCTCGCGCGCTGTCGCCTCAGCCGCAGAGGCCGTGAAGAGAACAGCAATGAGCGCGAGATATCTGACCATGAAAGGAATAAATTCCGATCACGGCGCGAAGTCAATAGGAATATTTGCTTACGGCTTGCCGCTCAGAAATCGATGGCGCGGCCGTTGATTTCCCAGTCGCCGAAACGGGCCGGATCGGCGCCGCCGCGGCCGCCGAATTCTTCCGGCGTGGCCGTCTGGGCTGCTGCCTGCCGGCGCTCCTCGGCTTCCTTCAGCGCGCGCTGGGCAGCCGGCGACAGCGGTTTGCTTGGCGCTGCGGTCTCGATCTGCGTTTCGCTGTTGTCGTTGTCGGGCGTCTGCATTTCATTCACCGGATGGTTTATTGAAAGTCTGAGCGAATTCACCACATTATAGGGCGTTCTGAAGATTTCGAAAACCCTTACACGGGTTGAATTGGCAACGGGAGATATGACGATGAATGTGATGCGCACCGCCATGCTTCTGGCCTTCATGACGGCGTTGTTCATGGGCATAGGCTTCCTGATCGGCGGCAAGGGCGGGATGATGATCGCGCTGGTGATCGCGGCCGGCATGAACCTGTTTTCCTACTGGAACTCCGACAAGATGGTGCTGTCTGCCTATCATGCGCAGGAGGTCGATGCGCAGTCGGCACCGGAATTTTACCTGATGGTGCAATCGCTTGCGGCCAATGCGGGCCTGCCGATGCCGAAGGTCTATATTTACGACAACCCGCAGCCGAATGCGTTTGCGACCGGCCGCAATCCGGAAAATGCCGCCGTTGCCGCCTCGACCGGTCTGTTGCAAAGCCTGACTCATGACGAAGTGGCCGGTGTCATGGCGCATGAGCTGGCGCATGTGCAAAACCGCGACACGCTGATCATGACGATCACAGCGACGCTCGCCGGCGCGATTTCCATGCTGGGCAATTTTGCGTTTCTGTTCGGCGGAAATCGCGGAAACAACAGCAATCCGTTCGGTTTTATCGGCGTGATTGTTGCCATGGTCGTTGCGCCCTTTGCGGCAATGCTGGTGCAGATGGCGATCAGCAGGACGCGCGAATATTCGGCCGACCGTCGCGGCGCCGAGATCTGCGGCAAGCCGCTGGCGCTGGCTTCCGCACTCTCCAAGATCGCCGGCACGGCGCGGCAGGTTCCGAATTACGAGGCGGAGCGCAACCCTGCGACGGCGCATATGTTCATCATCAACCCGCTTTCGGGCGAGCGGATGGATAACCTGTTTTCGACCCATCCGAATACGGACAACCGGATCGCAGCACTTCAGCAGATGGCTGGTGAGTTCCGGGGGGACATCGGCGGCGGTGGCTCGACGGGGCAGTCTTCGGCTGCTAGACCGCAGCGAAGCGCGCGCTCCGTTCCGAATTCCGGCTCCGACAGCCGGTGGGGCCGCAGTTCGAACGAACCGCCCAAGGGTCCATGGTCTTGAACGACAAGAAAAACAACAAGCCTTCCAGATCAACTGGCGCGCGGGAAAACCCGACATCCCATGCGCCAGGCTCTCGCCCAGACGCCGGACCGGCAAAGCCGGGGCTCGAAGTCCGCGTGACAGCGGCCAAGCTTTTGTCGGCGGCCATCGACAAGAAGATTTCGCTCGATGGCATGCTCGACCTGTCCCACGGCAACCCGGCCTACAAGGCATTGGGCGATGCTGACCGGGCCCTGACGCGCGCCATCCTGACCACCGCCCTTCGCCATCTGACCCGGCTCGAAGCGGCGATTTCGTCCATGATCGATACGCCGCTGCCGCACGGGGCAAAATCCCTGCATCATGTTCTGGTGGTTGCGGCCGCGCAGATCCTCCATCTCGACGTCCCCTCGCATGCGGCGGTCGACTTGGCCGTCGAGCAGGCCAATCGCGATCCTCGCAACCGTCGCTTTGCCAAGCTGGTGAATGCCGTTCTGCGCCGCATGGTGCGCGAAAAGGAAGAGATCCTCGCGGCCACCGCTTCGGTGTCGCCGGTACCGGATTGGTTCCGCAAGCGTCTGGTTGCCGCCTACGGCGAGACCGAGGCCGACAAGATTGCCGAAGCGCAGCTGACGCCGGCCGCCATCGATCTGACAGTAAAGAGCGATGCCAAGGGCTGGGCCGAAAAGCTCGGCGGCAAGCTGTTGCCGACCGGCAGCATCCGCCTGCAGGCTTTCCAGGGATCGGTGACCGGTCTCGAGGGCTTCGAGGATGGTGAATGGTGGGTACAGGACGTTGCCGCATCCATTCCGGCACAGTTGTTCGGCGACCTCAAGGGCAAGCGCATCGCGGATCTCTGTGCTGCCCCAGGCGGCAAGACGGCGCAGCTTGTCGTTGCCGGTGCGCACGTGATTGCCGTCGAGCAATCCGCCAACCGGCTGGCGCGGCTGAAGGAAAATCTGGCGCGGCTCGGTCTCGAAGCAGAGCTTTCGAGCGGCGATCTGTTCGAATTCAAGCCGGACGAATTGCTCGATGGCGTGCTGCTCGATGCACCCTGCTCGTCCACCGGCACCACCCGCCGCCATCCCGATGTGCTCTGGACCAAGGGACCCGAGGATATCGGCAAGCTCGCCGTGCTCCAGGAACGCATGCTGCGGCATGCGGTGACGCTGGTAAAACCGGGCGGGCTCATCGTGTTTTCGAACTGCTCGCTCGATCCGCTGGAGGGCGAAAAGCTGGTGGCGAAGGTTCTGGCGGATACGCCGACACTGGAACGCCAGCCGGTCAGCCCGAGCGATTGGCCGGGCCTGGAATCCGCGATTTCAGATCTCGGTGAATTTCGGACAACGCCGGCCATGCTGCCGGGGGATGAGACCTTTGCCGGTGGCATGGATGGCTTCTTCGCGAGCGTGCTCCGCGTCAGGTAAGTCTTTATTCACTATAACCTTACATAGTTTCGGTTGATCCATAATCGATTCCGGGCGCTCGGGGAGAGCATCCGGCCCTGCGGAGAATATCTCAAGTGACGATGCGGCTTGCCGATCGCCGAAGGATTCTTGCCTTCGGCATGCGGGAGATCTGGCGACGCATGTGTCGCCGGTCCGCCGGCATGCGCCTTGCTCTGACACCGCTGCCGGTGCCGGACAGGCTGATCGTGGCGCCAACCGATCTGCGATCGATCGATCCGTTCATTGCCGAGGAAATTCTCGAGGGGCGCTATCCTCTGGCCGGGCGCGTTCTCGAAACCTTCGGTCATTCGCCGTTTCAGGTCGAGCTTCCGTCCAAGGCCTTTGCCGAGCGGCTGCATTCGTTTGCCTGGCTGCGGCATGTTCGTGCCAACAAGACAGAAGAAGCCTGCGACCACGCCCGTGACGTGGTGGCGGACTGGATCACGCTGCATGGCCGTCGCCAGAGGGGCATCGGCTGGGAACCGAGCGTGGTGGCCGAGCGGGTGGTCGCGTGGCTGTCCCACTCGACCGTCCTCTTGCAGGGCGCGGAGGCCGGCTTCTATCGTCGCTTCATGAAGAGCCTGGCGTTTCAGGTTCGCTACCTGCGCAAGATCGCCGGCTGCATTCCCGCCGACGAGACCCGGCTTCGCATTCGTATCGCACTCGCCATGGCATCGGTTTCCATGCCTACACGCGCGGCCTTCATCCGCCGCGAAGGTGCGCGGCTCGACCGTGAACTGGAATTCCAGATCCTGGCCGATGGCGGCCATCTCTCGCGCAATCCGCGCTCGATGCTGGATGCGCTGCTCGATCTTCTGCCGCTGCGGCAGACCTATATCAATCTCGGCCACGATCTGCCGCAAAAGCTGATCCCGACGATCGACCGCATCTATCCGGCACTGCGCTTCTTCCGCCACCAGGATGGTGATCTGGCGCTGTTCAACGGTGCGACGGCGACACCGGCAAGCGAGCTGATGTCGGTGCTGCGGTATGACGAGAGCGGTGGCAAGCCGTTCAAGGCGCTCCCGCATATGAACTATCACCGGCTGACGGCCGAGGACACGACGCTGATCGTCGATACGGGCTGGTCGGAGCCGGAATTCTCGCGCACGGCGCATGCCGGTTGCCTCGCCTTCGAGCTCTCGTCGGGCCGCAACAGGTTTATCGTCAACTCGGGCTCACCGAAATTTTCAGGGCGCGGCCACCGCAAGATGGCGCGCTCGACGGCGGCGCATTCGACGCTGACGCTGTCTGAGACGTCATCGAGCCGGATCGCCAAGTCGAAGCTTGCCGGCCCCATCCTGCTTCCCGGCGTCTCAGATGTCACGATCGACCGACGCGACGATGCGCATGGCAACGACTGGCTGCGGGCGACCCATGACGGGTATCTCAAGGAGTTCGGCTATCTCTACCACCGCGAGATCGGCCTCAACACGACCGGCAACAAGATCAAGGGCCATGACCGGCTGTTCGTGCCCGATGGCGAGGAGCCGGGAGACGAGAGACTGGTGGCTGTGGTTCGCTTTCACATCCACCCGGCCATCCGGCTGGTGCGGCGCGACCCGGAAAGCGTCGTGATGCAGGCGAGTGACGGCGAGAAATGGCTGTTTTCGGCGCCGGGTCTCGATGTCATGATCGACGAGGACATCTTCTTTGCGGATGTTTCCGGCCCTCGCCCGAGCCAGCAGCTGGCGATCGAATTCATCCTGCCCGAGGTGACCGAAATCCGCTGGATGCTGCGTCGCGCCGACTAGCCTGGTTGGAATAGGGTTTCCCTGAAGGGGTAGCTGTGCTAACCGGCGCCCAATCCCTTTTAGCCCTTTCGGGGCACCCTCTTTCAGGAGAGACCGATGGCCGTCGCATCCAAGAAAATCCCAGCGCCCGACCGCGTCAAGATCCGCACAGCGCTTCTTTCCGTGTCCGACAAGGCCGGCATCATCGAGCTCGCCAAGGCGCTGACCGAACAGGGTGTAAAGCTTCTGTCCACCGGCGGCACGCACAAGGCGATCGCGGCCGCCGGTCTTGCCGTCACCGACGTCTCCGAAGTCACGGGTTTTCCTGAAATCATGGACGGTCGCGTCAAGACGCTGCATCCGACCGTGCATGGCGGCCTTCTCGCCATCCGCGACGACGAGGAGCATGTCGCCGCGATGCAGAAACACGGCATCGAGAGTATCGATCTTTCGGTCATCAACCTCTATCCGTTCGAGGAAGTGCGCGCGGCAGGCGGCGACTATCCGACGACGGTCGAGAATATCGATATCGGCGGCCCGGCGATGATCCGTGCGTCCGCCAAGAACCATGCCTATGTCACGATCGTCACCGATCCCTCCGACTACCCTGCCCTGATCGAGGCGCTGCAGGCCAATGGCGGCGAAACGGACTATGCGTTCCGCCAGAAGCTTGCCGCCAAGGCCTATGCCCGCACCGCAGCCTATGACACTGCGATCTCCAACTGGTTCGCCGAAGCGCTCGAGATCGAGACGCCGAGCTATCGGACAATCGGCGGCGTTCTGAAGGAAGTCATGCGCTACGGCGAGAACCCGCACCAGAGCGCTGGCTTCTACGTGACCGGCGAGAACCGCCCCGGCGTTGCCACGGCGGTGCTGCTGCAGGGCAAGCAGCTGTCCTATAACAACATCAACGATACCGACGGCGCTTTCGAGCTGATCGGCGAATTTGCGGCCAACCAGGGACCGGCCTGCGCCATCATCAAGCACGCCAACCCTTGCGGCGTCGCGACCGGCTCGACGCTGAGGGACGCCTATCTGCGGGCGCTTGCCTGCGACAGCACCTCTGCCTTCGGCGGCATCATTGCGCTCAACCAGTTGCTCGATGCCGAGACAGCGGAAGAGATCGTCAAGCTGTTTACCGAAGTGATCATCGCGCCCGAGGTTTCCGACGAGGCAAAGGCGATCATCGCTTCCAAGAAGAACCTGCGCCTGCTGGTGACCGGCGGTCTGCCGGACCCGCGTTCGCGCGGCATTACGGCAAAGACCGTTGCCGGCGGCCTTCTGGTGCAAAGCCGCGACAACGGTGTCATCGAGGATGTCGATCTGAAGGTCGTGACCAAGCGCGCACCGACGCCGACCGAGCTTGAAGACATGAAGTTCGCCTACAAGGTGGCAAAGCACGTCAAGTCCAACGCCATCGTCTATGCCAAGGACGGCCAGACGGCAGGCATTGGCGCCGGCCAGATGAGCCGCATCGATTCCGCCCGCATCGCCGGCCTCAAGGCCGAAGATGCGGCGAAGGCGATGGGCTGGGCCGAGCCGATGACCAAGGGGTCAGCGGTCGCTTCGGAAGCCTTCTTCCCGTTTGCCGATGGTCTGCTTTCGGCGATTGCTGCCGGCGCAACCGCTGTCATCCAGCCCGGCGGTTCGATGCGCGATGCGGAAGTAATTGCGGCCGCCGACGAGCATGGTGTGGCGATGGTGTTTACCGGCATGCGTCACTTCCGGCACTAATCCAGGCTGAAGACTTTCTATCCGGCCGGTCTATCGGCCGGATAGGGCACGGTCAGAAGCAGGATCAGGCCGGTGCCGAGAAAGACTGTCAGCGTCGCCATGCCAAGATGGGCCGAACCCGTTGCATAGGTGACGATGGAAAACGACAGCGTCGCGAGAAAGCTCGTGGCGCGTCCAGACAGCGCGTAGATCCCGAAATAGCGGCCGGCCTCCGAGACATCGATGCTGCGGGCAAGGTATGACCGCGACGAGGCCTGGACCGGGCCGAAGGCGGCACCGATCAGAAGCCCGAACAGGATATAGGCCTTTTCCGCCGCGGTGCCGAACATTCCACCTGAGTCCTCCATGGAGAGCGGCATCAGGCCGAAGAAGACCTCGCCCGGGCTGGTGGAAACGATGCCGAGTGTTGCGATCAGCAGCAGGACGAGACTTGTAACCACCACCGTCTTTGATCCGAGCACGCGGTCGAGATGCCCGGCCGCAATGCAGCCAAAGACCGCCACGACATTCAGGATGATGCCGTAGATGCCGATCTCGATGGTCGCCCAGCCGAACATGGCCGCCGCAAACGTGCCGCCGAGAATGATGAGGCCGTTGACGCCATCCTGATAGAGCATGCGGGCAATCAGGAAGCGGACGATGTCGGGGCGATGCTTAAGTTCACGCAGCGTGCCTGCAAGTTCGCGGAAGCCGGAGCCGACGGCCTTTGCGAGAGGCAGGCCTTTCGGGGCGTCCGGCGTGAAGAAGAACATCGGCAGGATGAATAGAAGATACCAGATCGCCGCGATCGGGCCGGTGATGCGCGCGTCCTCGCCGAGCGCCGGATCAAGCCCGAAGAGCGGCGGAATGCCGAGGAGCGTCAGACCCGTTTCCGGATTGGCGGCAAGCAGCGCGACGACCGCGATCAGCACGGTCATGCCGCCGAGATAACCCAGACCCCAGGCGATGTTCGAAACCTTGCCGATATCGGCCTTGGATACGAGGCGCGGCATCATGGAATCGTTGAAGACGATGGAAAACTCCGCCGCGATCGAGGCAAGGATGATGCAGGTCACCGGCAGGGTGAGTGGCGAGCCGGGGGCGGCCTGCCAGAGCATGACGAGGCTTGCGACCTTGATCAGTGCAAAGCTTGCGATCCATGGCTTTCTGGCCCCCGACTGATCGGCGATCGATCCCAGGATCGGAGACAGGATGGCGATGACGACGGAGGATGCCGTCGCCATGTTGCTCCAGGTGGTCTGGGCGGAGATCGGGTCGTCGGTGAGGCGCGCGACGAAATACGGGCCGAAGATGAAGGTGATGACAACCGTGAAGAACGGCTGTGCCGCCCAGTCGAACAGCATCCAGCCCCAGATGCCGCGCCGGCCTAGTTTGGCCGGCGCCTCCTCAAGTCCTGTCTCGGCCATCTTCTTCCTCCCGGAGCCCCTGCCCTCAAGTCGACCGTGCGTGTGCCAAATCTCCCAGCAGGCCGGCGGCGACGGAAATCTTCGAGAGGGTCAGATCGCCGCTTTCGCTAAGGCTCATCAGTTCGGCGCCGATGCGGTTGACGCGCAGTCGATCGCCAGCGATCCAGGCCTCCACCGGCTTCTTGTCCTTGCGGTGCTCGGTCAAGACGGCAATGACGATGTCGCGACGGGCAGAGGCGAGCTGTTGAAGGCTGCGTGACAATGCCAGGCTTTCGTAATGGTCGCTTGTGCCGATCCGCTCGCCGGCCACGATCAGCCTGTTGACGCGGAACGTCTCGGTGACGGCGAAATAGCTTTCGATGGCGCGCGCCATGCTTTCGCCGGTCCGGTCGGCAATCCGCATGATCTCCGGCACGATGACGAGTGCCGACAGGAGGCGTATCTCTTTCACCAGACCGGACGGCGCCCCTTCGGCCTCGAGTTCTGTGGCGAATTGGGCCGTATCGGCGATGATATCGTCGGTCACGGTGGCGCGCAGCCCCTTGATAGCGGCCCTGAGCCTGGCGACGGCGTCTGTCAGCTCCGTCGTGCCGATCTGCGTCTGGAGCGCGAGATAGGTGCCGATGCCGATGATGCGGGTCACCTGGGCGTAGAGATCATTCTGGACCCTGCCTGAGATCTTGCCATCCAGCTGGTCGATTTCGGCCCAGATATTTTCCAGATCGAAACCGTCGCGAACGAGGAAGAGTGCCTTCACGACATTGGCCGAGGTTGACCCCGTCATGTCGCTCATCATGTGGATAAAGCCCGGCCCGCCGCGGTTGATGGCTTCGTTTGCCAGCGCCGTCGCGACGATCTCGCGGTGCAGGCGGTGGCCGGCAATATCGGCGGCATAGGCCTTCTGCATCTTCGCCGGGAAATAGGCTTTTAGCACGGATGCGAAATACGGGTCGTCTGGGATGGTGCTGTCGATCAGGGCGTCGAACAGGACGATCTTCGAGTAGGAGACGAGCACGCCGATCTCGGGTCGTGTCAGCGGTCGGCCGCTGGCATAGCGCTCGGCAAGTTCGGCATCGTCGGGCAGCGTTTCGACCTTGCGGTTCAGCCGCCCTTCGCTTTCGAGGACCGACATGAGGCGGGCGAGCTGCTCGCGATTGGCGGCACCCTTGCGCTCGACCAGCGAAATCGCCAGCGGTTGCAGGTAGTTGTTGCGCAAGACGAGATGCCCCACGTCTTCCGTCATGGAGGCGAGCAGCGTGTTGCGCTTGGCGCGGGTCAGACGGCCGTCCTGCATGGCCGGGTTGAGCGCGATCTTGATATTGACCTCGACGTCGGAAGAATTGACGCCCGCGGAATTGTCGATCGCGTCGGAATTGCAGCGCCCGCCGGCCAGCGAATAGGCGATGCGGCCCTTCTGGGTGACGCCGAGATTGGCACCCTCTCCGATGACGCTGGCGCGCACTTCTGCGGCCGTTATACGGATCGGATCGTTGGCGCGGTCGCCCACTTCGGTATCGGTTTCGGATGCGGCCTTGATATAGGTGCCGATGCCGCCGAACCAGAGAAGGTCGACCTGGCTTTTCAAGATCGCCGTCAGGATCTCGAAAGGCGAGGCCGTCATCTTGTCGAGGCCGATCGCCGCTGCCGCCTGTTTGGTCAGCTTGACGGATTTTTCCGTGCGCGAAATGATCATCGCGCCTTCAGACAGTGTCGAGCGGTCGTAATCCTGCCAGCTGGAGCGGGCAAGGGCGAACATGCGACTGCGCTCTGCGAAGGATTTTTCGATATCCGGATCCGGATCGATAAAGATGTCGCGATGGTCGAAGGCGGCGATCAGGCGGATCTTTTCCGACAGCAACATGCCGTTGCCGAACACGTCGCCCGACATGTCGCCGACACCTGCGACCGAGAAGGGCGTCGTCTGGATGTCGATGTCCTTTTCGCGGAAATGCCGCTTGACCGCTTCCCAGGCGCCGCGGGCGGTGATGCCCATCTTCTTGTGGTCGTAGCCAGCCGAGCCGCCTGATGCGAAGGCGTCATCCAGCCAGAAGCCGGCTTCTTGCGCCAGACCGTTGGCGGTGTCGGAGAAGGTTGCCGTCCCCTTGTCGGCAGCGACGACGAAATAGGGGTCGTCCTCGTCGATGCGCAGCGTGTTTTCCGGCGGGATCACCTCTCCGTCGATGATGTTGTCGGTAACAGACAGAAGCGTGCGGATATAGGTCTTGTAGGCTTCCTTGCCGGCGTTGAAGAAGGCGTCGCGCGCGGCGGCGGCGGGGAGCATCTTCGGGAAGAAGCCGCCCTTTGCGCCGACGGGAACGATGACGGCGTTCTTCACCTGCTGTGCCTTCACAAGGCCCAGCACTTCGGTGCGATAATCCTCGCCGCGGTCCGACCAGCGGATGCCGCCTCTAGCGACCTTGCCGAAGCGCAGGTGAACACCTTCGACTTCGGTGCCGTAGACGAAGATCTCGCGGTACGGGCGCGGTTCCGGCAGGCCGTCGAGTAAATCAGGATCGAGCTTGAACGCCAGCATCGGCTTTGCGCCGCCGTTCTCGTCAACCTGGAAGTAATTGGTGCGAAGCGTCGCGTCGATCGCGTTGACGAAGCGGCGTAGCGTGCGGTCCTCATCGAGGTTCGGGACGTTGCCGAGCGCTTCCTCAATTGTTTCATGCAGCTCGGTCAGCCTCCTGATGCGGGCTTTTTCGGCAATCTTCGGATCGAATCCGTCGCGGAACAGGCGGAAGACGGCGGCGGAGATTTCCGGGTACTTGTTGAGCGTATCGGCGATGTAGGTCTGCGAGTAGACGATGCCGGCCTGGCGCAGATAGCGGGCATAGGCGCGCAACACGGTCACTTCGCGGGCGGAAAGGCCGGCAAGCAGAACGAGGCGGTTGAAGCCGTCATTGTCGATCAATCCCTCGAAGGCTTTGAGGAATGCGTCTTCGAGCCGCTGTCCCTCGCGGGCGAGATCGATCTCGCGGGCACCGTCGAGCTGCAGTTCCATATCGTGCAGGACGATGAGGTCCGCCTGCGGGCCGGCGTGGATCTCGAATGTCTGCTCGCTCACCACGTGAAAGCCGAGGTTTTCGAGAAGCGGCACGCGACGTGACAGGGAAAGATGCTGGTCGCGGTGGAAGATCTTTAGCGAAACGGTGTTCGCATCGTCACCGGGGCGCCGGTAGAAGTCTATGCGGATGGTTTCACCCGCCGCGCAGGCGGCAATATCGGGAAGGTCGGCAAAGGTCTCTTCCGGCGAGAACGCTTCCTGGAAAGCGCGGGTGACGGACAGGCGGGGTCCGTCTTCGGCAAGCAACGCGAACCTGTCCTCCCACGGCGTCGCGATGAGGCGCACGGCTTCTTCAAGCTTTGCCTGCGCGACGCGCGGCGTCTTGCCGCCGCTGCGGCCGATGATCATGTGGACGCGGGCAACGCGGGCTTCCGGAAACGCCGGGTAATAGGCCGAGACGTGGCCGTCGAAGATTTCGCAGAGATACGCGCCGACCTTTTCGCGGACGATCGAATTATAATCCTCGCGCGGCACGTAGACTATGACCGAAACGAAACGGTCGAAATGGTCGATACGCGGCAGCACGCGCACGCGCGGCCGCTCGCTCAGCTCCATGATCTGTTCGCAGAAGCTTGAGAGCACGTCGAGATCGATCTGAAAAAGGTCGTCGCGCGGGTAGGATTCCAGCGTGTTTTCGAGCATGCGGCCCGAATGGCTTTCCGGATCGAACCCGAAATTCTTCTCGATGCGGGCGATCTTTGCGCGCAGCAGCGGCACGTCGCGGACGGACTGGGTATAGGCCGTGGAGGTGAAAAGGCCGACGATGCGCAGTTCGCCGACCACATTGCCCTTTTCGTCGAAGCGCTTCACCCCGACGTAATCCATATAGGCGCGACGGTGCACGACGGATTTGACGTTGGCCTTGGCGACGATGAGGAAATCCGGGCCGTCGAGAAATTCGAGGATCTCGGGCGTGGTCGTGACCTGATCCTTGCCCTGTCGCAGCACGAGCACATCCGGATCGGACAGGATGCCGAGGCCCCTGCCCTTGCCGCGCTCCACCTTGGCATCGGCGCCCTTGCCCGAATAGGTGTATTCGCGCATGCCGAGGAAGGTGAAATTGTCGTTCCTGAGCCAGTCGAGAAAAGCATACGCCTCGTCGGCATCGGCCTTCTTGCCTTTTTTCGCGTTGACGAGTTGGGCCTGGGCGTCTTTGAGAACGCCGAGCATCGCGGACCAGCCGGTTATGGCCTGGTGCACCTGGTTAAGAACATAGCGGATTCGCTCGACCAGCCCGTCGGCTTGCTCGTTGTTGAGCTGGGGCACGTGGATCTGGATCAAGCTGACGTGATGGGCAGGGTCGCCGGGTCGCTCGCTCGAGTGAAGCGTCGGCTGCTTGCCCGGTTCGATGACGAGGATCGGATGGACGGCCATCGTGAGGTCGCGATAGGCCGTCGTCACTTCACCCATGACCGAATCGAACAGGAAGGGCATGTTGCGATCGATCACCGTAATGATCGAAACCGGCATTCCATCGGGCTCGACGCCATCCAGTGTCTCGATCGTGACGTCGGCCTTCATGCGCGTCCAGGCTTTCAGCCGTCTGGCGGCATGCCCGGCGCACAGGGCAAGCATTTCTGGCGTGTAGTTTTCGAGATCGTCACTGCTGGCGCGGCTGAAGATCAGGAAGGGATCGAGATGGTCCTCCATGCCGGAAGCGGCCGCAATCTTGCCCGCCTTCTCGATCTGCTTGTCCCGCTT
>Ga0308159_1002896_pt1 | contig 18652 bp, 24 predicted proteins | sample PhyCR1_FD_201040 | JGI IMG/M metagenome (GOLD analysis project Ga0308159, IMG submission 201040) | Phyllosphere microbial communities from UC Gill Tract Community Farm, Albany, California, United States - DLSLC.R1 | ecosystem: Host-associated > Plants > Phyllosphere > Unclassified | place: USA... | reverse complement strand
CGTTGCTCTTGCAGCGTTTTCCCTGGCTTCCTGCGAAAGACGGTTATATTCAATCTGCTTATAAACACCCTCCTGCTGTTCCGCTGCTGCCGCGCGTAGCTGGGCGCTTGACTGAATAAGCTGACTGTCAGCCGCCTGTAACTGGCTCTGGTACTGCGCCTGTGATGCCTGGCTCTGTGCATGGCTACCAAGCAATGAGCCGCCCACCTTTAGCCCGGTACCGATAATGTCCGTCCAGCTTTTATCGCCAAAAACGGAGCCGATCGCGTCGGCAACGCTTCCAAATAGACTCATCAGTTATTCACCGTCAGTGTGCGCACCACGGCCAGAACATGTATTGGCAGCGGTTGAGGTTGTTCGATAATGGTTTCTGTGTTTTTCCAGCCGGTCACATTCCAGTCGAGATCGCCGCTGTAAAGGGGTGAAGGCTCATTTAGCACGTTAAGGCCGAATTTACGGAACGGTACCTGCTGACCATTCAGCATCATCCCTGTGGTGTCATTGATGCGGATACGCATGCGTGAGAGTGAAACCTTGCTGCCCTGCATGGATCCGTTTTGCATCTGAGCCTCTGGTGGAAGCAGAATTAAGCGCGGCGTGTAGGGCAGCCCGATAACCACCTGCCGGGCGGCGCGGGCCAGCGTCACCGCCCCGTCTTTAACGGTCTGCGATGTCTGCACCGCACCATCAGCAACGATAGCAACCGTCTTGCCTTCCAGGTGTTCTAACTTCGTCCACTTCTGCTGAGGCGGATCGGTTTCTTTTTCAATGGCACCCACCAGCGCAGAATCTGAATAAATCCCTTCCTGAAAATGCTCGATATAAACCTGCGGGCTGCCGCCAATATCGCGGACAACGGCCACATAGGTATCGTCTGTGCCGTCCTCACGTGGGATTGTGGCGCATGAAAGAAAACTGCCGTCAGTGACCACCCGTGACCACGCCGCTATGCCAACCTGTTTATTAACGGTGAGCGTCACCATTTTCCCGTCGAGGCGTAGCATGTGGATGCGGTTGCGGGGCTGCGCCTGCACCGTCATATCCACAATTGGCGACTCCAGCATATGCTCTGCCAGCAGGCTCAATTCATTCACCGTGTAACCGGTCTGGTTGTCTGGGTCGTAATTAAGCGTTAACAGCTTGTGGGAACCACGCTGGAGATAAAGCAAATCTGACGCGAGGCGCACAGGCAACACAGGGTTTGAACCGTACTCAGACGGGCAGCGTACGTTGACCGATGTAGGCGTTATCACGCCCGTTGAGGACGTGATCAAAAACTCATTCATCGAGGTAAGCGCTATCAGCGCATTCATGCTGAACAGGTGCAGAATTGGGTTTATCTGGTTACTGTCCAACTGAAACGCCCAGGCAGACGTGCCCAGCGAACCCAGTTCGAAGTTATAAAACTGACGGATCCCGCTGCCCCATATCCACTGCGGGTACTTATTTGAACCGGCAAAAACAAGGCGCTGCTGGTGGAAGCAGACACAGGACGGCCAGCCGAGCGTGTCAGACCACATCGCCTTTAACACCTTCCAGTTATCGACAGGTGCAGGCGGCCACGTTTTTCCTGTGCTGTCATTCTTCGTAGGCGCAACGGTCATCAGCGTGCGGATCTGCACCTGTGCGACTGATTTGCTGCTGACGCCTGTGATTTTGTAGAGCCCGTCATACACACGTACATAGCTGTTAACCATGTCGCTGGTAAATCCGGTACCCGAATAATTGTTGTTATCCGGGCCATCTTTAAGCGTGATTGTTGTGCTCTGCGCCACATAGTCATTGTTGGCAACGACGGCCCAGCCTGTAGGTGAATTGCTCAGTTCATCAAAGGGAATAACCTCAAACGTGACTGCCGTCATTTTCCAGTCAAGTTGATCGTTGCGAACCAGTTTTTTCGGGGCAAACGTGGGATGCGCAAAAATCATCGTGTCAGCAGACTGAGCAAACCGCACAGTGGCTAATGCATCTTTGGGAATGCCGGTATCAATCTCGTAAATCGAGCCGTCAGCATTTGTCACGAACTGGCCCTGCTGCACAAAGCGCATTTTGTTATGCGTTAATTCCAGCACGTAAGACTGATCGCGGTTGTACACCCAGGGGATTAAACGAATGTCGCCGGTATTGTCGCGGGCTTTATTCACGAAACGCAGGCCCGCGCGGCCCTCAGCACCTCCGGACACACGCACCCACATGTTGGTAAGCTCTTTGGCTGCCACGCCGTAACGGTCAGCGTTAACGCGGCCAAGCAGCATCGGATCCAGTTCGCCGCCTGTGAAATCTGTCTGAATGTGATGAACCTGCACGCCCATGCTCAGTACCTCGCCTGCAAGAATCCATCGCCACCAAATTCAATCGCTGGCTGCTCCTGGCTGGTCTGCCCTTTATAGAGCATTAGCTGCTGCATAAAAACCTGCTGCGCTGTGGCTTCAAGCCCCGAATCGCGGGTAATGGCATAAGCCAGCGCCCAGCGCAGACGGAATTTAAACAGGTCAATCAGGCCAGCCGGCCATGTGGCCACCACGTCATTTCGCCAGATGTAATGCAGTCCCACCGGATTGCAGTTGCACAGGATTTTGCCGCTTTCGATACGGTAATCATCCAGCCAGCGCGCAAAGTGGCCTGTCTCTGAAACGCCCAGAACGCGGATGTAATCGCCCGGTAACGAAAAGGCCTGGCTGTAACCGAATGCTGGTGGCTCAGAATCGGGCGAGAGGATTACGCGCTTGACTGCACAAGACCAGTCATGTCGGCTTAACAGGTCATCGCGTGACGTTGGATAGAGGTTTGAACAGGCTAACGCCTCATCAGTGTTTTCGTTAAAACTGGCGATAGGACGCGCACCGAGGCCGATCAATACCTCATTGCACAGGCTCACATCGCCAACGGTAATATTCTGCGCCATGCTTCCTCACAAAAAGAAAAGGCGGGCATAAGCCCGCCTGTCTCACCGCCAGAGCTATTAAGAGCCCATGAAATTCAGTGCAGCGCACTTCTGCTCGTTGGCGCGGCCTGCGCCATAAGAAACCAGCGCAGAAATCTGGATAATGTTGCGTTTGTCGCGGCGCGGGCCAATGTCCGTATCGATGTTGATACCCGTTCCGAAATGCACGCCAGATTTAGTCCAGGCGACTGCCGTCACCGATCCGTTAGCGTCAACGTTTAGTTTCTCGTAAGGGATCCAGTTAAAGCCCAGCCATTTACCCGCTACGTTACCTTCCTGAAGCATGTTCACTGACATGAAATCGGCGCTGGTAAGCGTTGTGTCATTGAGGATGGAAGTCATCATGTCACTGTTATAAGTGATATAAATCCCTTCGCTATCAGCTTCATTTTTGCGGAAAAGCGCACGAAGGCGGATAAGATCCTTTTTAGTGATTGGCTTAGCAGGTGACTGCGCTGTGCCTACTGAACCCTGCGCCCACAAAATCTGAGAAGCAGCAAAAGACTGCGCGGTAGTGGATTGCGTACCGTCTGCCGCCACTGATTTACGCTGAATATCACTCAGAATTGCGTTGTAGATCGTGCGGTCTTTTTTGCGGTTTGCCGCCGCGACTAATAGCTTCTGATATTCCCCCTGGGGTTCAGCAAGCAGTTTTGGCAGGTCAACTTTTTCAACTGGCACATACACATCAGCGTCAGCCATCATCGCTACGCGAGTGCCGGTATCAGGCATTGACCATGGGGTATTGCTGAAACGGTCAGAAAAAACACGGTCGGTCATTTCCACAATACCCATATCGTTGATGGTATAGGAAGCGCCGGTGATGGTACCGCGATCAGTTACCGCTGCCTGTAGGCGTGAATCTTCCTGCTGGCATGCGATTTCAAAGCCGCGATGAAATTCCTGTACGAAAGCGGAAGTGATCTTACCGCTGTTGGTAGCCATATCTTGTGGCATGGTGTAATCCTCGAAAAACGTTAAAAGGGTTTGCGTGCAGACCTGATAAGCGTTATCGGGGAACCCCGGCGCGGAGGTGACAGCGGGTGACTTATCCTTTCGGGGTCGGTCGCTGTGGTCATTGCATGCTGTATAACACGGTGTGATTTATGCACTCAAGATATATCTTAAGCACATGATAAAACTAAGCCCGACAGAGCGGGCGTAATATCAATGGTATTCGTCGTTACCTGAGTTTTTTTCAAAATAAGTTCGAACCTGCTGAGATACGCGGCGGTGATCAGGGTGTTTGTTGTTCCTGTACGCTTCGGACTTCATCAGGTCATCAATGCTTTCTGCATCCATCTGCGGTAATGCTGACAGCCGGATCGAATCTTCGCTGAGTTCGCCACCTACCTTAGCCAGCAGTCGGATAATCGCAGGGTCATTTCCATAGCGCGCGATACAGCGCTGATAATCGTCACCGAATCCAAATTTTGCCGCGCGGTCTGCTGCCAGCATATTGCGGTTATATTCTGCCGGTTCTTTCCAGGCCTGTTGAAGATCTTGCATTGCCTGTTCCTGTGAAAAACCTGTTGCGGTTTCAGCCTGAGCCGGAGCACTGGCGATGAGCTCACCTACCATAAAATTAAGCTGCGCATTGTTCAGGCCCAGTTCATGCGCTTTTTCCAGAAATGGTTTAGTAGCCGGATCATTCATGAAGCGGTCACCAAACCCTTCACCGAACTGATCGCTAAATTTATATCCGCTGATTTCCGCTGGCCGCGCCTCACCTGCGCCGAAACGCTTTTCCAGATTGGTATAAGCCTCTGACAGCTTCTGTGCCGAGGCGGTGAAATCCAGATCATCGCCGTTTTTAACCTGGAATTTTTCGGGAAAGCTGAAAGGCGCTGGCTTGCCCGGTTCAGCGGCTGGCGGCGTGGCCGTTGCAGCGCTGCCTAAAACGGTGCCGTTCGCCTGCTCCTGAGTCTGCGACAGGCTACCCAGCAGCGTAGCCCCTGTCTGGTTTGTGCTGCCCTGCTGTTCTGCGCCCGGCGCTGGTTGTGCAGTTGAGGTATCTACTGCGCCTGCGTTATCGGTTGTATCAGTCATCGTCTCTTTCCTGTGTCATCTGGGGGTTATTGCCGCGATTAATGCGGTTAAGAATGTAATTCACCACGTGCAATTGCCCGGCGTTGAATGCTGTCTGACGATCAGCATCGTGTCCGCCTTTCACGTAGGGGTTATTACCGAAAACAGAAACAAGCTGTTCGAGAATCTCAGGCCCGGCAGGGCAACTCTCAAATAGCGTGGCGTAATCTAAATCTGTAGGTTTCGTCATAATCAGGCCGCTGGCTGGTTAGCTGCTGTAATCTGCTCACTGGCGTTCTGCATTCCCAACTGATCCTGCATTGCCTGTGCCTGTTGTGCCTGCGCTGCCTGCGCCTGCTGTGACCTGAGCGCCTTAACATCATCGTCGCTGCGGATAATGTCAGCGGGTACGCCAAGCGTTGAGAACAGATCGCGTGTGGCCGCATCAACGTCCAGATTGTCACCAATCCCCGGCATTACCTGCGCATAGTTCGCCACGAATCCAACCGCCTGCTGAATGGCTGTGGCCTGCGCCAGCTTCTGAGCGCGGGCAAGTGGGTTATCAAACGCCACATGAAAATCAATCCCGTTTAAATCATCTGGCGGCGGCGGCAACACGTTATTACGCAGCATCAGCATGAAACAACGCTCAACCATCGGGATCAGGAATTCGGCCTGAAGGCGGCCATACATCGGCGCCATTTGCTGGCGGATGATATTCATGCGCTCGTTAACTTCGGTTGCCGTCATCTGGCCGGAGCCGTTCGCCATAGTGAGCACGTCAGCCATGAGGGTGCGCCGGATGTTGTTCTGCAACGTCTGTTCATTCTGAAAGGCAACTTTAAAATCGCTGCCGGTCAGCAACGGTTTCATCGCATCCACGGTGCTGGCTACTATGACTTTGCGCGGGCCAACTTTAACCGTCCGTGGGTTTAGCACGCCGTCATCCTGCGCAATCCACATGCCAGAAACCGCCAGTTCAGCGGCTGATTTCTCGTAGCGCTTGAGGTAATTGAGTTCCTTGATGTCGGGCAGCGCATCAGAAACGAGGCCCGTAGCGTACTCACAGCCTGGTAGTTTTGTGCTGCGTGGTACCATGCAGGGAAATTCGTCAAAACCGGATTCGCTGACGATCTGGTTATCTGCAAGCGAGATATATACCGAGTAAAACGGTTTGTTACGGGCCAGCTTACCGCCCATGGCATACACCTGACGCGGGCCAATCGCATGCAGATAACGCACTTTTTCCATCGGGTTACGCTGGTATGTCGCAACAACCTTCTCGCCAGCTTTTTCACCGAACTGACCATAAGCCTGCGCCGCCGTCAGAACGTGCTCGCGGAAAATCATATTCACCCTGGCGCGCGTGGTGCTCGACCACCAGCATTCGGAAATGGGCCATTGCTCAAACACAAAGCCGCCACGCTCGCGATCAATATCGATGTACAGCACAAAGCTGCCAGCAATACAGAAATCGAGCATTGAGCCGTAAATCTCGCTGTCGTAGTTGGCGCTGTGAATATTGCGCCAGACCAGTTCGGCGCACTGGCTGAGGTAATGCCCCGCTGCGCTCATGTCGTCCTGACCGGAAATGCGCAGATTCAGCCACTGACTGTTAGCGGGCGTCATGCCGCTGATTAACGCAGATGCCAGGGTGCGCGTTGCATCAGTGCCGGTTGAGTCCAGCAATTCCGCTTTTTTGGAATCCGCTGTGCCGCTGTCCTTAATGCCGCTGAATCCCTGCCCTAACTGCGGGTAGGTGTAGTCGTATGCTTCCTGCCAGTGCGACTGAATCGGCGTGCGGCTTTCCTTAGCCTGATTCCAGATTTTTAGAATTTCGGCTGCGTTCTGTGCCATTTAAATATTCCTGTTTCAGAACGACCAGGCACCGCCCAGCAATGAGCGCCCGCCGCCATATTGTGAAATTACCTGACCACTGAGCCCGCCGATCGCGCCCTGTGATCCGCTAACCCTGCCGAGCAGTGACGTGCCGCTGGTACCGTTCCAGCCCGCGTTTGTGTAAAGCAGGTTGTTCATCTGGCGCTTACGCAGGTCATCAATGAACGAACTGAAAGCCGACTGACCAGCCTTGTTACGGTCATCAATGCCACTGTTGCCAGTGCCGGTACTGCTGCCAGGGGATGTTGTGCCGCCGCTGCCGGTTGAGGGTGCCGGGTTAACCGGTGTAGGGTTGTAGCCGCCGCCCGCGAAAACTGAACCGAGGCTGCCGGGCTTGTAGTCGTTTGCATTCCCCTGCCCTATGCGCTGACCGTTCGCCAGCGTCTGGCCGGGGCCGTAACTGCTTTTGTCCTGCGTCACACCGTTGTTAAGTGGGTTAACGCCTTTCAAATCGTCTGCTGTTGGCGCGGTACCGGATGCCATAGCACCACCAGCAACCAGACCAGCCAGCGCGCCGAACGGGCCAAGCGCGGCACCAGTCAGGCCACCTTTGACCATCCCCGCCAGTACGTCACCAATTCCTGCTTTTGATGCCGCTGAGCCGGTTGTGAGTGCGCGGGATGATGCGTTTTGACGGTCGCTAATGAAATTGCTGTAAACCGCTGCGGCACCACTCAGGAGGCCACCGACAGGCCCGGCCACACCCAGACCGCCGAGGGCAGCACGCGCCACACTCCGAATTTTTCCAAAGCTGGAAGTGTCGTTGTAGCCACCCATGCGGGCTGCTTCGTCAGCGTTGGCCTGCTGGTCAGAAAGGCTTATCGGTGTGCCAACAGCCTGGGAAATCTTGCTGCTGTAGAGCGCGGTATTGGGGCCAGTTGCAGCGCTGGCGCTCTGTGCCTGCTGTGCTGACTGCGCAGAACCGATAGCGTTATTTTTCTGTGCCTCAGTCTGGAGTGACAAACGAGCGTTGGCAGAATCCAGCAGGGATTTGTTTAGCGCTGCTGCGTTGTCTGCCTCCGAGCCCAGCCCATTAATCTTATTAACCAGGTCGCGGGTAGCCTCGATACTGTCCGTGCTGCCAATCTGCTGTTGAAGGCTCTGGCGCTGTGCTGTTTCAGCCTGAATGCGCTGCTGGCGCTGCTGCTCTGCCACGCGGGCCGCTTCTGCCTGTCGTGCGGCCTCTGCGGCGGCTGCTCCGTTATCTTCCTGTGGCTGGCCTGCTGCTCGTTGACCAACCAAGCCAGATGTGAATCCTGCCTGCTCACGCTGTTTGGCTTCGTTCTGCAAAGCGTAGAGACTGGCCTGCGCTACAACTTTATCAAACCCGGTAAAGCGCGGGTTCTGCAACTGCTGGTTAATCTGATTAATGCGGTTCTGCACATCCTGATAAGTCAGATCCTTGAACGCGTTAGCGAACGTACCGACATTGCCACTGCCGGTACCTTGCTGATTACTATTGTTGGCGCTGCCTGCGTTCTGACTACTAGCAGCCCCGCCCTGCGTATATCCGCCATACGCCTGTGCTGTACTGCCTCCATAGTCGCCACCCAACAGCGTCATGGTTGAGCTTGTTGAGTTGTTCCACGAATACGATCCTCCTGCTCCTGCACCACCAAGACCTACACCGCTGACAGAACCACCAAAGAGGCCACCGCTTCGCCCTCCGTAGCCGTTGCTATTCCCGCCACGGCTGCCATTGTCCCCGGCTGCGCCACCTACAGAAGAGCCTACGCCACCTGCTGCCATTGTTGTTACTCCCCTGAATCGATTGCTGCCCAGCCGTGCTTAGTCAGAACCATGCCTGCCCACTTATCGCCAATCTTTGGTTTCGCTGCGTGGTGCGTGTTAACTACGTTCCCCTTTTCAGCTTCAACCGCTAATTGCTCTGCCATAACTTCGCTGTGCGGCGCTGGTGCTGTGCTGGTGACGATCTCGCTCACCTGCTGCTGAATTGTCGGCTGGCTGCTGTTCTCGTCAGCACCTGGAGTTTCGATTTTTGCTTTACGTGGGCGACCGCGGCCGCTATTTGGTTTGCTTTGTTCCATCGGTTCACCTCATTTTCAGGCATAAAAAAACCCGCCGAAGCGGGTTGTCGTTTCTGTTTTAAATCACTGTGGCTGGAATCTAAATTTAATTTCGTCACCCAGAACTTTAGGCCTAGTGGGGAATATACCGGCCTTAATCGTTTCTTTGATAACGTTGATAGCAGCCGTGCAAAGTCCAGGATTGCCACCCTGCGCTTTTATATCAACCGGCATCTGACCTTCTGGCTGTTTGATCATGATGTCGCAATACCTACCCTTGTAGGCGTCAACATCATAGAACTGCGACTGAATAGCGCTTACAGACTCACACAGCCACAAATTAACTTCGCGCTTATCGCCCTCAAAATGATTCTGCGATTCACACCTCTGTTTAATCTGCGCAACTCTCTCCGATGCTGGCGCTGTTGCTGGCAATGGTTCGGAGTTCATTTGGCTGCGATGTGATTGTGTCGTGTTACAACCGGACAGCGCCATGACAAACAAAACGCCAATTAATTTTTTCATTTTCTAATCCCAGAGTAATGTTTCGCCATTTATATCACAGCAGGTCAGCGCCTTACAGTCAGGCAGAACGGCGACGGGTGCAGAGGATAATTTCACGAAAACAGACCGCTTTTAACATAATAGGTCTAATGCGCACTTCGCCAGCGTGCCAAATTGAAATGTCACCGTGAAACCTGCGTTTTCCTCAGTTATCCCGGCAAAAGCCACAAAACGACACTGCATAAACGCTGCATAAAACAGGCCCGAAAATGCATAGCCTCAAAACAAATCGAAACGCCCGTTTTTCTGGGTTTTCCTGAATTCACGGCACCGTGATTTTTTTCAGAAAAAACGATCACCGCATTTCCCTCTTTACCGCGCGCACGTGCGCGAAAAGACGCGCGCGAAGTATTGCGAGATCAAACTCCATTTATGCAGCGCCTTTTAGGATAGCGGTCAACACACACTACGGGGCGTTTGCTAATTACCACCCACTATAGAAGGACGATTTCAAATACCTATCACTATAGGGAGTTCCCCATAACGATTAACAACAGGAGGTTATATGACTGCTTCACAGATGATTCAGATAGCTGTCGCCTATTCAGATTCTGTCAACTCAATCGTGGGTGTGGTTTGCTTGTTTGCTAAAGCTTTTTTTATATACAGGTACACGTTACTTCTTAAGAAACCTAGTTGAAACCTGTAAATATTTCTCAGACCAGAGATGATTTAGTTGATTTTCATAAGAGATACTTCATGATATCCATGCTGCAATCACGCAGCTTTAATGAGATAGGAAATCATGGAATCCCACAAAAACTTTATCTTTGAACAAACTTGTCTACTGCTTGCAGGTCGTTTATCAAACTCTGAGATGATGCCTACTGAATACATCAAGAAGTTCTTCGAAGATACCTATAAAGCTTTAGAAGCTGAATATAAAAAAGACTACGTTAAGCGCACCACTAGCTAATGATTAATGGCTGAGGTGTGGCGTTAGGGCTGCACCTCAACCTTTACTTCCCCTTCTAGCTTCAATCTTTCTTATTCCTGATTTATCACTGTTGCAGTTTTCCAGCGCGGTTAAGAGCCGTTCGTTTAAATCCAGGCTGCTACCCCATGTCAGCGGGTCAGGTATTTCCGGTACCGGGCAATCAGCGGTTAACTCTGCTGGTATCGCTACTGCCGGCACCTGCACGTATCTGGTTTCTGTGTGCCCGCAAGCTGTCAGCAGCGGCAACAGGAACAGGCAGAACAGCGCACTTATCGTTTTTAACGGCTTCTCGGATGTAAACGATTCGCTGCTCACTGTCGTCTGTGGCTTTCTGCTTGTCGCTTCTTGTGGATTCTGCGATGTCGTTAAACAGCCGGACGGCAGCAATAACGTTAGTGGAGACCGCCTCCGCTGATTTTTGCTGCTGTAAGGCTTTGTCACGTTCATTCCCCACTGTCACAGAAAGGTTTCGGTAATACATCGTCGCCAGCAATAAGCCTGCCACCAGCACCACCAGCAGAATTGCCATTACCAGGCTTACGTTCGCTTTAAGCCACATCATTGATCCAGCCCCCAACATGTGAGCTCTGATTCCTGGTCACGGCGAATAACTTGCCCGTAACAGCCATTAGAGCGAATGCGGCAATCTTTCCCGCCGTCGAATATCCAGCGCTTTATCTCTGCACATGCACCCAGGCGATCGCCTGCATTCAGTTTCCGGTAGAACGTTGATGGCAGGCATTTACCGGGGCCGATGTTCCACGGACAGAATGACGCTATGCCAACCTTCTGCGGTTCGGTCAGTGGAAAGTGTACGTTTTTATCTACCCAAGCTAACGCTTTGGCCTGTTCTTCCCTGTCAATAGCGCGGCACTGGTCAGCGGTCAAACGCATGCCCTTTACAACCGGCTTGCCATTTACGCGAGTCACGCCGCCGCATATCGTCCAGATGCCGCCGTTGTCGGCATAAGCAATTAAACGACCGCCCTCTTTCTCCTGCTGAAACTGATCCATCAGTACAGGAGCGGAGGCGCCACCAGCTATCAGGGCCACCATTGCCGCGCTAAGGGTCTTTTTAAGCTTGGGTGAAATCGCCATTTTTACAGTCCACGCTTTTGATCGTTGTGTTAAGCGCGGCGATTACTGCTGGCGCATCGCTGGAAGTTAATTTCGATGACCGCTGCGCCAGATTCTGGATTGCCTCTGTACGCAAACGATCCTGCTCAATATCAAACTGATGAGACGCCTCTTTGCGGGCATCATCGCGGCGTTTGTAATAAACGTTCACTGCGAACGTTGCGATACCCAGCAGCACGCCGCTGGATAAGCCGATAAAGTTCCAGTCAAGACCGTGGAACCATTCAAACCAGCCGCCCCAGCCGCCTACAATTAACCCGCCAGATGTACCGTAAGACAGGGTTGACGCTATTTTGTCTGGCATAGTTTTGCCCATGTGAATACCTCCGTGAGTTGACGGAAGCTGTGAGTAGAAATGGATGGGATGAAGGATCTGGCTTAAAATGACCGTTGATTAGTACATAAGATGAGCAAAATGAGAGTAATTTACGTTTCACCACCTCATTAAGTTCTAACTATAGCCATAAAAAAAGCTGCCCAGAGGCAGCCTTAGAGGTATCGGTTGAGCTGGATAACTTCAGCTTGCCCTTTAGATCAGCGTTGTCGTCTTTCAAGCGTTCTACTTTGTCTTTCAACTTTTCGATCTCTTTTTCGGCGTTATCACGGTCTCGCTGAAGACCGGTAATTTTTTCTTCCTGCCGAGCTTGAACTTCTTTTATGGTATTCACACTTGACTCAGTCGAATCAATTGTATTCACGAGCCTGACTGCAAAAAAGCTCACGATTGCCATTGTCAGGGCAACCATACCCGTTAGAACCCATACTCTTACACCAGAAGCGGTATTGTCAGATGAACTTATAGATTTACTCCTTACCCTAGTTAAACAAACCTAACGTGCGGCCGCATCGTCAGAGTCAGGAGTATTTTAACTGGATAAGTGTAAGAAAATCTTTAGAAAAAGATAGAATTGGATACTGAGTGGTTACTTAATGAGCGAACAGAGCCAGAATCCCCATGCAGGGATGACTAGAAAAGTCATTGTATAGACAACCGCAGGCTGAATTTTGTTCAATTTTTATCCCTTAGCAACGCAAGTGAATCTACTACACAACCAAACTACCTAAAGAAAATTGGGTTGACAATAGTCGGATGCTAATTTTTTTCAATAAAATGTTGATTGACGCTGCAATCGGATGGCGCAAAATTTTACAGATTTTTAGACCACAATGCAACCTGATTAAGAACTAAGTGTCCTACGGTAGAAAAAATAGCAAGATTAAAACCCAATTACGATGATGTTATCTTTGCTGGAAGGCCAACGGAAAAGCAACTCCCGACGGAATTGCTAAAGAGCAGAAGCACAACCAACTTAAGGTTTTTTCAATCAGAAAATTACAAGTATAGAACTACCATCTTAACTTAATTCAATCACCGTATGGCTCATTTATCAAGCGAAACCTTTTACTGTTAAGACTGAACGCATCACACATTGGCTGGTATAGCATTACTTCTGCCATCCCCATCCATGCATCAACCCTACGCCTACTTGTTGCAAAGCTTTTCCCGGGGTAGTGTCGTAGGAATTCTTCAGCTATCTCTCGCATACTCATCTTTTTTTGATATCGGTTTTTGATGATATGGAGGAGGCCCGGAGAGGTGTATAGGGTTGCTCCAATAACTCTATCCATAATTGAGCCTTCATCGTCAGTACAGAAAACCAAACTGGAATGGCGCCTTTCGGCCAGCATACTGCTTATCCATGTATCCAACTCTGAGGTTGAGCATCCTTTTTTTCTTAATGCCTCTAACGTTTTACTAAGGTCGTCTTGAGTGACTACATATTTGCTAAGCAGCTTTCCAAACATTGCTGTTGCTTTAGGGCTTATATCAATAGCGGACCAGCGCCCCCACATTTTCAACTTACCCTGCAGCCAGACACTCTCCATGGTGCGTAAGCGCAATTCATTTCCGTCTGCTTTTCCATTAGTTGATGGATAGATCATAATTTTCCTTCATCCAGTAATATTTGCTGTGTGCGAAAAACTCCCTCTGCGTGATACAGGCGGAGTTCATCGCGGTTAAAATCAGTTTTAATTCTGCCGTCTATGGCATCGTGACAGGCGTTACATGCGAAAGCGCCTTGTGTGTCTGGCGGTTTGATTCCGGTACCGCATGAATCGGACAAGCGATAATGCGCCAGTACTGTGGTTTCAGGATTGTGATTACATATGCCAGGAATTCTCACCATGCAATTGCGGCCACGCGCTTCCTTGCGGATATTTGTCATGCGGCAAACTCCTGAAGCTGCGCGGCGGCGTTCTCTGCTGCCTGCTGGCTGTCGAATTTACGAAACAGGATCTGATACCAGAGGACATTAAGAACCGCTTTGTAAACCTCCTGAAATTCGTGCTCTTTCATGTTGGCGAACGAAATTGATTTGGCTTCGCGGCGCTGAGTGCCATCGGGCAAAATATATTCGTCGTAAAACCCGGCTGTCATAACCGCCCATTTGCGGAATGCTTCGAACGACTTAACCAGCGCCACTCCCTCAGCACGATTGGCACCTGTACGCGACAGAAATTCGTCCAGGGTTTCACTTAACACGCTTTGCTGGCCAGTCAGCGTACTGAGGTAATCGACGTACTGACGCAGTAACGATTTCTCGGACTCCAGCACAGCGCCAGCCGTGGGCGTCCAGTACTCAAAGCCCAGATTCAGCAGCGCAAAAAAGCGTTTGTGGAAATTGTAATTACGCGCCTGACGCACGTCACAACTCAGCCAGGCACCGGTTTTTATGCGTGCCAGCACTTCGGCGGCTTCGGCGTTTGCCACCATCATGGTTGTGGCTGAGGTTTTAACCAGATGCATTTGAGCCATATCACACCATCCCTTTTCGGCGGAGGTATTCAGCCCTGAGAATCTCAGCAGGCGTTGGGCCGCTGTCTTGTACTGGCGCAGATAAAGCCTTTCGAACGGGTGGCACTGGCTTGCCCTCAGTAACGCGGTCATCCCAGTACTGAATCAGCTTTTTAGCCTCGCCCAGCAGTTCAGGTTCGGTAAGCTGACGCTCATTGCTGCGGCGGCGTAGTTCCAGGCAGATGTGATACATAACCGCCTGTGTCCACGGATATTGTTCGCTGGTTGGGTACCGGAAGACCGTCCTGCGCCAGTGCCAGAATTCTTTAAGCACCTCAGCGGCGGTGATCCCTAATGCGCCTTTGCCGTCACGGCACCACGCGACGAACTGGCCAGGCGACGGCAGGAAGGGTTTTTCCTGTTTACGGGCTGCCCGCATGCCAGCGTTGACCTGTGCCATTGTGGTGATCCCGTTCTCGCGGAATGACAAAAGCCACTGGCGCCGGAATTCGTTTAATTCCTCTTGGGTGCGCAGATTTGCCATGGCAGCCGGGAAAGCCGCACGCAACTGACCAAAGAGCGTATTAAAAATTTCGGCTACCTGCTCTGCCTGCTGCGGTGCATCGTCCTGGATTTCCGCCAGACCGTTAGCAACACGTTTCATGTTTTCACGATCAAGGTTAACCATCTGTTCAGCAATGCTTTTCATTCGATCACCCCGTGGATCCAGTCGGTGTTGTTGTAGTCCAGCGCTGGCGCTGCTGCCCTGCGTGGCGTGGCGTCACGCTGGAGACAGAGCGTGTCCCACTTAGCGCGCAGTTTGGCCGGCGAAAGAATATTTGAGCACCAGAACGCATCGCGGCTGGCCCATTTAAACAATTCGCAGATCTCGCGATGTGTGCGCCCGTCGATTTCACGCATCAGGCGAACGTCATTGGCCCAGGTTGTGAGGTTTGGCCTGCGCACTGCCGGACGGATTGACGCGACAAGGCCCGCGATCCATTCGGCACAATGCAGGTCGTCAGGAGAGCCCCACTTGTTGCCTTTGGGTGAGCTGATCGCTGCATCTGGCTTAACAGGAAAATCATTTTCAGAGGGTGTGTTTGGGGATTCGTCAGAATTCTCAAACGAAGATCTTTTAATATTGTTGTTTATATATTGTTGTTCATGTTGTGCGGGTGTTTGTGCGGCTTCATGTGCGGCTACACCCTCTGAACCCGCGCCGTTACTGGCTTTGTCATGTGCGGCTGTATGTGCGGCTTCATGTGCGGGTAGATCGTCTATTTTTTGAGCATATTCGGCATAATTTGTGATGGTTATCACAGTGCCTTTTTGCTTCTCGCCTTCCATGGAAATCATACCTTCACGCTCGAAAACTTTGAGCATTCGCACGACTGCATCCCTGCTGACCGGCTGACCATTGCGATCACATAATCCCAGCCCTAAATCCGCTGCGGTCGTCACCAATTGTCCGGCACTCAGATGCCACTCGCGCCCTTTAAATCGGGCCGTGTATGGCTGTCTCTGGGCAGCAAAAAGCAGGTTATCCCATAGCGTTCTGAGATAAACATCTTTGGCCCACGGCTTTTTGAGAATGCTACGGTACAACGGGATGAATCCGTGTTTCTGGTTCTCCATCCGGTTGCTCCTGCGCTGGCGCGCGGTGTTGAAGTCAAAGAGTTTGGCAGTAGTCACAGCTTCCCCCTTTCACTGTTTACATAACCAGTAATTCCTGGCATACTCGCTCCTGTTGTGGTGTTAAAAATCAATCGTGATTTGAGATGAATCCTCGGTGGCAGCCGGGGATTTTTTTCGTCCAAAAAGCTGCTCTAACCTCTCTAAGCGCTCCTCAAACTGTGACTCTGGGAAGTGAATTTCCAAAAACAGCATTACCAGACTCATTAATTCAAAAAAGCTGTGCTTCTGATTTCCGATTGCGTATTTCATGCGCGTTACTGCCGCATCATCCATGCCAATAAACCGGGCAAGTTTTCCCTGCCCATTAACCGCAAGTCGGCTTAATAGCTGGCTTTCAATGCGCTTTGCTTTTTTGCGTTTATTTGCAGACTCCATAATTAATAATTCCTTTATGAATTGGGCGTCATGCGAATGCATGCCGACAGTGATTAATGATTCAGTGCGGCCAGAAATAGAACTACGCCGCACTATTTTGATTGGTGCCGTATTGAAGCCAACTTGCATCACATTGAAGTGCATTTGCTATTTCAAACAGAAAACGAGGGCGCTTTGTTAAACCAGCTTCAATCTGTTGGATAGACTGCTGTTTAACCCCTGCCTTAACTGCCAGTTCAGTTTGGGTAAGGTTTAGCTCCATTCGTCTTTGTTTGAGGCGATCCGAGATTGTTTGCATACAGCCTCCTTTGACAAATTTTCTTGTATATTAATTACAAGTAACCTTGTTTGTCAAATACAGCTTTTCTTGTAAACATCCCGTTCCCATGAATGAGGTGTTCTGATGACAACTATCGCGAAACGCGTACAATCTAAGCGAAGCGAGTTAGGGCTAACCCAAGCTGAGCTTGCTGAAAGAGCGGGTACATCCCAGCAAGCTATTGAGCAGTTGGAGAACGGGAAAACTAAAAGACCGCGCTACCTGCCTGAACTGGCGAGAGCGCTAGGCTGCGAAATTGATTGGTTAATAACTGGTACCAAATCAGGCACGAACGTTGCCCCCGCTGAATTAGGAAATAAGCGCATTCCGATCCTCAGCTACGTTCAAGCGGGTTTATGGACAGAAAGTCAAGAATACCGGAGTTATGACGGCGGAATGAGTTACCTGCTTGTTGATGATGACGTATCAGACAACGCATTTGCATTGATAATCGAAGGTGATTCGATGGCACCAAAATTCAATGCTGGGGATAAAATCATTGTGGATCCAGAGGTTTACCCTGTACCCGGTGATTTTGTCGTTGCTCTTGATGGGGTAAAGAACCAGACAGTTTTTAAAAAATTCAGGCCAACCGGAGTGGACTCGCACGGAAATGATATTTACGAGCTAGTCCCCCTAAATGACGACTTTCCTACTTTACGTTCAGAAACAGGCAAGTTGAGCATAATTGGTACAATGGTTGAGCACCGAATAAGCAGAAAAAACCATAGACGCTGATAGTTACAAACAAACCGACTCTAATAGGTCGGTTTTTTTTCGCCCATCCTACAAGAAAATACAAAAATAAATACCTTTCAAAAACAAGAAAGTAGGTTTGCTACGCCTACATTTACAATTTTTATTGTTTACACGAAACAAACTATCTTGTAATTTTCAATCGCACCACAACAAGCAACTGAGGGTAAGGAGATCACCATGTACGGTACCGCTTTATTGCCTCGCCGTGATGTGCTTCCGGGCACGCTGATCCGCTACAACGGTAAATCATGGCTGGCGTCTGCCAACGTCGATAAAGGGCTTTATGCACGGTCTGTTTTTGAGAGTGTCCGCATTACCAGTGAAAAAATTGAAGTCGTTTTAAATAATCGCGGGCAACCGCAAGTTAATTAAATCTCAGCACAAATATATCCCGTGGCGCATGCGTCAGGGAAATCCACATTCTGAAATCAGAAAAGGAAAATGAATTATGTGTCTTAACTTTGCCGTCGAAATAAAACCCAGCTGTGTTTTTTATTCAGAGGAACAGCGTATTGACTGTATTTCTGCTGCCGGTGAAATCATAGGTTATATCAGCATTAATAAAACCGATGACAGCGCAACTGCTTTCAATTCTGCTGGCCGTATCAGTAATGAGCACTGCCCTACCTGCGCCCTGCGTACCCTTTTCGCCTGGAGAACTAACCTGGACGTTGACGCAGTTCAAATCGCTTCTGATGAAAATCCGGCTGCTGTTGTTATGTCCGCAATTATCTCTGCAGCTGTAAGACACTGAGGAACCGGCCATGTCTGAACTTAAACCATTTTTCGTATACCTGCGCGCCAAGAAAAAAGCAGGCCAGAAAGACCATGTTTTCTGGGAAACGCGCGCCAGTGAAAATCGCGTTATTCGCGATGCTGTTAACGCTATGGAAGATGCCGGACTCAGTGAGGAAGATTTCTTTTCCCCTGCTGTTACCAATTTCCATGTGGTTGACGACCTGCCGCCCGAGGGTGTGCTTGATTCCGCCTGGTGCGAACGCTACCAGCTTGCCAGCGACAAAATGAACTGGGAGAAAATCCCGGGCGTCGGAGGCTCAACCACTGTTGAACCCGCTGCACCAGCAAAGGTTGATCCGGTCGTTGAGACTGAAACCACGCAGGCCGGCATTATTTCCCTGGAAGATTTGACCGTTGAACAGGCTGTTAT
>Ga0308159_1002894_pt1 | contig 18663 bp, 15 predicted proteins | sample PhyCR1_FD_201040 | JGI IMG/M metagenome (GOLD analysis project Ga0308159, IMG submission 201040) | Phyllosphere microbial communities from UC Gill Tract Community Farm, Albany, California, United States - DLSLC.R1 | ecosystem: Host-associated > Plants > Phyllosphere > Unclassified | place: USA... | reverse complement strand
ATGCGACTCAAAAATAACGCGCTTGTTGGAGAATATTCACATGCGGTCGTACAGCCTGCGCGCCGGACTGCCCCGCCACACCACCGCCTCATCCCCATCGACCGCCTCCGGCCCGTACATCACCCATTCATCGCAGACCGAGCCGATGGGCTCGATGACCTCGAAGCGCTCCGGATGCGCCGCAGCCAGGGTGCTGAACGCGATGCCCGCTTCGTACTTGCCCTGCAAGAGCCCCTGCCCCACCGCCGTCACTGTCGGCTCCAGCAAAACATCGGGCCAGGCCGACAGGTCGACGTAGTCGCGCGTGGCTGGCTGCAGCCCGACGCGGCGCGGCACGCCGGCTGCGGGTGCGTCGAGCGCACGCATCAACGCCATCGGCCGGCTGCGCGAAATGAACGCGTCGATCACGAACATCTTCTTGCGGTAGGTGCCGGTTATCTCGGCCGTGGCCAGGTGCGCCGCGCACTGAAGCATGAAGTCGACAGAGCGTTCGATGACCATTTCGGCACCGTCGTGGAAGTTCTTGACGAACACGATGGTCGAACGCTCCGTCATGCCGTGTGCCGCCAGATAACGCTGAAGCACAAACTCGTGATTGCCGCCGGCCGGGCCGAGCGTGACGAAGGTCAGGATGCGAGGGAGGTTGTACATGGTGGAAAAGGTCGAGGAAACACCAGAAAGGAAAACTTCACCTTCCCCGTGAGCATGTAGATGAACTTGATCCCTGGATGCTGGAAGCTGGTGTACGGCGGTGCGTCTGACGCCACGCGCACCAGATACGGTTCCGCGAACAGGTTGCCGGAGACCCCGTGGGCGAGCAGTTCGTAGTCGAAGCCGGCCACCGCGCCGACGCGGTCCAAGGCGATGCCGTGCCCTGCCCGCACGACCGAAAGATCGGTCCGGCCGGGCTGGTCGGAGAAGAAGCGCGACAGCGGCTGACCCAGGCCACGGGCGATGCGATCGAGCGTTTCGACCGAAGGCGACACCAAGCCACGTTCGATGCGCGACAACAGCGAGCGGGAGATGCCCGAGTGCAGGGCCAGTGCGCCGCCGGAGAGGTTGGCAGCCAGGCGCAGCGCCTTGATCTGCTCGCCCAGGGTGGCGACGATGTCGCTGCGCGTGGGTGCGGATGGCGGCTGGGGACGCGGGCGCAGGACGGACGCGGGGATCTTGGGTGTATGGGCGGCGGGGAATGGGGAGGCGACGTAACTTGCTCATGTCGACCTCGGACGATGAACATTGCAGAGTTGTCGATCAGAACGAATGAGTAAAACTACAATTAACATCTCCCACATCAAAAGCCAAGTAGTCCTTAGTCTAAGATGCGACGCAAAAATTCCGCATTCTCGACAAGGTAATTGAGGATGCTATTGTGTCCGTTTTCTCGAAATGCCCCAAAAAAGACTAGCGTCCGCGCAGATATCTTGCAAGAACTCAGGCACGTTATTGCCAACGGCAAAGAAATCTCCGCCAGTACACGGATGAACCAGAACGAGTGCGGCAGGATTCGCCCCGACTGGTTGACAGCCGAACGGCTTTGCAGCAGAGATCGACGCGCTCTTGCTCGACTTCCGGGCCTCAGACGGCAGCTAGCTGCGCTTGCTCTTAAATAGTATTCACTCTGACCTCAAAAGCAAAAAAAGCGATTGGGGTGTTGAAAAAGTGAGTTGCCGCGAGCACCGTTGAAGGCCTCTACGCAATTTGGCAAATAGCCACATGCAAACCTAAAGGCAAAAACCAAGACCGGGCGGCACTAAGCTACCGGCCATAGCGCAGCAAGATCAGATGAGACACCGACCTTCAATCTTGCAATGGACTCAACTTGAACGCAATAAAAACCAATAGCTTCAAAAACAAAAAGTCAAACGATAAATCTGCGCAATCAGTTCGCCAAATAACTCCAAACCTCCCAGCCGAAGCGATGCATCTGCACGTCTAGGCGCCGCCAGCTACGCAAACAGCAATACCTCATACTAGACTGAGTAATCGCTAAACCGAAAACATTCAAGATATTTTCAAGATCGTCCGTACGCCTAGTGGACCAACCGTCCCCCGCCATCTCAAACATGGAGCAGCGACTTTTCTCCCAAACGAGGTCGAAATCCAACCGCCCTGAGGGAACTGATCACCAATTTCCATTGAAAAGTCGTCAGTAGGCAGAAAGATTCGAGCAACAACTCGCCCGGCAACCATTACATCCGCAGATGGCCCGTCTCGTTCGATGGAACAAATCTCAGAAAACTGCCAACAAATCTCAGCCAACCCTGACTCAATAGATAATGAGTCATGGATGACCAACTCTGAGGAAGAAAATTTAATCGACCGACGATGTATAGCCCCAAAATTCTTGAAATAGCCGTCGTGAGAAGCAGTCAAAGCGAGTTCAAAAAAGCCTTCTGCACCTTCGGTACTTATCAAATCTTCAATTCTTGCCACTGCCCGTTTACCCCAATTAAACGGGCCCAAGATTTCACTCTGATTAACTCCCGAAAGATTCAACGTATTGTGAGAACGCGTACCGCGAAACCAGTCTCTAACGTCTCGCCCGGAATGATATAAAAAAGTACCCGGGTCAACCAAAACAGGCAAATCATCAATCGATAAAACTATAGACAATGCATCAGCGTGCCCGTGCGCAGCTATAGACAAATAGCCTAAGTAACCGTGATCAACAACCAACGATACATTAGCTAAACCTGCACGACTATTAAAAACGGTGTAACCAACATCAGGAAACGTTTCTGCACCGAATCTCCGATCATAGGCGCCGGCGGCCTGCCCGAAAAGTGAGTGACGCAACTCAATATCAGCTACGGGCCCATGATATGAAATTCCAAAGAAGCCCGCAGCAGCTGAACACACAGAATTGACATAATTTTTGGGCGGATCGAGAGAGAGCAGCACACATCCTTCATCGTCATCACCAATTGAGGGAAAAATACCGTCCTTGGATACCCACCACTCATTTAACCTCAACCAACTCTGGATTCGGCCCTGAATCTCAGGGCGCTCACGCATTCCAAAGCGCCGAGCCCAATAGCAACTCAAGATTGTGAACTCAACAGTAAATGCTGCATAGGTTGGACTTTGCTCACTTCCCCCGCCATCAGGCATAACTTGCAGGAGAAATTCGTCACACAGACAATCAAAGTCTCGATCGATTTGACCAGTTATTTTACCGGACAAACACCCCTCAATAACTACCAGCGCGGCCAGTTCAGCAATGCGATGATTATTTGCTGATGAATAAAGAGATGGCAACTTGCGGAGAAAGTTTGCACTTGCTGAAAATATTTGAAATATCTTACTCCTAACCTCTACAGAAAGGTCTATCCAACAAAAATCAGCAACAACTACAAGAGTTAGTGCGCGTAACGCGACTTCAATTCCAGAATTCCACCCAATACCGGACAGTGGTGGATTCTTGCTGTGCCAATCGGAAATAACAAACTCAATATAACTGAGCTTCTTTTTATCACGATCAACGCTATATGCAGCAGCAACAGGCTGCAAAAACTGCAACCTATTAATCTCCCATGTGTACTTTATATCCCCAAGATTCTGCTCATGTCTGTACGAAATATCAAAACTAAAGACATCTGAGCCGGTCCAGTGATCTCCGCTGACCGGATCATAAGTCCAAATAGATGAATCAATTATTGGATAGACGTTAATTCCAGTCCATTCCACACCAAGTGCTCTATAGCCTTGATTCTCTAATGTCCCAAGAAACTCGACTATCTTGCTGTAAAGCCCAGCGGAGACACGCGGGGAAGCCACCGAGCTATCAAACACGGGCACGGCGCCACTCCCGTAGACACCCCAGTCCCCCCAATCCTTCTTCATTGCAGAAATAACCCTGCGCTCAGAGAATCGATGCGCAATCTCGGGCAAGCTCATGCTTCTTAAGCGCCCAATATACCAAGAAAGATTAGCCAAGTGACCTCCCAACAGCCGCCCAAATTCCAAACAAATTATGCTTAAAGACATTGATCTCTAAATGCTCTGCGTGAAAGGCTCTCGCAGAAACACCCAGCTCGCGCCTGAATGGCTGATCGGATACCAACTTCTGCATAGCGGCACTTAGGTTTGCAACGTCGCCTGGCTCTACAAGCAAGCCATTTATGCCATCAAAAATGATATCCGGAACGGCGCCAACTGGCGTGCAAATAACAGCCAAACCCGCGGCCATGCCTTCGATGACCGACATAGGAAGATTTTCGTCATAAGAGGGAAGAACCAGAACATCTGCCGTATGAATAAGCTGATTTACAGTTGCAGGATCCACCCATCCCGTAAACGCTATCCTTTCATCGACTCCTAATCGGAGCGCGAGTGCTTTCATTTCTGCTACCTCACCGTCCCCCGCAATAGTTAACGACCAGTTTGGCAAATGAGCCATCGCTTTGGCTGCAGCGATCAAATCAGGAACGCCCTTCCTGCTACCAAGACGACCGAGAAAGATTATATTTGTGCTCGACCCGTCAGTCTTTGAGGAAACAGAAACGGACTCGGAAGCGTTCTTAAGTAGGCTAATCTTCGACTCTGCAATACCAAACGCTGCGATAACATACTCTTTCCAAACTTGTCCGAGCACAATAACCTTTGCTGCATTACACATCATTCTATTAACGGCAACCCCCATATGCGAGCCATTAATCTCAGCGACATAGGTTCGAAATCTTGAGCCGTGTAGATGAATGACGTAGTCGACATTCAACCATTCACACAACCGAGCAATAATAGTTTTCCGAGAACAACTTCCATGCGATGAAAGGTTCAAATGAACCAAATCCAACTTCGAAAACAGTTTAAGAAAAATTATTTTCAACAACACGCCAAGCAGAAAAAAAACGGAGAAAAAGATAGGTTTTTGTCCGCGCGAAACCGAAAATCTCACGACGACGGAAGAATCATCAAGATCTTTTTGAATCGCTTCCCTAAGACCGTCCATAATTCTGTCGATACCACCCTTTCCACCTTCCCCTAAAGGGGTGACCACCAACACCTGCAACTTGCCGTGATTCATCTACTGACCTCTACGATATTGTCGAATATCAATCTCAGTTCTCAGCACCCGCGCGGGAACGCCGCCAACTAGGCAACATGCAGGAACATCCTTCGTAACAACTGAATTAGCGGCGATGACTGAGCCGGCCCCAATTTGAATCGGTCCAATCAATTTTGCTCCAGCATGGACGATCGCACCTTTTCCGATATGCGGAGCTCCGATTAAAGGAGTTCTGCCACCAAGTACAACGTGAACGCCAATTTCCACATCAGCCTCAATAACCGAAAGCTTGTTAATCACCACACCGAGTCCACTATGATGAAAAAATACAGCTCTATCGATCCGCGCCTCCTTTGGCAGATAGGCGGAAAACACAATTCTAATAAAGAATTCTATGGCTCGGGCAAAAAGAGAGCCCCAGCCCCTCTGCAGCTTGTACGATAAGCGCTGGGATCTCACAAGAAATTGCATGGCAGCACCTAACTAACTTTCGAAATACAAACATTGCTTACATATAGGATTCGACCATCCACATCAGACGGCCTTTTTAACCAATCCCATTTATAAATGCCGACTTTAAGATATGCAGAATCATCGTTTTGATAGGCATTGCTTACTCCGTCAAATGCAGCAACGGATGTTCCATTTAACTTCAGAGTTGTGATACTGCGAGCGCCACTACTGTCAGGTGTATAAGTGAGATCCCAGTTTGCCCAAGAGCCACGTTGCACCTCGCCTGCACTCTTAGACGCACGAAGAATACGGCCATTGGTGGAACCTAGGACATTAATCTTGTACTCCCCCGCCGACACTATGATCGCGAAAGGAGGCGAACCGAACTGTGGAGTCTCCTGATGAATTTGTGTAATTATTTCCTCCTGTTTGAAATCGAACACATAGTCAAGCGGAAGGAAAGTCGACCAACTTATTCTATAGGTTTCACCCTGCTTAAAACGAGGCTTTAGAAAGACAATTTCTGCCCGCGGCACGCCATTCGCGACGCCGACAAACTCCATATTACGGATAAGCTGGAATGAGGCGATTCCACCGCCGGATGTCGACGCGTCCGCACCGAATCTAATCGCCCCAGATGGTCCCTGTATACGTTCAGCAGCGCTATTTAATCCGATACCCCAATCTGAACAATTGTTAACCATCTCTTGAGCTGCTGACGCTGTACAAAAAGAATACGTAAAAAAGGACGAAAGCAAGACTGCTAGCACTCGGAGAGTCATACACGCCCTTTCGAAAATGACAGTGGCAGAAGCATCCCTAGTATGGGTACCAGGAAATTGTTTGCTTCCCAAATAAACGATTCAACGAAGGAAATTTGAAGAGTTATTAGAACTAACATGACCGGCAATAGATAATGAGCTGGATCAGAACGCGCAATATCGGTAAGTCTTATGTAAGACAGAACGCCTACAGCGATATATTTCCATGCAAAGAAGAGCAGCACAGCTGGACCTAACACGCCGAATGAAACCCAGGCATCTACATAGCCACTCTGAGAGTTTGGCAGAAAACCGTAACCCGAATTCTCTAGAACAGGTCGTATTACCTCATTGAATCCTGCGCTGTACCCCAAACCAAACGGCCCACTATTATCTACCCCATTAAAAATCGCAGTCCATAATGGTGCTCTGCCAGTCAGATCAGTTGTCTTGCCGATCAATTCAAGAATTGACGAGAGTAGAAGATCCCATGTCAGCGAGCATGTAAGAAGTATCATTGCCATAAAAATCAACCCGACAATCTTTGCTCGCACTGACCAGCGAACGGAAATCTTTAAATAACCGATAGAGGCCAAACCTGTCAATAGCGTCAGGTATGCACCAGTCGAGTTTGAAAATACCAAACAGACAGCCGCCAAAACCAGTCGAAAGTAAAAATAAATTTTTGAAGAATATGGGCGACCAAACACAAGAACGCAACAGATAAAAATTGCAGAAAACTGCCCCAGTTTTGTTCTATGATTAAAAACTCCACGCCATGACCCTTCGTGGCTGCTCTGAAAAAAGTCCGTTCCCTGGTGAACTCCTTGCTGAGGCAATACGATGACCATCACAAATGAGGCCAACAGAATCAAAGTTGAAGCCTGCAAGAATGTCCTTAATACAGACTCTCTTGAATAAACGACATTCAAGGCTAAACCGCATAAAAATGGGAGACAGTACGCAATCGATGTCGCAGCGGTATTGGACTGATTGATAGACCACAAAGTAGAAGCAAGTGCAACTATTGGAAGAAGATATAGTGGAAAATTACGAAAAAACAGTCTCGTTGTCCGCTGTATTCGCCATATAGCAATCGCAACGAACAAAAAGTAAATTGAAGCCAAAATCAGAATGTGTGCAATACTGGTACCAACCTCATCTGGGGCCGCCTCGTAGTCCGAACCAGAAAGTTGAGCCCTAAATGCACCGAAAATAATAACAAAGCAAAGAGCGAAAAATGCTAGCGCCATTCTGTTCGCTCTTGCAGGTCGACTTGAGATCATAATCAGCGATTAGATGGAATATTTTTTATAAACTGCTAGAACACGAGCACCTAGCAATGAATATTCTCGATTGCGACATACCCAATCAAAAGCGAAATCTTTGTCTTCGTCGCTCGGCTCACCTAACCGACGCGCTTCTTGCAAGCCCTCTGCAAGCTTATCCGCATCAAACTCCGTGATGACTCCGAGCGTTACTTGACTGAGCACGTAATCGTGGTCTGGATGAGAGTTCGCAACAATTCTTTTTCCCATTGATACATACTCTATAAGCTTAGTAGGAGTTGCCGACCTAAGTAACTCTGGATAGACGGGATATGTGGCAACGCAGATATCAGCCTGACTGACATGCACAAGCATCTGAGTAAACGGGAGCTGATCTATAAAGACCAATCTCTCTGGGCTCGCGTGCTCGCTGAATGCAGTAGTAACCACGGCTCTCTCTGCAGCAGATGCTTTACCGATTAATAAAAACGTCCATTCTTCGTCGATAGATGATATAAAACTTGCCACTGCGCGCGCCACCACGTCCATTTGGCGTGCCGAATCTAATGTTCCGACGTAAACTACAGTTTTTGATGCAGCACTACTACGAAGCCCCTCAGAGCTCCTCGCGGAAACAAAATGAGCTTTTGAAACGCCCATAGGAACTGCAGTCAGCTTTTGAAGCGGGACACCAAAGCTTTTTGCTACATCTAGCTTCATAATTTCGCTCTGAACAAATACATGACTGGCCAGTGGCAACGTGACATACTTAAGCAAAAACTTTCCAGACGTCCCAATTACTTTTTTGACAAACCACGAAAAGAAATGTCCTTGCGCTCGATTCTGCTCGGCTTGATGCAAATACCCTTGCTCAATTGGGAAAGACATCCAATAAAAGAACTTCTTTTTACATATGATCGAAGCAATTCCGACAAATGCCCCACCAAGAATTAGATCCCTGCACTGTATCATAGAGTAACTTTGAAGGCGAAAACATTGACGCGCAATTAGAATCGCCCAGTTTAGCGTACGGCCAAGTCTTCCTCTACCACCTGAAATGATATAACTAACATCATCTGAATCGCGTTTGAACGATTCCACGCCTCCAGATCGCATCACCCAAGTTAAAGTTATGTGTCGCGCGAGCTCGGCATTGAACAGTTCCGTTACGTCAACCCGAAAGGGAGGGTACATGTCCCTTGCAATAACCAACAGATTCTGTTTTTTAATCATATAAAATGAACAAGCTACTTGTCTTTATGTCGGGAAAAGCGCTAGCAGTCATACTGTTAGTAGTCTTTCAGATTCTGCTCGTCCGCCTTGCTGATGCGAAAGATTACTCGACGTACGCAGTGCTTATTGCGGTTACATCAACGCTGAACACTTTGGCTTCTCTAGGATCTCAGCGCTTGATCCCCAAATACTTGGGATACGCCAGAAGTAATGCTGTTGCACATCAAACGTTAAAACTAGTTTTGATACTTACTGGATGTCGACTGGCAGCAGTAATCGTATTGACGCTACTAACATTCCTAATCACTAGCAAACTCCAAATCTCAACTCTGTACATCGCCACAATTTCACTTCCATTACTGCTCGCATTGAGCATATCTTCTGTACTTTATATGGATGCGGAACTAAGCTCCCAATCCTTAAATCAACAAAAGTTGTCACGCGCCGTAATAGTTTTTGACGGAACATTTCGCAATTTGGCAATAATCTCTATATATTATCTCGGTCTTACATTGAATCCCGAGAATATAATCTACTGCGTTGTTATTGGTCAAGCAATAGCATCAGCGGTATTATTTAGCAATGTAATCAAAACTCTGATCGGCCGAGCCAAATCCGAAAAAGAAGATGATCAGCTATTCAGTCGAAAACACATTATTGGTGCTGCAGCTTCAGGATATATTGGAGGAATTATCTCAATCGCATCTGCACCGTCGACACTGCGACTAGTGGCGGCAACGTTTCTCAATCCTGTATCACTCACGATCTTCAGCTTTCTACAAACGATCTTCTCAAGTCTTCAGCGATACACGCCAGGCGTTCTAATAATGCCTTTTGTAGAACCTTGGCTCATGGCAAAACAGGGCGCCGCTCAGAGCAAACATCGAGATGTGGGTACGATCCTATCAATCATTATTAAGACGGACGTTCTGCTGTTGAGCGTGGTCTGTTGCGCGGCAATTTTTCTAGGGCGAACTTTCATAAAACTCACTTTGGGGGTGGATGCTCCAGAAACTTCAGCAATTATCGCCCTGATGATTGCCTATCTGGCCCTCTCGACGGCGTTTCGGTGTCTTGAAGTGTTCCAGGGCTTCAATGCAAGTTATCGCTCACTATACGTAGGCTCAATCATAAGTTGCATATTTTTGACGCTTCTATTTATCTATCGAGAGGCATGGGGCGTTTGGGGAATACTGCTAGTGCCGATTGCAGACGGCATCTGTCGCATTATATATTTCGATCTGCATTCCAAATCGAAGACAGGTATCGCTCTTGTAGACTGGAGAACTTGCGCCACGCTTATCAGCATGGTCACAGCCATTTATTTGATAGCTCAACGATTCCCAGCCATCTTTGACACGGCGACTAAACAGTTAATCTCAACAGTCGTTGCACTACTGATTTTCACCGCAATTGCGATAGCTCGGGGCATCTTGAGCAAAAATGAAGCAAATTTCTTACGTGAAAAAATGCCAAAACGACAATCAATCAAAAAAATTATAGGGTTCCTCGAATCATGAACTGATTCGTCGCGGCCGACATGTCGCCGGCACTCCAGTGGCGACAAATCCAGGCGGCACGTCCTTGGTGACCACGGCATTTGCACCAATAATGCTGTCTGACCCAATAACCACGCCGCCTATTATTTTGGCTCCGGCACCTATCTGAACACGATCACCAATGATCGGCGCCTCAAAGGGCCTATCAGCGTCCTTATTACCAATTGTAACACCCTGCCTTATTAGCACATCATCGCCAATTTTTGCATTACCATGAATAATAATTTGCCCAAAGTGCTCGATCTGGACGCGCCTACCGATGAGCGCGCCTTCACCGATAGAAATTCCCGATAGAACTTCAACAATTTTTCGAAGTACACAATTCAAGACAAACCAAGGCACCCGAATAATCTTGGATTTATAATTTTGTCGCGAACTTGCAAGCCTGTGCACCCTAATTGCCCAAAAGCCTTGGGCAAGGATTCCCTCTCGATGTGCTCGGAGATCTTCAACAAAAGACATTAATTGCCTTTTGTGGCTGTCGCGCTTACATAAGCATTAATCAGCGGCGCGATCTGCCGATCCCAATTGAGTTCATCTTCGACGCGTCGGCGGCCTAAATCCCCCATTTGACGTCCTACATCGGGATTGTCTATTAAATAAAGAATTTTGTCTGCAAAATCAGCAGTATTATTTGGCTTTGCGTACAAAGAACTAGGTCCCGCAGAGAACTTTCCCTCGGTTACGTCAAACTGAACAATTGGTTTAGAGAACGCCATATACTCTAAAATCTTGTTCATTGTAGACTTGTCATTCATCTCGTTTACACGATCTGGATTTACGCAAACATCTGAAGTTGATAAAACTTCAAATAGGTCAGCGTCAGAGACACGACCGGTAAACTGTACAAAATCAAGAATGTCTAATTCAGAAGCTAGTAACTTCACATCCGGAATGGCAGGCCCACCGCCTACGATGCAGAACTGGATGTCCCGCCTTTTCTTCACATGCACAATGTCGTGCACAGCCTGGAGTAGTAGATCGATTCCCTCTTGCGCACCGATAACTCCAACATAGCCAATCAGAAATGACCGACCGTTCTTCCAAGAATTATTGATTGGAACTACCTTGACTTTTCGCAGATCTGGCCCACTTCGCACGACGAAAACATCGCTCGGTTGCATGCCCCCACGCTCTACTGCGATCTTTTTATAGCTCTCGTTCGTCGCGATGGATACATCAGCCGCCCTAAAAGTCATCTTCTCAAAGAACACCATTAGGTTCCAGAAAAAGCCTTTTTTCCCAAATTTGGCGACGAAGAGCTCTGGATTTAGATCATGATGATCGAATATAAACTTCACGCCCAGTAGCTTGAACGGAAGCGCAACAAGAAAAATTAGGTCCGGCGGATTGCAAGCGTGCAAAGTATCAAACTTCGCCTTCTTGTAAACTTTGATCGCCAATCGAAGCTCATGGAATAGCGCAGAGGCATATTCCCTAGCATAGCCTAAAACACCATTCCCTTCTACTAGCTTATGTCTGTAGATGTGAATGTTGTCGATTAGCTCGTAAGGCTGTTCGAAACCTTTGCCTGTCGGACTAATAATGTGAACAGAAGCGCCGGCCGCGGTCAAAGCGTTAGCTTCTTGCCATACGCGGCGATCGAAAGGCAACGGCAGATTTTCTACAACGATAAGAACGACTCGCCCGGCAAGCGGTGTATCGACCGCAGCAGAAATAGAAACTTTACTTGTCATCTTAATTTTAGCTAATTGCATTAAGATCGACGTATTTCCTGCCATTTAGATCGATATCTAAGACAGTACTATTCGTACCTATCACGAGGTCGCACTCCAGCTTGTTTGCTTCATCCAAGCTTACAAGTAGATCTTTGTAGCTCGGCAGGTGTGAGTAGGCATAGCCTAGGTTCTGACCGACCAGCTTGGCACCGCTGATATGCGGGTCATAGATTCGGACAGTATGCCCCGCGGTCATCAACTTGCGTACCAAGTCAATGTTTGGGCTTTCTCTCAGGTCATCTGTTTTTGCCTTAAATGCAAGTCCAGCAATAAGGACATTAGAATTTGGCGACAAGAGTTCTGAAATTTGAAGAAACTGATGTTGCTTATGCGACTCATTTGAGCGAATAAGCGAGTCGATTAAATGCGTATTAGCACCGATTTCTGCGGATAGATATTGAAGTGCCCTTACGTCCTTCGGCAAGCATGAGCCGCCAAAAGCACCACCTGGCCGCATGTAATATGCGGAAATGTTAAGCTTGGTATCGGAGATGAAAATCTCGTGAATTGCCTTTGCGCTAATATCTAAATTCTCGCAAATACGTCCAATCTCATTAGCGTAGGCAACCTTCATTGCGTGCCAGGTGTTATCAAAAAATTTGGTAATTTCAGCTTCTCTGAAGCGAACATTAAACACCGGGCAGCTGATGTTCTTGTTAACTTCATCCATCACGGCTGAACCAGCGCCGGTTTTTGTCCCGATTACAATTTTCGGTGGCGCAAAATAATCTTTTATCGCACTAGATTCGCGGAGAAATTCTGGGTTGTAGACGAAATCCAATACTTCATCGACACGGTCTCCAATCACGCTTCGTGCAACTGGGATAATAAGTTCTTCAATTGTACCTGGCCGCATTGTTGACCGATATGCCACTGTCAATGGCTTGACGCGCCCGGCTCCGGTGGCAGCGGCAATTTGACGCGTGACGTCAGCGATGTAGCTCATGTTGTGTGAGCCGTCAACAGCACTAGGCGTACCTACACAAACGATAGCAAGATCCGCATCGTCCAGCACGCTGTCAATTGAAGTTGTTGCTGACAACAAGCCATCCGCGAGCGCTTTTGTGATTAGTTCTTGCAAGCCGGGCTCTGCAATCGGAGTACGGCCGCTGTTGATTTCTTGGACCTTGGAGGAGCTGACATCAACCCCCACTACTCGGTGACCTTCACTTGCAAGGCAGGCAGCTGCAGTAATACCCACATAACCCATGCCAAAAATAACAATCTTCATATTAATTCCTATTAAACCTATCTAGATCCGTGACCGGTAGCAACTACATATATGGTCCGAAAAGCAATTCCAATATCAGTACGCACGGAAAGCTTTTTTACATACTCAACATCTAACTGCACGCGGTGCTCATATGTCAAATTATTCCTGCCGCTGACCTGCCACAAGCCGGTTATCCCAGGTCGAACTGCGCAGTAGTACTTCCAGTCCACACCATATAAATTTTTTTGATCAAGCATGCATGGACGCGGGCCGATGAAACTCATGTCACCAATAAGCACATTCCAAAATTGCGGCAGTTCATCTAAGCTAGTCCGCCGAATAAATGCTCCAAATTTGGTAATTCGCGGATCTTCGATTAGTTTTTGATATTTATTCCACTGTGAACGTGCATCGGCGTTGGATGCAAGATGTGCAGCTAGAACACCATCAGCGTCGGCAACCATCGATCGAAACTTATAAAGTCTAAAAAGCTTCCCATCCTTCTTGTACCGAGGCTGGGAATATAGAATGGGTTTCCCGGAAGTTACTAGCACTCCAACGCAAACCAACAGGTACAGCCAACCAAAAAAAATAAAGAATGCGACGGAACAAATTATGTCCACACTGCGTTTCGATATCTCAAGGTAAGGGGAGTAATATCGAGTACGCGCAGATTTTTCTTCGTCGTTCAAGGTAGAAGACTGATCCATAAGAGATTGCCTTGATTATGGTTGTTCGGATGACATACCTTGGAATGGCAAAACTTAACATCTGCGATCACGATGCCTTGTATCACTTGACCAATATGCCTTAAAGCGATCGTCAACGTTAAGTTTTAAGCCACGGTGATTTTGCCGGACCTCGGCTACCGGCGAGAAAGATGAAACATTAACTTACATTCTAGGATGCTCTGACATTTTTAGGGGTCCGCATTAGACGGTTCAATCTTTTCGAGTAACGTAGTTATATTCTGTGTATTTGTAGGCGCCGTATTTATACGAATGCCTACCAGCGTGCCGTCGACTCAGATCCATAGCGTTAAATATGACCCCCGTTACTCCCTTGCCTGCGTGCGCAAGACGTTTAGCGCTCTCTTGTATCTCGCCCAAATGAGTGTGATCTGCGCGCGCTACAAGTAATACGGTACCAGCGTGAGGAGCCACAGCAGATGTATCTGCAGCTACTAATACAGGAGGTGTATCAATAATGATGAGTGAATACTCTGCCGAAACTAAAGATAGCACACGACTGAAAGACTCGCTCATCAATAATTCAGCAGGATTCGGAGGCAATACGCCCGTCGAAATAAAATCTAAGTTGGGCAGAACTTGAGCATGTATGCAGTCCTCTAACGTCGCACCACCCGCAATCAATTCGGACAGTCCATTTTTTCTCGATAACCCTAAATACTGATTAATATAACCCTTACGTAGATCTGCGTCGATCAGCAAGACGCGCTTTCCAGATGCGGCCATAATTGCAGCAAAATTTGCTGAGACGAAGCTCTTGCCGACTCCAGGCGTGGCGCCGGTAATTAATACTCTATTATTCTCTGCTTCTAACATCGCAAATTGCAACGCCGTCCGCAGGCTTCGCAAACTTTCAATTGCCGGATCCTGCGGCGAGATATCCGCCAAGAGATGAATGCCAGATATTTTGTTCGCCGCATCACTAGCAAGTTTTGACTGAGAAGTGCTCAGTGGAATGGTGCTATAAACATTTAGGCCAGTGCTTGCTTCAATCTCTTGTGGTCCGCGAATGCCACCGAAGACGGAGTTTCTCACGATCGCTGAGGCAATACCGGCAAAAATTCCAATGACGGCCGCGACCAATACAATAAGTCCTCTACGCGGTTTTACGGACTCTTCAGGAATTACTGCTTCGTCGAGTATGCGAACATTGCCAACTTTCCCCTCCTTCGCTAATTGCATTTGCAAGGAACTATTTAGCATTGACTGATACACATCAGTGTTGACCTTGATGTCGCGCTGCATCCTTACCGTATCCTGTTGGAGAATCGGCATTTGCTTAATTTTGGCGTTTACTACTCCGATTTCAGCGGACCAAGCTTTGATCTGAGAGTCAAGAGCTTGGACGCTTGGATGCTTTTCCATAAAACGCGATAGCAACTCGCGTCTTTTTTGCTGTGCTTCTAATAGGCTTGCTTGAAGAGTTACGACTTGCGCGAGAGCACCTTTAGCTTCTTCGTCCAGACTTACAGTACCATTTTGGTTTCTAAATTTGTTATATATATCTTCCGACTGTTCCAATTGCTCCTTGAAGTGGGGCAGTTGCACATCTAGAAAACTGAGTGTCTTGAGCGCCTCGGCTGCTTTTCTGTCGATATTTTGGCGCACGTAAAGGCGCCCAACTTCATTCAGGAAGACCGTTAACTTTTCTGGGTCTGTACTCTGCAAACTTACATCGATCACGCCCGACTGTTTGCCTCTTTCCAAGACCTTTATGCTTTGCTGAAGATCTCCCAGGGTCAGCAGCTTTGAGTGGCGCATTAATTCAAACTGCGCGCCTGGTTTTGCTTCTATCGACGAAATTCGAAGTCTAAAACTTGAGCCGTCAATTTGGCCAATGAGGTCACGACCGACGAGGCCAGAGAAGGTCTCTGCGACGTTGGGAAAAGAAAGAATATAGTTTCCTCCTTCGCCTTTAGTTACGGTGGCCTTGACAGATTCTAAGGCTTGCGGAATTTCAAATTGCGGCACTGAAATCGATTCGATACCGGAGACGTATCCACCAAAACCAAAAATTCCCGGATCGGATAATTCGGAAGCACGGCGGGCCAACCACCCTCCTACCAGAGGAACGTACTTTGGTCGAGCATCGATATAAAATTTAGTGTTTTCAACAGCCTGCCCGAGAATCATTCGTGATTTAATGATCTCGATTTCACCTGCTGCGGGCGTCTTGACATCAAACAAACTAGATGCAGCATCCCCTAAAAAGCTCCCAGCGGACTTCTCAGAGTCCTCTACCTGCACCATCAAATTAGCTTCGTAAACGGGGCGTGCAAGCATTGCGTATGCAAGCCCAAGAACCAAGACAATAGATGCAATTAACGCGATAAACCATCGATTGTCGAGAATAATGTCGAAGTACTCGGCAATATTGACCTCGTCATTGTCGTCATCTAGGCCGTCTGGCTTTGGCTGAATATTTAAAGGATAGCTCATTTTGATTGCCGCTCGTATTCGTTGATCTTATTAATCCGCTTCACCCATGATTTCACTCCAGCATCGATCAGCTCGAGAGATTCCACGAATGCTGATACCCCTTTTCTATAGGGGTCTGGGACATCGGCTTTTAAGTTATCTGCGATACGGAAGACTTTGCCTTGAGTAAAAGGGTAATTTTTCACAAGGAACTCTTTTTGATGCACATCCATTACCAGTATGACATCCGCTCTTCTGCAGATATCTAAGCTGATCTGTCGTGCAACATGAGCTTTCAAGTCGATACCGCGTTCACGCATTAAATCCACGGCTTCTTCGGCGGCAGGTGAACCTATCAAAGCTCCAATGCCAGCAGACTCGACCTGAATCTCTGGAAGAGCTTCACGCATCAGTCCTTGAGCCATCGGACTACGGCAAATATTTCCGATGCAAACGGTTACTATGGTCCTCATTATTTTGATGCTTCGCTGCCGAAATATACAATTTGAGCGGCGGGGAGAATCAGGCTGACAATGCGGTTCCACATCACCAATGGTACGGGATCGATATAAACGACATCACGGGGCTTCAAGGGAAATCGGTCAGCGAGAGCCAACGCCGTGGGATTCTTTGCGTTCAGGTGAAATATCTGAGGCTCACCAGATGCATCGTTCCGGATCACATAAATCTGACTGGTGTCAGAAGTGAAGAGGTTAGGACCACCTGATTCGCCAATCGCTTCGTTCAGGCTAAGTCGTCCGTTTCGCATCAAAAGCGCTGACGGGCGTAGGATCTCTCCCATTACGTAAACTTTACTCTCATCGCGGTGTCTTACGTTAACGACATCACCATTCCGTAGAGGAATTTGACTCGGATCTGCACCCACGTCTTGCAGACCGGGTAAGTTTAGTATTGTCGTTGATCCGTCGCGCGTGAGCGTGACAAACGAACGATCTCCATTTGAAGTGATACCTCCCGCTCTACTTAATGCCTCTGCCAAGGTCATTGGGACATCCGTGAAGATTTGAAGTCCTGGAGTCCTCACCTCGCCTTCAATGAAGGCTCTCCTGCTTCTGAAAGCCTGAATCCGAACGGTCACCTGTGGGTCACGGATAAATTCACTTATTCGTCTTGTAATCAAATCAGACGCTTGAATTTCAGTTAATCCCTGCAACCTTACATGACCGATATAGGGAAAGCTAATCTCGCCACTTGATGACACAATAAATCCTGGCGCAACGCTAACACCAGTGGGATCGACTTGCTGCGAAATCACCGCACCAGCGTTGGGCAGCAATTCCGGGTGATCATAAACCAGAATACCAATGACATCACCGGGTCCAATGGTGTAGATAGGCGGTTTGCCAATCAACGCGCGAACGTCCGACGGTACCGTTTTAGACTGTGTTTGCGCGAGTGTTCGAATAAGCGCGGGAGAGATTGAAGTTATGGTGTGCCCAGAGCTTCCGTCTGGTGCATAGTACTGAAAGTCAGCGGGTAACGTCTGGTCATTGTCCAAAGGCTTTGCAAATCCAAAACCTGGAACGCCGCACCCTTGAAGGGTCAGCGCTCCAATAACTCCGAACAATATGCACGCCCGCTTGCAGGATATGCCAATAGAAAACGATACCATATTAACTTGGGCTCTTAAAAATCGATGTTCCAGAACAGTAGACCTCACACGGTCTCCAGCAACATCCGGACCGGGTTGGTGACAATCGTCAAAAATTTGAGTTCTCCTCGATAGCATCGTGAGGGTCGCCATGGAACTGCGGAGCAGCATCATGCGAAGCGATGATGTGGCTCAGGGTCTCCACTCGACAAGCCGCGACCCGTTCTGTGCACATTGAGCGGGCACTTCTCGCACGGACAGCAATCGCTCGCACGTTCCAAGTGCAAACGAGCGCCGAATATAGCTGAGGTAACCTGTTTTCGCGCAAAAATGCACGGTTTGGTGCGTTGTGCGTGAAATGTAACCAGTGACGAAAGTCACCTTGTGGCGATTGCTCCATGCAGAGGCAAGCCAATGGGCTTGCTTCGCCTAGCAGGCTCGGATCGCTGGCTATCTGGTTAACAGTCGTTTCCGGAAGCTGCATGGTCCAGGCGTGTGTTGGTTAAAGATGCAACAACTGTGTTGCATTTGACCGTGTGCAAGAGGGGAAACACCACTTGTAAACCTCCTGTTTACAGTCTGTGACAATGTGAACACAAGTCTAGTTCAAGAACATGACAGCAGCGGTGCTTTTGCACGCTGTAACC
>Ga0308159_1002893_pt1 | contig 18664 bp, 16 predicted proteins | sample PhyCR1_FD_201040 | JGI IMG/M metagenome (GOLD analysis project Ga0308159, IMG submission 201040) | Phyllosphere microbial communities from UC Gill Tract Community Farm, Albany, California, United States - DLSLC.R1 | ecosystem: Host-associated > Plants > Phyllosphere > Unclassified | place: USA... | reverse complement strand
TCTTGACGATCTGCACGAGGAAGCCCACGGTGGGCGGCAGCGAAATGCGCACCGCCTGCGGCAGGATCACGTAGCGCAACTGCTGCCAGCGGGTCATCGCCAGCGCGGTCGAGGCTTCCCACTGCTGCACCGGCACGGCCTCGATACAACCACGCCAGATCTCGCCCAGGTAGGCGCTGGAGTAGATCGTCATGGCGATGGTGGCCGCCACCATCGGCGGCAGCTTGTAACCGAAGATCGCCAGCCCGTAGAAGGACAGGAACAGGATGATCAGCACCGGCGTGCCCTGGATGATCTGGATGTAGACCGTCGAGAGCACCCGCAGCGCGCCGATATGGGAAGTGCGCATCAGCGCCACGATGAAGCCGGCGATGCCACCGCCCACGAAGGCCAGCACCGACAGCAACAGCGTCCACTGTGCCGCTTCCAGCAGGAAGATGAAGTTATCAAGGGAAAATTCGGCGAGCATTACATTCTCCTCGGACGCGCCACGCCCAGACGGCGACGGCGTTTGAAGACCACCAGGCCGATCAGCCAGAAGGCCAGTCGGAACAGCAATGCCAGCAGGATGTAGAGCACCATCACCACCAGATAGATCTCGAAGCTGCGGAAGGTCTCGGCGTCCAGCAGGTTGGCCGTGGCCGTGAGTTCTTCCGCCGAAATCGCCGAGACGATACTGGAGGCCAGCATCATCAGCGTGAACTGGCTGGCCAGGGCCGGATAGACCTTTTCCAGCGCGGGCGTGAGCACCACGTGGCGGATCACCTGCCCGCGCGTCATGGCCAGCGCCTGCGCCGCCTCGATCTGCGAGGGGTGGATGGCCATCATGCCGGCCCGTACGATCTCGGTCGAATAGGCCCCGAGGTTGACCGTCATCGCCACCAGCGCGGCAATGTTGGCATCGACCTGCACCCCGATCGAAGGCAGGCCGAAGAAGATGATGAACAGCTGCACCAGGAAAGGCGTGCTGCGGATCAGTTCCACATAGGACGTGACCGCAAAGCGCGCCGGCGCGCTGCCGTGGATGGAAATGATGGCGCCGAAGATACCCACCGCCAAACCGCAGATCATCGACAGCGCGCTCAAGCGTATGGTGAGCAGCGCGCCAACCAGCAACTGATCAAGATGCTGGAAGATGAACGCGAACTGAAAATCGTAATGCATCGTGTGCTCCTCCCACAAACCCGCGCCGGCCCTTCCTTCCCGACCGGCGCGTGATCTGTTCTACCCAGGCTGCACGGCAGGGCCAGGCCTTGCATGCAGCCGCTTCTGCCAGACCGGTTCCGTCAGATGCGACGCAACCGGTACCAGCCATCAGAACACTGGCAGGTTCGGCAGCGGGCCGGACCACTTGCGCGAGATCGCATCCAGTTCGCCATTGAGCTTGACGTAGTAGATGAAGTTGTTGAGCCACTGCTGCAGCTCGTAGGAACCCTTGCGCACGGTCATCGAGTTCGGTTGCACCGAGTACGGGAACTTGACTTCGATCTTGCCCTGGCCACGCGACTTCACGATTTCATTGGCCATGGTGTTGGGAATCGAGATCGCATCGACCTGGTTCGACAGCAGGGCCTGGGTCACGGTGGAGTCATCCTCGAAACGCACCAGCACGGTACCCGGAGGCGCCAGGCGGGTCAGCGCGGTGTCGTTGGTCGAACCACGCGAGACACCCACCTTCTTCTTCACCAGGTCGTCCAGCTTCTTGTAGTTGGAACCGACCGGGCCAACGATGGACAGCTCGAAACCGCTGTAGGGGATCGTGAACAGCACCGACTTGGCACGCTCAGGCGTAGGCGCCAGGGTCGCGGCCAGCATGTCGACCTTGCCCGACTCCAGCGCCGGGATACGGGCCGGCGGCACCAGCGGCACGATTTCCACCGGCAGGCCCAGGTACTTGCCGATCAGGTTGGCCACATCGACGTCATAGCCGATGGGCACGCCCTTGGCATCGACCGAACCGAACGGCGGCGTGCCGCTCACCACACCGATGGTGATCTTGCCCTTCTTGGTCAGCTCGGCGATGCTCTGCGCGCTGGCGCTGGCGGCACCGGCGACCGCGCAGGCGGCTGCCAGCGTCAGTGCAACGAATTTGGCGTTGAAAATCTTCTTGATGCTCATGTAGGTCTCCTCGATAGTTGCCGTGGTGACGGCAGTCCGTTTGGCTCGGAACCCCTCCCGCTGGTCGCCGGATGAATTCTTGTGCCCCTCTTTATTGCCTGTGCCTGCTTTGATCCCGCGATCAGGTCTGTAACCCGGCCAGGCCGGGCTTGCTGCTGTTGACGAACACCGACGGCATCTGATCCTCCGTCCTGTTTTAAGGTCTTACCAGTAGCCTGTATTTCCTCGACTGCCGGTGGTACCGGTTCCAGACGCACGCTAGGCTGTGGCGTACTGGAGGGTGTTCGTCGTGTGGATTTTTTCGCTGATGCCTGCCACCCGGGCGCGCTCTGGATGCTCGGCCACGCTGGCCGACGACCCACGGTGGATCAGTCGCCCATCCAGCAGGAGTTCCATGCGCACCGAACGCTCGCCCTGAATGCGTACCAGCAGGCGCTCGATGGCGGTAAAGCCGATTTCGTAAGTCGGTTGTTCGATGGTACTGATGCCGCTGCCGACCAACGGCGACCAGGCCAGTTCATCGAAGCACAACAGCCCCAGATCATCGGGGAAGCGCAGCTTCATGCTCTGCAAGGCCAGCGCGATCTGCAGCGACACCATGCCGTTGCCGGCCAGGATCGCCACCCGTCCCTGGCTGCCGGCCGCCGCACGCCGCAGGAAGAATTCGCGCAACACCGTGGCCACATGGCCCGGCTGCTCCAGGTCCACTTCCAGCGTCTCGCCGTGGCAATCGGGTCGCTCCGACATCGCCTGCAGGAACCCGGCCTGCCGCCCCTGGCGCGAACTGACGCCATACAGCGGCTGCACCACCAGCGCGATATCGGTGTAGCCCTGTGCCAGCAGGTGGCGCGTGCCCAACTGCGCGGCCTTCACGTTATCCAGGCCCACCAGGTCGAAGTCACACCCTTCCACATGGCGATCCAGCAGCACCACCGGAAAAGCCGCCTGCCCCAGCTCCCGCAGCGGCGTCACATTGCGCCCCTGGGTATTGAACAGCAGGCCTTCCACGCTGTAGGAATGCAGCGCCGCCAGCGATTGCTTCTCGCGTGCCTCGTCATTACCGGTATTGCACAGCATGAGCGTGTAGCCGTGCTTCTGGCAGGCCGCCTCGGCACCATGCAGCACCGCCACCGAATAGGGATTGAGGATATCGGCCACCAGCATGCCGATGAGCCGCGTCCGTCCGCCTTTGAGACCACGCGCCATCTGGCTGGGCTGATAGCCCAGGCGCGCAATGGTCTTGCCGATCTGGTCGCGCAGGCGCACCGACAGCGCGTCGAACTCGCCGCCCAGGTAACGCGATACGCTGGTCTTGGACACCCCGGCCTCCCGCGCAACCTGTGCGATGGTGACCCGGTCGGTGCCGGTCTTGATGCTTTGTCTCACTGTTGCCCGCCAAATCGTTGTACTGCGTGGGTTGATTTGTGCTTCCGGTTCCGGGCTGCTCATTTATTTGAATCTTTTGGAACCGGTTCCAAGATAGCAGTCACGATTGTTCTGGTCAAACCAATTTCACATGAAAAATTTGACAGGCCGAGATGAAGTTCGCCGCGCATTTCCTGCCAGCAAATCCGGGCTGCAAAATTGCAACACCAGGCAGGCCCCTCCCCCCCTTGCAAACCCTTGCCCATGCTGCACTGCATTGCCTGCGCCCTGCCAGGGCCTGCATGGCCCACTTGTGCCAGACCGGAAAAGTCTATTGCTTCGCACATAGATGAGATATCATGAATAATAATTATTCTCATTATTATCTTAGAACATGCCCTTGCTTTCACCTGGCGCCCTCGCCGTCCTGCTCGCATTCTCATCTGCTGGTGCTTACGCCCAGACTGTCGCCCCGGTGGCGGCACCGAATGACGCCACCACTACCGCAACGTCTCAACTGCCCACGGTGGACGTGGTCGCTGACGGCATGAACGACACCCAGTTCAAGGCCACCCGCACCCAGGTCAACAAATCCGATACCCCGCTGTCGCAGACCCCACAGTCGGTCTCCGTGGTCACCCGCGCCATGCTGGACAGCCAGCAAGCCGTATCCCTGGCCGATGCCCTGGAAAACGTCCCCGGTGTGGTGGCGCAGCAATATGGCCGACGCGGCTGGGACGATCTGATCATCCGCGGCCAGGTCGCCTCCGATTCGCTCTACCTCGATGGCTTGCGCACCACCGCCAGCTCGCGCGTGGCCGAGCAGCTGTTCGGGCTGCAGCAGGTGGAAGTGCTCAAGGGGCCGGGCTCCCTGCTCTATGGCCTGGTGCTGCCGGGCGGGCTGGTCAACATGGTCAGCAAGCGCCCGCAGGGAACGGACTTCGCCAACGTCGACGTCACCGCAGGCAGCCACAACTTCTACCAGACCACGGTGGATCTCAACAAATCGCTGTCGGAGAACGGCAAGCAGGCCTTCCGCATCAACGGCCTGATTTCCAATTCGGACGACGCCACCGACCACGTCTGGTTCAAGAACCGCTACATCGCTCCTTCGCTCTCGCTGGACCTGGGTGCGCGCACCGACTTCACCATCCTGACCAGCTACCAGGAACGCAGCTACGTGCGCCAGCAAGGCCTGCCGCTGTCCGGTTCGATCAACCCCAACGTCAACGGCGCCCTGCCGCGCAGCCTCTTCATCGGCGAACCGGGCGCACGCCCCTATGCCGCCAACGAGACCCGCATCGGCTATGCCCTGACGCATCGCTTCGACGATGGCTGGACGCTCAACAACAATGTGCGCTACCAGCAGTTCGAGATGAGCGGACAGGTCATCACCAACAACGCGCTCGCCAGCACCAGCCGCAACCTCACCCGCCAGGCCACCGACCAGACCTTCGAAGGCCAGACCTTCACGATGGACACCAACGTCCAGCGCAGCTTCAACACCGCCCTGGGCAAGCACGAGATCACCCTCGGCACGGACTACCTGAATTCCCGCGAAGACAACCTGTCCTACACCTGCAGCATTGCCGCCCTCAATGTGTATAACCCGGTCTATGGCGCGCGCATGACCTGCCCCACCGCGGCCACCACCAACACCTCCACCACGGTGCGCGACACCGGCCTGTATGCACGCGACAAGATCAGCTTCGGCCAGCGCTGGCAATTGCTGACCGGACTGCGCTACGACAACGCCTCCACCTATTCCACCAACCAGCGCACCGGCACCCACACCGACAACCCGTCCAGCGCCACCACCGGCTCGGCGGCGCTGATGGTCGAGGTACTGCAGGGCGTGCGCCCCTACATCAGCTATGCCACCTCGTTCTATCCCAACAGCGGCACCGATGTCAGCGGCGGCACCTTCAAGCCCGAGACCGGCAAGCAATGGGAAGCAGGCGTGAAGTTCGATCTCGACGAAGGCCGCACCAGCCTCAACGTCGCCGTGTTCGACCTGCGCCGCCGCAACGTGCTGGTAAGCGATCCGCTCAACACCGGCTTCAGCATCGCGGTGGGCGAACAACGTTCGCAAGGCGGCGAGATCAGCATCACCTCCGACCTGCGCAACGGCCTGAGCCTGAATGCCGGTTATTCCTACACCGCCGCCATCGTCACCGACGACGGCGGACAGCGCAGCACCACCGTTGGCCAGTGGCTCGACAACGTCCCGCGCCACAACTTCACCGCCAGCGCCCGCTACCGCCTCAAGGGCGAACTCAGTGGTTGGGAATTGAATGGTGGCGTACATGGCCAGAGCATGATGCGCACCAACGGCTACACCCTCCCTGGCTACGTCCTCACCGATGCCGGCGTGGCCTACAACGCCGAACGCTGGCGCGCCGCGCTGAACGTGAAGAACATCTTCAACACCCACTACTATGCCGGCGGGCTGGCACGGGCGGTGGCACTGGGGGATGATCGGACTGTGATGCTGACGCTGGGGTATCGGTACTAAGACGTCGCCCTGTGTGATTCATTGAAATCGGCCGCTTTTGCGGCCGATTTATTTTGGGGCGCTGCTGGCATGCGAACAGGCGCGTCGAGAATCAAACCTGCACGGGAAGAATCGAGAGAGAAAAATCAGAAAGAAAACAGGCGGACTCCTCGCGAAGTCCGCCTGAAAAGAAGGCCAGAAGGAGCCTATGACGAAACTGAACGACGTTCATTTCAATCTCGGCATTGATGGTAGTCAGCCTCTCCCACCCAACGCAAATCCGCACCACGGATTAGCTCCATAAATAACGTAAATGATTTGCCCGGCACGTCGCCAGCGCTCTCGCGTTTGGTGCATGACCAGCGGAAACTCCTTGACCACAGCGACTTTGCGCCAGATTGCCGTGCACCGGCCAGGGGCGCCGTGCGCGATTACGGAGCGCTCTACTCATTATTACTAATATTCATTGGGACAATTCCTAAATAGAATTTGACCCTGCTTTGACCGAGGATGACACTCAGCTACCTTCTTTCAACCAAAGTGGTGTGCCATGAATTCGATTACGCTCGATGTTTATCCCGTCCAGAAGAAAGTCGTCACCGCCGCGCCGCCGCATGCGGACTCCCCCGAAATGGATGTCCTCATCGAGGAAGTGACCGCCCGTCGGGATGAATTCGACCAGCTCGGCCACGTGCCGCGCGACATCGTCGCGACGATGAAGAAGGCCGGCATCTTCCGTAGCGGCACGCCGCGCAAGTTCGGCGGTGAAGCGCTGGCGCCAGCGGCCTTCCTGGCCATGGTCGAGCGTATCTCCAAGGCCGACGGCTCGGCCGGCTGGGTCGCCGCCTTCGGGTCGGCCAACACCTATCTGGCCGCCCTGCCGATTGAAACACAACGCAAGATCTACGCCGATGGCCCCGACCAGGTCTATGCCGGCGGCCTCTATCCCCTGCAGGAAGCCAAGGCCGTCCCCGGCGGCTGGGAAATCACCGGACGCTGGCACTTCGCCAGCGGCTGCAAGGGCGCCGACTGGATCGGCGTGGGCATCAAGGACAACACCGGTGCCGATGATGGCACGCAGAAACCGGCGCTCATGGCCGTCATGCCGGCACAGGAAGTGGAGATCATCGACAACTGGAACGTGGTCGGCATGCAAGGCACCGGCAGCCACGACACCCGCCTCAAGGACAAGTTCGTCGCCCACGAATGGACCTGCGCACGCGGTGCCGCCGGCCTGATCGATGAACCCCTATATCGCTACCCGGCGCTGGCCTATCAGGCCGAGGTGCATGCCGCCGTCAACATCGGCCTGGCCCGCGCCGCGCTGGACATCGTCACCGACATGGCCGGCGGCGCCAAGATCATGCCCGGCGCACTGCGACTGGCCGATCGCGCCTATTACAAGATCAAGCTGGGCCTGTCCGAAGCCAAGTGGCGCAGCGCCCGCATGTTCTTCTACGACGCCTGCGAACAGGCCTGGGAACAGATCGTGGCCGGCAATCCCGTCACCGAAGAGATCGACATGATGCTCAAGCTCTCCGCCACCTATGCCGCCCGGGTCTCGATGGAAGTGGTCAACGACGCCTACCAGGCAGCCGGCATGGCGGCCATCCAGCGCACCCACCGCATGCAACGCATCGTGCGCGATGCGATGGTGGTCACCCAGCACGCCGCACTGTCGGAACTGAACTACGAAAGCGCTGGCGCGCTTTTTGCAAAGCTGGGGATCAAGCGCTAAGGCGCATTCCCTTCTCAAGTCTTGCCTGCGCATCTGCCGCAGCCGCAAGCATCCGTGACGTTTTTGCCTTTGTTACTGCTGTGCCTGCCAACTCCACTGGCGTTTCACCAACCTTACAAAGAGGACCAAGCTCGTGACCCACTCCACCGTCTCGCCACAACGCCGCAAGCTTCTGCTCGGCGCCGCTTCGATGCTCGCCGCAGGTGCCGCCCCTGCCCTGCCAGCCCTGGCACAGGGAGCCCCCGTCACCATCGGCGTCGGTGCCGATCCCGTGTTCACAGCCTTCTTCGTGGCGGCCAACGAGAAACTCTTCGCCAAGCACGGCGCCCCCAATGTCACGGTGCAGTCCTACACCGATGGCGGCGAGGCGCTCAATGCGCTGGTGGCCAACCAGGTCAACCTGGGCTGTGCCGGCGAACCCACGCACATCGTGCGCCTGTCGCGCGCCGAGCTGCGTCCGCTGGCCGTGACCTACCAGTCCAAGACCTACCTCAAGCTGGTGGCCCGCAAGGAAATCACCTCGGCCGACAAGATCAGGAAGTTCGGCATCGTCGCCGGCTCGGTCTCGGAATACGTCACCGGCCTGACCATCAAGCAACTCAAGCTCGACGCCAGCAAGATCGAGATGGTGCGCTCCGGCCCGCCGGAGCTGCCGGCCCTGCTGGCACGCGGCGACATCGACGCCTACTTCGTCTGGGAACCGTGGCCTACGCTGGGCGTACAACAGGGCGGCCATGTGCTCATGACCTGTGGCGACGTCGGCTACACCAGCACGCTGTGGCTCTCGGCCACCGCCGGCTGGCTGGCCGCCAACAAGGAAGTGGCCGGCAATATCCTCAAGGCCCTGGCCGAAGCGGCCGAGATCACCCGCAAGGACCCGCCACGCGCTGCGCAATCGGTACAGGCCGTCACCCGCATCCCGGTGCCGCAGACACTGAACTCGCTCAAGGACATGGAACCGGTGGTGCGCGACTTCACCGATACCGATCTCAAGACCGCCAACGCCATCGGCGACTTCCTGCTCTCCAAGCAGGCCATCAAGGCGCCAGTAGACATGAGCAAGGTACTGCAGCGCGGCTTCTACAAGGGGTAAGTCATGGCACATGGATCCTCTGTTTCCATCAAGCGGGTGGGACTAACCATCGGCAACAATGAAATCATGGCCGGCATCGACCTCGATATCCGCGCCGGTGAATTCGTCTGTCTGCTGGGTCCGTCGGGCTGCGGCAAGTCCACACTGCTCAATGCGATTGCCGGCTTCCAGGACGTGGCCGGCGAGATCAGCATCGACGGCAAGCGCGTCAAGGGACCGGGGCTGGATCGCGGCGTGGTGTTCCAGTCCTCGGAGGCACTGTTTCCCTGGCTGAGCGTGCGTGAGAACGTTGAATACGGCCTCAAGCTGCGCGGCGTGCCGGCGGCGGAACGACGGTCGGCTGCCGAGCGCTATGTCTCGCTGGTGGGCCTGAAGCATGCCATCGACAAGTTTCCCGCCGAACTGTCGGGGGGTATGCGCCAGCGTGCCCAGATCGCCCGGGTACTGGTCAACGAGCCTTCGGTGGTGCTGATGGATGAACCCTTCGGCGCCCTCGATGCGCAGACCCGCGAAGTGCTGCAAAGCGAACTGGACCGCATCTGGAAGAGTACCGGTTGCACCATCGTCTTCGTCACCCACGACATCTGGGAAGCCATCCTCCTGGCCGACCGTGTGGTGACCATGACCGCCGGTCCCCGCGCCCATATCAAGACCATCGAAACCATCGACCTGCCGCATCCGCGCGATCCGGCCGACCCGGCCTGCATGGCACTGTACGCCCGCATCCGCGACGATATCGGCGCCGAAGTGAACCGCGTACTGCGCGCCCAGGGATTGATCGAAGAGGAATTAGTGAAATGACGCAGCTCTCGCAGACAGCCACCCCGACGGCACAAGAGTCGGCCATGCCATCCAACCTGGGGCGTCGTATGAAAGCAGCCCGTCCTTTCCTGATTTCGGTGATCGCCATCGTCGGTGGTCTGGTCCTGTGGCAACTGGTCTCGATGACCACTTCGCCACTGTTCCTGCCCTCGGTCTCGATGACCTGGGCCGCCGCGCTGGAACTGATCAGCGACGGCACCCTGCAACAGTCGGTGCTGGCTTCGTCCGGCCGCATCCTGGCCGGCTGGGGTGCGGGCGTGGTGATCGGGGTACCGCTGGGTATCTTCATGGGCCGCTTCGAAACGGTACGCCAGTTGCTCGATCCCTATATCGAGTTCTTCCGTTTCATCCCGCCGATCGCCTTCGTCACCCTGGCCGTGATCTGGCTTGGCCCGGGCGAGTTGTCGAAAATCGCGCTGATCTTCTATACCACCGTCTTCATCGTCACCCTGAACACCATTGCCGGGGTCCAGGCAGTGAACCCGCTGCGCCTGCGCGCCGCGGCCTCGCTGGGTGCCGGACAGTGGAAGATCCTGACCACCGTGATCCTGCCCTCGACCGTACCTTTCATGGTCACCGGCGCCCGCATCGCCATGGGCAATTCCTTCCTGACCGTGGTCTCGGCGGAAATCGTCTCGGCCCGCGAAGGCCTGGGCGCGCTGATCTGGACGGCACGCAACTTCAGCCGTACCGAATGGGTGTTCGTGGGCATCATCGCCCTGGGCCTGCTGGGCTACCTGTTCGACCGCGTCCTGCGCGTGGCCACCCGCAAGCTGCTGGCACGCTACCTGTAAGGCGCAAGCCGCCAGCCAGTTCGCCGACGATGCAGCGCTGCGCTCATCGTCGGCAACCACCGTACGTGTATGCATGTACGGTGGCTTTTCAATAACAACCAGAGACCTCCCACCATGACCGACATCAGCCAGGAAATCCTGCAACTCAAACGCCGTCTCGACGTGCTCGAAGCCGAAGCCGACATCCGTCGCATCCAGGCACGCTACATGTTCCTGTGCGACACCCCCTGCCCCGAACCGGTGGCCGACGACGCCGAGCGCATCGAGAAGATCCTCGAACTCTACGCCGAGGATGCCATCTGGGAAGGCGTGGGCGCCTACTACGAAGGCCAGTTCGGCCAGGCCGTCGGCAAGGACGCCATCCGCAAGCACTTCCAGGCCTTCTGGGGCCAGAAGAAAGACCCTGAACTGCTCTTGAACGTCCATTACCTCACCTCGGAACAGATCCACGTCAACGCCGAATGCACCCATGCCGATGGCCAGTGGGTCCATTGCCAGCCGTGGATTTTCGGTGACGGTTCCTCGCTGCTGCGCTCCAGTCGGCTCAACAACCTGTTCAAGAAGGTCGATGGCGTCTGGAAGATCGCCCGCACCCGTACCGAGAATGTGTTCGTGGCGCCGCTGACCACCGGCTGGGCCAACAACGTGCCAAGCTATTCGGTGCTAATGAAGGAATAATCTTTTATATCGTTTAGTTCATTTCCTGAAAGACGCGCCTGATGCAGTCCACCACCTCTCCCATTCGCCGCCAGTTCATCCACACCAGCGCCGGCCCGCTTCACGTTGCCAGCGCGGGGGCCGGTTTTCCGGTGCTGTTGCTGCACCAGACTCCGCGTTCCTGGGATGAATTCAGGGAGGTGCTGCCGCTGCTGGGGCAGGGCTTTCATGCCATCGCCATCGATACCATCGGCTTCGGCGATTCATGCAAGCTGCCGCTGGACCAGCACAGCATTGAACGCTGGGCGCAACTGGCGCTGGAAGTGATGGATGGAATGGGATTGCAGAAGGCCGCCGTCGTGGGCCACCACACCGGCGCCGTCACCGCCATGGAAATGGCGGTCGCGGCGCCGCAGCGGGTAGAAGCGCTGGTGCTGTCCTCCTGCCCTTTCAACGATGCAGCGCGCCGCACCACGCATGCGGGCAAGCGCACCATCGACGACGTGGAAGTCCGCGCCGACGGCAGCCACCTGCAGGAACTGTGGCAGCGCCGACAGCCCTTCTATCCCGAGGGCGATACCGAGCTGCTCACGCGTTTCATCGGCGACGCCATCAAGGCGGGTGCCATGGCCTCGCACGGCCACATCGTGGTACGCAACTACCATATGGAAGAACGCATCGGCCAGGTACGCGCCCCCACGCTGGTGCTGCGCGCCGGTCGCGATCCGCATGCCGCGCCCTATGCTGAGCACATCGCCGCTGCCATCCATGGCAGCCGCCTCCAGACGCTGGAAGAAGGCATGGTCCCCCTGCCGGACCAGATTCCCGCCCGCTTTGCGCAGGCGGTGATGGAATTCCTGCAGCAGCATTGCTGATCAGCTTAATCCCGCACAAAACCGTAGTCGCGCTCGACCTTGCAGATGCGGGTGCGATAGGCCTGGTACCACTGCTCCCGTCCCAGGCGCTGGGCCATCAGGTGATCGAGATCGCGTTTCCAGGCGGCGATAGCCTCCAGGCTCTGCCAATAGGAGACCGTGATGCCGACCTCTTCCCGCGCCGACTCCACACCCAGGAAGCCCGGCTGGCGCGATGCCGCCTCGACCATGGTCTCGGCCATGCGGCCATAGCCATGGTCGCCCGGTGTACGCAAGGAAGTGAAGATGACGGCGTAATAGGGAACATCGCCGGTGACTGCGATCGACATGAGTCTCTCCTGAAGGGGGGAAGGATCAACGGCGGGGAACGGGAACGTCAACCGCCGGACCGCGCCATTGTGCCTGCATTGCGGCGATGCTGCCGACCGGCCCAGGGAGAAGCCCGAGCAGGGTCAGTTGATCTCCAGCACCAGCCGCCCGCGCGTCACCGTTCCCTCTTCCAGCATCTGGTGCGCCCGGGCGATCTCCGCCATGGGCAGCACCGCACTGATGGCCGGACGCCACACGCCTTGCGCCGCCAGGTCCACCACCTGCTGCAGGACCTGCTGGTCTTCCTCGATCAGGGAGCGGGTGACCGTCACGCCGAACTCGCTGCCCCTGTCGCGGATGGGTGCCGCCACCAGCCACACCAGATGACCGCCACGCCGCAGCAGCGAGTAGGAACGATCATGGGTGGCGCCGCCGACCAGGTCGATCACCACATCCTGTTCACGCACCGCAGAAAAGTCGTCACGGTCATAGGCGATCACCTGCCTGGCACCCAGGCCCGCCACGTAATCGACATTGCTGCTGCGACAGGTCGCAGTCACATCGGCGCCCAGATGCGCCGCCAACTGCACCATCAAGCTACCCACCGCGCCGGAACCGGCGTGGATCAGCACCCGCATGCCGGGCTGGATGCGTGCCGTGCGCAGCAGCGGAATCCAGGCACTCGCCCCCGGCTGCAGCAAGGCCGCACCTTCCTGCATCGACAGGCTGGCCGGCTTGCGCACCACCTGCTGCTGCGGCAGCACGGCACACTCCAGGGTGGTGCCACGCCCCAGCATGCCGGGCATGACGCAGACCTCGTCTCCCACCTGCAAGCCCTGCACCTCGGCACCGATGGCCGTGATCACCCCGGCCCCGTCGCGACCGGGAACCTTGGGCAGGCTCAGCGGCAGCAGATGCTGCAGCAGGCCGGCACGCAGCTTGGTATCGACCGGCGCCACGCCGGCCGCATGCATGGCCACCTGCACCTGGTCAGGCGCCAGGGGAGGTTCAACGAGATCGCTCGGTTCGAGCACGGACGGCGGTCCGTAACGGTGATAGGCAATGGCGCGCACGGGCTGGCAGGAGCAGAAAAATGAACAGCCTGCAGTGTCGTTGCAGGCAGGCTGCATGGTCAAATCCGCGCCGCTGATGGCATGTATTTGCGGCAATCATCCGCAGCCATGGGCAGGGCTCGGCGAAGCATCACGGCGCGATCTCTTCGCGCCCGAACATTTCGATCAACAGGCTGCGCAGCCACTGGATACCCGAGTCGGCCGAGAAACGGGTGTGGGTATAGAGACTCACCGGAATGCGCGGCATCTCCAGCGGCAGGTCCAGCAGCACGAAGGCGCCGTCCAGATTGTGGCGCTCGGCGATGCTGCGTGGCAGGAACAGCGCCAGGTCGGTATGGCGCACGATTTCCGGTGCCACCGTGAAATGCGGCATGCGTAGCGCGAAGTCGCGCTTCACACCGGCATTGCGCAACACATCCTCGGCCAGCTGGTGGCCGGTGGTATTGGTGTTGGTGTAGACGTAGCGCAGCTGCAGCAGGTTTTCCATGGTCAGGGCCTGCCCCACCATCGGATGCTCCTTGCGCAGCATGCAGATGTAGTCGTCATTGAGCACCAGCTGGCTCTGGCAATCCTCCGGCAAGCCCGGCAGGTAGCCGAAGGCCAGGTCGATGTCGCCATTGCGCATGGCCGCGCCCAGGTTTTCCATGGCCATCTGCTGCACCTCGATGGAGACATGCGGTGCCGCATGGGCCAGCTCTTCCATGAGCAGCGGCAGCACGTGGCTACAGGACATGTCCGACATCACCAGATGGAAGCTGCGCGTGGCCGTGGCCGGATCAAAACTGGAATGGGTGTGCAGGGCCTCGTGGATGATGCCCAGGGCGCGGGCAATCGGTTCGTGCAGGCGGATGGCCGTCTCGGTGGGCACCATGGAGGTGGTGCTGCGCACGAACAAGGGATCGTCGAACATCTCGCGCAGGCGGCGCAGCGCATGGCTCACTGCCGGTTGCGTCAGGTGCAGGCGCTCGGCGGCGGCGGTGAGGCTGCGCAACTCCCAGATGACGATGAAGGTCTTGAGCAGGTTCAGGTCCACCGCCCCGATATTCATTTGCTTCATGCGCGACATTCCAGACAATCATTTGACCCTTGATTTGCTCAGGGTCTATTGTTCATCCCAGGACGCAGGCTTTGCCAAGCGATGCGTTCTCCCTCTCACCTGCTGATCGACATCCGCCCGACCCTTGCCGCAGATTGCGCAAAGGATAACGAAGCCTTGTGCCGGATGTCATCTCTTTTTTGGATGGACATACCATGAAGAAAGACTTTCGCGATGCCATGGCGCGCCTGTCGGCGGCCGTCAACATCATCACCACCGACGGCCCCGCCGGACGCGCGGCGATGACCGTGAGCGCGGTCAGCTCGGTCTCGGACGATCCGGCTACCGTGCTGGTGTGCATCAACGTCAAGAGTGCCGCGCACGCGACCCTGGTCGGCAACGGTCGCCTGTGCATCAACATCCTGGCCGCGCATCAGGAAGAACTGGCGCGCATGATCGCCGGCATGACCGGCGTGGCACCCGAAGAACGGATGAGCCAGGTGCAATGGATCACCGGCGACCACGGCCAGCCGGTCCTGCCCGATGCCCTGGCGGTGCTGGAGGGGGATATCGTGTTGCAGCAGCAGGCCGGTACCCACAGCGTGCTGTTCGTGGAGGTGCGACACATCCGCCTGGCCTCGACCGCAGAAGATGGCCTGGCCTATTTCGGGCGCAGGTTCCACCGGATTGCAGCGGAGGTGGCGGAAGCGGCGCTGGCGGCGTGAACGGGAAATGAAAACGCCGTCCGACGCAGGGGCGGACGGCGCTTATCGGAGCACTGGCACCGATGCCATGCAGACATCGGCACCATGGCATCAACGGGAATCAGGCAGCCAACTGCTGCAGATGCCGATTCACCGCCTCCAGCACGATGGCATCCACGCCCTCTCCCTGCGTCTTGTCGATATGTTCCAGGAAAGCCTTGCGCATGCGCGGTTCCCAGAAGCGCTTGAGATGGGTGGCGAGGTCGGCCATGGCCTGGTCGCGGTCCGGCATGGTGGAAAAGAAACTGCCAATCTGGTTGGCCATCTTGACCAGGTGTTCGGTATTCATGAGTCTCCTCCTGCAATATTGTTCAATCGGTTCACGCGGGCATGCAGCCCGGCGCGGACGGTTCAACGCAGACGATGCGGGCGCGCATACACCACATGGCCCTGCTTGCGCACAAAGCCCAGCAGCGTGACATCGGTTTCCTCGGCCAGGCGGATGGCCAGGGCCGTCGGGGCCGAGACGGCAGCAATGAAGCCGATGCCGACCGTGGCCGCCTTCTGCACCATCTCGTAGCTGGCGCGGCTGGTGATGATGGCCGCACCTTGCGAGAAATCGGTCTTCTCTTCGGCCAGTGCGCCGATCAGCTTGTCCAGCGCATTGTGGCGGCCGACATCCTCCCGCACCAGCACGATACGACCCGCTGCATCCATCCACGCCGCCGCATGGGTGGCGCCGGTGGCTTGCTGCAGTTGCTGGCCGGCCTGCATCTGCTCGAAGGCGGCATGCACCTGCGCCACCGTAAAGCCGGCGCCACCCTGTACGGCCTGCGGATGGCGTACCGCCTGCTCCAGCGTCTCGGCGCCGCACAGGCCGCAACCGGTGCGGCCCGTCAGGTTGCGTCGCTTTTCCTTCAACGCCACGAAGCGCTCCGTGGCGATGCGCATCTGTACCTGCACGCCTTCACAACCGGGGACGATGTCGCATTCGTACAATTCGCCCGGGCTGGCAAGGATGCCTTCGGTGAGCGAAAAACCCAATGCGAAATCTTCGAGGTCGGCGGGCGTGGCCATCATCACCGCGTGCGAAATGCCGTTGTACTCCAGCGCGATGGGGACTTCTTCGGCCACCACGTCCTCCACCGTCTCGCGCTGCCCATCCCGCCAGCGATCCACCTGGATGCGGGCAAAGGTGGCGTACTCGCCGGTGGTTTCATCGATACTGGGGCTGCTGGGGTTGCTGCTGTTGCGTGTGTTCATGCTGTCCTGCGCGGGTTGGATTAGGGCCTGTTCACACTCAATCTGTGAGTGCGAGAGGTCGTCAAGCGTTGACTGCCTAGGCGCAGCGACGCGCCGTAGTGGTGCTACGGCAAGGAGCTGCAACAACGGCAGGCGACGCTTGCCGGCCTCTCCCGGAGGGTTGCGCCCAGAAGGCGCGCTGGCGGCGTTGCACGGCAAGGCTGGTGGCACCACCACCAGCCTTGCCGCACGCCTTGCCACCACGACTTCTGGGCGCAACGCATCTCGCAGATTGAGTGTGAACAGGCCCTAGGCTCGTCTGCACATCTGAAACCATCATGGCAGCGCGAGCCCGCCATCGCTGCGCTGCTTACTTGGTCACCAGTGGTTCGGCCTGCGGGGCGCCCTGCCTGTCACCCTTGAGCAAATCCAGCTGCTCGCGGTTGAAGCGCTCGTAGTGCTGCTGCCACTCGGAAGGCTGCGTCACCGGCATCACCTGCACCGCCGTCACCTTGTACTCGGGGCAGTTGGTGGCCCAGTCGGAGTTGTCGGTGGTGATCACATTGGCGCCGGACTCCGGGAAGTGGAAGGTGGTGTAGACCACACCCGGCTGCACGTTCTCGGTCACCGTGGCGCGCAACACCGTCTGGCCGGCACGCGACTCCACGCCGACCCAGTCACCTTCGCGGATGCCGCGATCCTCGGCATCGTGCGGGTGGATTTCCAGCCGGTCTTCGCTATGCCATTGCGAGTTCTCGGTGCGGCGCGTCTGCGCGCCCACGTTGTACTGCGACAGGATACGGCCGGTGGTCAGGATCAGCGGATAACGCTGCGTCACCTTCTCGTCGGTGGCGAAGTATTGCGTGTTGATGAACTTGCCCTTGCCACGGATGAAGCTGCCGACGTGCATGATGGGCGTGCCTTCCGGTGCCGCTTCGTTGCACGGCCACTGGATGCTGCCCAGCTTTTCCAGCTTGTCGTAGCTCACGCCATGGAAGCTGGGGGTCAGGGCGGCGATCTCGTCCATGATTTCAGAGGGGTGATTGTACGGCATCGGGTAACCCAGCGCTTCCCAGTCCGACTTGCCGGCCTTGGCCGGCATCACCTTGCGCACGCGCGAGATGCGGCGTTCGGCGTTGGTGAAGGTGCCATCCTTTTCCAGGAAGGACGAACCAGGCAGGAACACGTGCGCGTACTTGGCCGTTTCGTTCAGGAACAGGTCCTGCACCACGATGCATTCCATCGCCTGCAGGGCCGCGGCCACGTGCTGGGTGTTGGGGTCGGACTGGACGATGTCCTCGCCTTCGCAGTACAGGCCCTTGAAGCTGCCATCCAGCGCCGCATCGAACATGTTGGGAATGCGCAGGCCCGGTTCCGGGTTCAGCGTCACGCCCCAGGCCTGTTCGAACTGGCTGCGCACGGTGGAGTCCGAGATATGCCGATAGCCCGGCAGCTCATGCGGGAAGGAGCCCATGTCGCAGGAACCCTGGACATTGTTCTGGCCGCGCAGCGGGTTCACGCCCACGCCTTCGCGGCCGACGTTGCCGGTACACATGGCCAGGTTGGCGATGCCCATCACCGTGGTCGAACCCTGTGCATGCTCGGTCACGCCCAGGCCGTAGTAGATCGCCGCATTGCCGCCGGTGGCGTACAGCCGGGCCGCGCCACGCAGGGTCTCGGCCGGCACGCCGGTGATAGCAGCCATGGCTTCGGGGGAATTGTCCTCGCGCAGCACGAACTCCTTCCAGTCCTGGTACGACTGCAGGTCGCAGCGTTCCTGGATATAGCTCTCGTCCTGCAAACCCTCGGACAGGATCACGTGGGCCAGGGCGGTGATGATAGCGGTGTTGGTGCCGGGCCGCAGCTTCAAGTGATAGTCGGCCTGCACGTGCGGCGACTTGACCATCTCGGTGGTACGCGGGTCGATCACGATCAACTTGGCGCCCTGGCGCACGCGACGCTTGATCTGCGAGGCAAACACCGGGTGGCCGGAGGCCGGGTTGGCGCCCATGATGAGGATGACATCGGACTTCATCACCGATTCGAAGGTCTGGGTGCCGGCCGATTCGCCCAGGGTCTGCTTAAGGCCATAGCCGGTGGGCGAGTGGCACACGCGGGCGCAGGTGTCGACGTTGTTGTTGCCGAAGGCGGCGCGCACCAGCTTCTGGACCAGGTAGGTTTCTTCGTTGGTGCAACGCGAGGAAGTGATGCCGCCGATGGAATCCTTGCCATGCTTGGCCTGGATGCGGCGGAATTCGCTGGCCGCATAGGACAGCGCCTCTTCCCACGAGACTTCGCGCCAGGGATCGTTGATGCTCTTGCGGATCATGGGGTTGAGAATGCG
>Ga0308159_1002892_pt1 | contig 18669 bp, 16 predicted proteins | sample PhyCR1_FD_201040 | JGI IMG/M metagenome (GOLD analysis project Ga0308159, IMG submission 201040) | Phyllosphere microbial communities from UC Gill Tract Community Farm, Albany, California, United States - DLSLC.R1 | ecosystem: Host-associated > Plants > Phyllosphere > Unclassified | place: USA... | reverse complement strand
CTTTTTAACACCCCTAAACGTAGAAATAAAAAAAGGGAAACTTTTATTTCAAACTGGGTTAATACTCCATTTTGATGAGCATAAGTTTGAGGCAAAAATTGATGAACAACAAGTTGATGATGTAAGATTAGCTGCTGCCTGGGGCTCTAAAATCTATCGGATTCGTTTAATCACTAAACTCAAAGAGAAATCTTCAGAATATAAGATTTTGATATCACAGTCAATAAACTAATAACTATTAATTCGACCAATTGTAAAAACATACATACTTTAAGATGATTATAAAAAGAATTAGCCTTCTGGCAGTTTTAATTGTGCTTAGCTGCAATTTTAGCTTTGCGCAATCGCCAAAAAAAACAATGGTGCAGTTAATAAACGATGAATTCAAATTTGCCCTTGATCAATATAAATTTTTAGCAAAAAATATCCCTGAAGGTTTAACTCCGCAGAGTTTTGAAAAAAATAGACCTGTAAACTATGATATAAAATGGTGGTGCAGCGGTTTTTATTCGGGTAGTTTATGGTACTTGTATGAGCAAACTAAAGATGAAGCGGTTAAAAAAGAAGCAGAGAAGGCATTAAAGGTTATTGAGCCAAATCAAACTTATACAGGAAATCACGATCTGGGTTTTATGATGTATTGCAGCTTTGGAAATGCCTACCGCTTAACAGGAAAAGAAGAATACAAAACCATTATTAAACGTTCGGCAGAATCTTTAGCTACACGATACCGCCCAAATGTTAAGGCAATTCAATCGTGGAATAAAAATAAATATTGGGATTGTCCTGTTATAATCGACAATATGATGAATCTTGAAATGATGAATTGGGTAAGCGATAACGGCGGAAATCCGAAGTATAAAGAAATTTCAGTCATCCATTCCAACACAACTTTAAAAAATCACTTCCGCCCTGATTTTAGCTCTTACCATGTTATCGATTATAACCCTGAAACAGGCAATGTTAAGAGAAAAGCAACGTGGCAAGGTGCAGCCGATTGTTCTGCATGGTCTCGTGGACAAGGTTGGGCCTTGTACGGATATACCATGATGTATCGCTTTACAAAAGATGAAGTATATTTAAAACAAGCAAAAGGTATTGCGCATTTTATTTTAAATCATCCAAATCTTCCTGCCGATAAAATACCGTATTGGGATTTCGATGCACAAGGAATTCCTTACGCAAAACGCGACGCATCTGCTGGCGCTATAATCGCATCTGCACTTTTGGAACTTGGTCAATACACTTCGGGCACTGAAAAAAATGAGTTTAAATCTGCGGCCGAAACCATGATTTACTCACTTGCAAGTCCTGCCTATCGTGCAAAATTAGGCGAAAATGGCGGTTTTTTATTAATGCACAGTACAGGTGCCTACCCTTTAAACAGCGAAATAGATGTGCCTTTGGTTTATGCCGACTACTATTATTTGGAGGCTTTATTGAGGTTTAAAAAATGGTATTTATAAAAAATAATAATTATTGCTGATGAAATATAGTGTATCATTTTTTGCCTTGCTGATGTTGTTCCAGCTCGCATTAGCACAAAACAAGAAAAACAATACGGGTTTACAAGACCGTGCAATTTGGGTTAAGAGTTTATACAAAATTTCATACCCTGTTATTCATAATCTGGCTAACGAAACGCTAAAGAAAAATATGCCTTTAGAGAAGTTGCCTAATTATGGATTAAACCTAACAAAAGTTACCTATCTGGAAGCTTTGGGGCGAACTGCCGCTGGTGTTGCACCCTGGCTCGCCTTACCCGACGATGAAACCGAAGAAGGAAAAATGCGTAAAAGTTTACGTTTAGAGTTACTTAAAGGATTGGCAAATTCAGTGAATCCCGAAAGTCCTGATTATATGAACTACCGCACCGAAAGCCAACCCATTGTTGATGCAGCTTATGTAGCACAAGCCTTTATCAGAGCGCCAGAAGCACTTTGGAAGCCTTTAGATGATTTGACAAAGAAACGGTTTGTAGAAGAGTTTAAAGCATTGCGTACAAGAAGTGGAGCTTATAACAACTGGCTTTTGTTTTCTGGCTTAACAGAAGGTTTTTTATTAAGCATTGGCGAACAATACGATCCTGCAAGGGTTCAGTTTGCAGTAAATAAGATGAAAGAATGGTACGTTGGCGATAGCTGGTATAGCGATGGCGAAAAGTTTAGCATGGATTACTACAACTCTTATGTTATTCACCCGATGCTGGTCGATTTAATGAAGATACTGGTTGATAAAAAAAGAGCACCACAATCTGAATACGATTTAGTATTGAAAAGAATGGTTCGTTATTCAGAATACCTCGAACGCCTTATTTCTCCTGAAGGTACCTATCCCGCTTACGGTCGCTCCATAACTTATCGCACTGCGGCATTTCAGGCTCTGGCACAAACCGCATTGATGGAAAAACTCCCCGATTACGTTAAGCCAGCCCAAGTTCGCTGCGGTTTAACAAAGGTAATTTACAACCTATACAATGGTAATCAGAATTTTGATCAGCAAGGCTGGTTGGTTTTAGGTTTTAATGGGCACCAACCTGAAGTGGCAGATATATACACGTCTACAGGTAGTTTATACATGGCAACATTAGGATTTTTAACACTTGGTTTACCTGCTGATCACAAATTTTGGACAGATGAAGCTGCTCCATGGACGAGCTTAAAGGCCTGGAAGGGCGAGCAGATAAAAAAGGATTATAAAGTGGAGTATTAATATAGACGATGTATTGTTTTATTAGTAAGATGTTCCGAAGTTTAGCCTTTGATATTAGATGAAAGATTATACGCTTTAAATAAATAATTGGTAGATGTTTACAAAGAAAGAAATGAAAATTGGTGCAGTTTTATTGATCATGTTGACGGGTTTTTGCTCCAATCTAAAAGCGCAAACCGCAAAGAAAGTACAATCGCACACTTTTGAAATCCGTGATGGCAGTTTTATGCTGGATGGAAAGTCGATTCAAATTCATAGCGGCGAAATGCATTATGCAAGAATTCCAAAACCTTATTGGCGTCATCGCTTAAAAATGATGAAAGCAATGGGTTTAAATGCTGTAGCTACCTACGTTTTTTGGAACTATCATGAAACCGAACCAGGTAAATGGGATTTCAAATCTGGAAATAAAGATATTGCGGAGTATATCAAAACTGCACAGGAAGAAGGACTGTTTGTTATCCTGCGTCCAGGGCCATACGTTTGTGCCGAGTGGGAGTTTGGAGGTTATCCATGGTTTTTAGCAAAAGTTCCAGGAATGGTTATTCGTGGAAACAATGATCAATATCTTGCTGCTACAAAAGCGTACTTTACGGCTTTGTACGGACAGGTAAAAAACTTATTGGTAAGCAATGGCGGGCCGATTATTATGGTTCAAGGCGAAAATGAATTTGGGTCGTATGTTGCTCAGCGTAAAGATATAAGCCTCGAAGAACATAAAAAATACAGCGCAGCAGTTTTTCAGCAACTTAAAGATGTAGGTTTTAATGTGCCCTTTTTCACATCAGATGGGAGCTGGCTTTTTGAAGGCGGTGCTTTACCTGGCGCTTTACCCACAGCAAATGGAGAAGATGATGTAGCCAAACTTAAAGAAACAGTTAATAAGTTTAATGGCGGAAAAGGGCCATATATGGTCGCAGAGTTTTATCCAGGATGGCTTGACCATTGGGCAGAGCCTTTTCCAAAGGTTAGCTATAAAAGTGTAGCAAAGCAAACCAGGAAATATCTTGATGGTGGCGTCTCTTTTAATTATTATATGGTTCATGGCGGTACAAATTTTGGTTTTACTTCTGGAGCAAATTATGATGGTAAACATGATATCCAACCTGATTTAACCAGCTATGATTATGATGCGCCAATAAGCGAAGCAGGCTGGGCAACGGTTAAATATGATACTTTAAGAATGATGCTGAAAACAGCAGAAACGCCAGCAGTTCCAGCAAAAATTCCTGTAATTGCTATTCCAGAAATAGCGTTGTCTAAAGCTGTTGATCTGGAAGATCTGAAAAGCAAAATTACACCTGTAAACGATGATAAGCCATTAACATTTGAAGAATTAAATCAAGGACATGGTTATGTTTGGTATAGTAAAAAGTTCAATCAGCCTATCAGCGGAAAATTAGAGCTTGCTGGCTTGCGTGATTATTCAATTGTATATGTAAATGGCGTTAAAGTTGGGGAGTTGAATAGTTATTATAAAAACTACGAATGCGACATTGATATTCCTTTTAATGCAACTTTAGATATCGTTGTAGAAAATATGGGGCGTATAAATTATGGCTCAAAAATCATAAAAAGCACAAAAGGCATTATTTCTCCTGTTATAATTAACGGACAAACCATAACAGGAAACTGGGACATGTATAAACTCCCAATGAATACAATTCCCGATTTGGCTGCTATGAAAAACTCTGCATCAGTTGGCAGACCGACACTTTATCAAGGCAGTTTTAATTTAACTAAAACAGGCGATACTTTTCTGGATATGAAAGACTGGGGTAAAGGCATTGTTTTTATTAACGGGATAAACATTGGCCGTTATTGGAGTGTGGGGCCGCAGCAAACATTATATGTTCCAGGCTGCTGGTTAAAAACAGGAAAGAATGAAATTGCCATTTTTGAACAAAAGAACGACAGTATTCACAAATCGGTAAGTTCGGTTTTACAGCCAGTACTTGATAAGTTAAAAACTGAATAGTATATATTCTAATGTTATTTAAAACAAAAAATAGGTGCTGAATTTTTATTCAGCACCTATTTTTTTATGTAAACTTTAATCTTTTTTCAATTCCATTAAGCAAAATCGAGCCACAAGCTACCTACCTGATAATCTGTAATCGTTGCAGCTGTATTTTGAAAGCGCAAAGCAGCAACTAGCGAGGCCACTTCTTGTTTTATCATTATAATACAGTTTTCGGCAAGTTCTTTTCTAAAACCTTTCTCCTGAAGATCGATAACATATCCAGCACAAATAATTCTGGCAATTATTTTTCCAAGATCTACCAGCTTTCTTTGCGGCAAATGTTCATCAAGACTAAAGTTAATTTCTTCTTTAAAGTAATCAGCGACCTTAATGGTTAATGAGAATTCCTTAAGATAAGCGTAAAGCTGTGTCTGTTTTTGTTTTTTCATGGCTTTAGTCACCATTTCTGCTATTTGGGCATATAACATTTCGTTCGATCCCTCAAATATTTGAAACGGACGACTATCCATAATGCCACGGCCACCAATATGACTGGTACGGTACCCTTTTGCACCCGATAGCTGAACCAGTAATTGTGCGCTTTCCTGCATTAAATCAGTAACAACAGTTTTCATGGTGTTGGCTTCCAGGCCTTCGGTAGCCAGGTTATTTGCTATGCCACTTATTGATGAACTTCTGGCGCACATGGCCGAACAAATGGTATATGCAGCCTGAAGTCTGGATATTTGATGCTGAACATTATCCATACAAAGCAAATTGCCCGTACCAACTTTTCTGTTGTAACAATGTGTATAGGCCTCATCAAGCATACGCTTTATAAAACCCATACCCATACCTGGAAACTGCATTCTGCTTCGGTGTAATATGTCGAGCATCATTTTTATTCCAGTAGTTTCGGGCTGAAGTTTGTAATTTTTTGGAACCTCAATATCCAGTTTATTTAAGCCGTATGGGATAATATATAGGCCAGCATTATCATAATATTCTTCTACAAAAATTTGTTGGGCAATTTTCGAATCATCAGAAATAAAGAAATCAATATCTCTTGATAAAGCACCATCGTTACTTTCATTTCTTGTGGCTATGATCCAGTAATTGGCCATTCCCGTAAGCCCCTGCCAATGTTTTGTGCCTTTAATTTTATAACCATCGGCAGTTTCCTTGTTAATGGTTCTCATGTTTAAGGCATCGCTACCATAATCTGGTTCGGTAATCATCAAACCACCCATGTTTTGTTCTTTCAGAAAACGATCGAAAATACCTTGTTTAATTTCACTGTTCCCGTACTTAGAAAGTGGCTCCAGGAAAAGGGCAATGTTTATTCCAAAAGTTAAGGATAACGATAGCGACTCGTATGATGCAGCAGAAAGTATTCCCAAACATTCTTTAACCAAACTTCCTCTTCCGCCATATTCTTTAGGGATGGCAACAGATAATGGCACATTATCCATAATTCCTTTAAGCAATTCTGGTGGAAGCCCCCTTTGAAGACTTAACAGATCAATATTATATTCTTGCTGAAATAGATGTTTTAATCGTTGCTCAAAATTTTCGAGAAATTCTGGGAATCTTTGGTTAGGGTCTATCATGTTTTTTTACTGCCGTAAGCTTTTTTATACATTTAATTTGAGGTCGCTTTTAAACACAAAATCCTCATCACGAGCGTGTATCACTTCCATCGATTTTTTATAATTCGTCGATTTCTTCTTCAAGAAATCCTGTAGAGCGGTTTTTAATTTTTACAATTGCCTCATTTACAAATTCATTGGTTATAATTTCTTTAATGATATTTGTGTTAACGATCAAAAGTGCTGTAAAATAGAAAAAAGAATCTAATAATATGAATCCGCTTAATATGAGGCGTAAATTCTGTTGCCTAAATTATTTTTTTAAGCTGGATAATCCGCCTGAATTCTAACAGCTTTATTTTATAAATGTTTGAGCTCATTTACGCAAGTGAAAGATTTATTGTTTTTTTCGATTCGGGTAATCGCATTAATGCGCTGGAACAGCCAGCCAGTTAAAATTTCTTTTCTGGCGCTATTTGCCAGGTTGTTAAATATTTACATCTTAATGGTTGGTGTAAAGATGATTTATTTACATCGATTGAAATTAGCTTAAGATTAAAATGAACGTATTATGCTTTAATATTATTATTCAGAAAAAGGAAATTTCTTAAATTCAACTGATAAGTTCTTTTTAGTAATATTAATTATGAGAAAAATACTCATTTTATCCCTTTGTTTTCTTGGATTTTGGTACGCAGCCACGGCTCGGCCTGCCTTTAAGGTATTGGTTCTTTACGAACAGGGTGGTAACCACACCGAATATTCTAAGGCGGCGAGAATCTGGCTGGATAGCCTTGCGTCTAAAGAATCGTTTGCGATTACTTATGTGTATAATACAAAATCCTTTGATGATGAGTTCCTCCGTAATTTTAAACTAATTATCCAGCTCGACTATCCTCCGTATGCCTGGAGTCCAGAAGCGATGAAAGCATTTCGGGCCTACATTGAAGAGGGAAAAGGCGCCTGGATAGGTTTCCATCACGCTACCCTGCTGGGCGATTTTGATGGCTACAGTATGTGGCCGTGGTTCAGTTATTTTATGGGCGATATTGTTTTTAAAAGCTACATCCCAGGTTTTGCATCTGCAGAAGTTCAGTTAGAAAAACGTGCACATCCCATATTTAAAGGAATTCCCGAGAAGTTTGTAGTTAAAAGAGAAGAATGGTACACCTATAACCAAAGCCCGAGGGCTCATGTCGAGGTTTTAGCAAATGCGAATGAAAATTCTTACGTGCCAGCTCAGGTTCCAAAGATGGGCGATCATCCAGTGATCTGGAGTAATCCTAATGTTAAATCCCGAAATTTATACATTTTTATGGGGCATGGTGCTGATCTGTTTGACAATACTTACTATAAGAAACTTTTCAAAAATTCCATTCTATGGGCTGTAACCCCATATTTATAATACCAGCAAACTTAACATGAAACAAGCTTTTTCAATCCTATTGTTGTTTTTATCTTCCTTATGCAGTGTTCTACACGCAAAAGTTATCATTTGTGTAAACCAGATCGGATATAATACTGGTTCATCGAAAGATGCCATAATTGTAAGTGAATATGGCGACAGTTTTAATCAGAAATTTGAGATCATCAATCAAAGTAACCATCAATCCGTATTTCAAGGTATCATAAAAAAGGAAGGAGCATTTACAGAATGGGGAAAAAAGAGCTATTATTCAATAGATTTTTCTGCATTAAAAACGGCAGGTAAATTCTATATTAAGATCATTGCTGCAGACTCACTCCATTCTCCTGTCTTCGAAATCGGTGAAAATCTACTTGCTCAAAAAACATTGCCTGCGTTAATGCATTATTTCAGAAATCAGAGAGCCAATACGCCGCAGGAACTTAGGCAAGACAAAAACGTTTTGCTGTACGGTTCTGCAAAAACGGTTGATCTTACGGGCGGTTGGTGCGATGCTTCTGGTGATGTGAGTAAGTATTTTTCTCACTTATCTTATGCGAATTTCTTTTCCCCTCAACAGATCCCATTGGTAACCTGGAGCCTGATTGATGCATCTGAAAAAATGCCCGAGCTTTTAGGAAAACTTAAACTAACCGATTCCATAAGGGACGAAGCGGTTTACGGAGCAGATTACCTGCTCAAGTCGCTTTCTGAAGAAGGGTATTTCTACATGATTGTTTTTAGTTATTTTAATAAAGATCCGAAAGCACGCAGAGTTGTTGGGCTCCATGCAAATAGCGTAACCACAGATGAATATCAATGCGCATTTCGCGAAGGAGGAGGCATGGCTATTGCTGCCCTGGCAAGAATTTCAGGGTGGTCTATGCTCGGGAAAAATCAAAGAACGAATTATTTGGCTGGAGCCAAACGGGCATACGAACACCTTAAAATTAATAACCTTAAATATTGTGATGATGGAAAGGAGAACATAATAGATAACTATTGTGCGCTAATGGCAGTAACTGAACTTTTTAAGGTTACTAAAGACGAATATTACCTATCGGAAGCCCGTGGGTGGATGCAAAAATTAGAAGCTCGGTTAAGTCCTTCAGGTTATTTTATTTCTGATGATACTGGTCGTCCTTTTTTTCATGCATCTGATGCTGGTCTGCCTGTTATTGCATTAAACAGATATCTAAAACTGGAGAAAGACAAGCAATATAAAAGTCGTGCTCAAAATATAATCAATGCTAATTTAAACTATCAATATCGCATAAGCACAGAAGTGAGTAATCCTTTTGGCTATCCTCGTCAAACTTTTAGAAATTCTGCAGGTATTCAAAAGTCATTTTTTATCCCTCATGAAAATGAAACTGGCTGGTGGTGGCAAGGCGAAAACGCAAGACTTGCCTCTCTTGCATCGGCAGCGCTGGTAAAAGAAAAAGATAAAAGCCAGCATACATTTGCAACGCAACAACTAAACTGGATTTTAGGATTAAATCCCTATCAAATGTGTTTTATGTATGGAATGGGCGAAAATAATGTGCCTTACATGGCCTCAAATTATGGTCATGGTTCGCAAAAAGGTGGCATATCAAATGGGATCACTGGCCGTTCCGAATCGGGGTTAGGCGATGGCATTGATTTTAAAATCGAAGATAAGGGAAACGAATGGCGCTGGACAGAGCAATGGCTTCCTCATGCGGCGTGGTTTCTTCAAGCCATTACAGCCATGAACGCTGAAACTGATAAAAGATAGAGTCGCTCATGGATAAATTGTTAACACAAAAATAATTTTACTGCCTGTAGCTGGCAAATGGTAATTGTAATGAGGCTAATGTTTGGTTTTTTTTATAATTTTAATGATCAATCCCGCCTTTTATGAAATCATTGTTTTTTGCCTTCCTAGTCATTTCTGCAATCATCTTAAATGCATGTCAGCAAAATAAGTCGACCGTAAATACAGATCAACTTGATCAGGAAGATACGCTAACCATTGCGGCAGACGATGTATTGATCTCAGATGTTTTAACAAAAGAAGAGCAATCAAAGCTCCAACCTGTCGATGTTCTAAAACGCCTGGAACAAGGTAATCTGGATTTCACAAAGGATAATCTAACCATCCGTAATACCACAGAAAGAGTAAGGAAGGCTTCGCTGGGGCAATATCCGAAAGCAGTTATACTTTCATGCTTAGATTCCAGAGTACCAGTAGAAGATGTTTTTCACAGTGGAATAGGAAACCTTTTTGTTGCAAGGGTGGCTGGTAACATCATCAATGATGATATTTTGGGAAGTATGGAATATGCCTGCAAAGTTTCTGGAGCTAAGCTTGTAATGGTATTGGGCCACGAATATTGCGGCGCAATCAAATCTGCCATAGATGGCGTAAAATTGGGTAATATCACAACATTGCTCAAAAAAATTAATCCCGCGGTGATTAGTGCTAAAGCTAAGTTTAAAAGCGAAGCGGTTTCTTCAAATCCATTATTTGTGGAGGCTGTTTGCGATGAAAACGTAAAGCTATCCATCCAGGAAATTCGAAATAGAAGTACGATTTTGAGAGAAATGGAATCAAAAGGAGAAATACTCCTTGTTGGAGGAGTTTACGACATGAAATCAGGGAAAGTCGAAATATTTCAAGCCCGTAAGTAATCAATCATTTTTGATAATTCCCAATATGAAAAGACAACGCATAAATCAATGTTTGAAAATTATAAACTGCATACGGTTTTTGGCTTTTTCGCAAATTAACTTGATTCTTCCAGCTAAGTTGTCCAAATTCGCCATTGGATTTCAAACCCTCAAACCGTAATGCGCCCTAACACAGATAGACTGATGGCATTTATCCCATCCAGAATTGCAATTTTCACTTTTTTATTGGTGTTGCTTGGCCTCGGTGCATCAGCACAGAATGCGCCAGTTAAGGTTGTTCCGGCTGAGCTTAGTGAACTATCTGGACTGTTTATCTCCAAAGGCAATCTGATTTTTGCACATAATGACAGTGGCGACACTTCGCGGTTCTTTGCTATCGATGCTAAAGGCAAGTTGATCTCCACATTATATTTCAAAGGAGATCCCTCCATAAAGCGGTTAGGTGTAACTGATTGCGAAGATATAGCTGGCGGCCCTGGCCCTGTAAAGGATAAGAGCTACATCTACCTGGGCGATATCGGCGATAATGGTGGCAAACGTCCTTATGTTACGGTATATCGATTTGCAGAGCCCAGCAAGCTCTCTGGTAACATGCAGATCCAAAATGATGCTGTCCACCTCAAATATCCAAATGGTCCGCAAGACGCCGAAACTTTAATGATCGACCCTATTTCGAAAGAATTGATCATCGTTTCGAAGCGACAGGATACGGTTGGAATATATTCAGCTCCGCTTTTTTTCAAAAACAAGGATACCTTAACAATGAAAAAGCAGGGAAGCCTATATCTACCTGGCAGGGGCTTGTTAAAGTATGTCGTAGCTGGTGACATATCCCGTGATGGGCGGCAGATTCTATTGAAAACCTACACAGGTGTTTATTATTGGCAGCGAAATGGTAAAGAATCAATTTCCGAAGCTTTACGTCGCAAGCCCACAAATCTGCCCTATACCTTAGAGTCACAGGGAGAGGCTATTGGCTTCACTCCAGATGGAAAAGCCTATTACTGCATCAGCGAAGGGAAAAATGCCGTGATCTATCGCTATAATATTCCCAAACTTCCATAGCGGGTTTTAAACCTGCTTTTCGGTAGGGATAAAAGTCATGTAAAAAAATGATAAGTCAGGGTTGGCACCGTCCGACAAAAATAATGTTACAGCGTTTTTTCTTTCTTTCACTTAGCGGTTTACTGAACAAGGATCAAGTGCGTTGGTTTATCCGATAGGTTAATTAGCGGATTAAATTTCGACCAGCTTTGAATCTGCAATTTGTTTCAAAATCACGGTACGCAAACGTTCTTCGTGTTCATCTCCCCATTGCCCTAATGCGGCAATTATTGGGATTACCGTCTTACCAAAATCTGTCAGACTATATTCTACTTTTGGCGGTACAACAGGATAAATTTTTTTCGTAACCAGTTCGTGCTCTTCCAGTTCTTTTAACTGAATATTTAAAACCCTGCGTGATGCATCAGGGATTTTGCGTTGCAATTCACTTGGGCGTTTATAACCGTTATCGATAAACCAAAGCAAACGGATCTTCCACTTTCCATAAAGTACCTCGCCTATCAGGTCGAGGCCGCAATTTAGGTTTGGCTGAATCTTTCTTTCGTACATAATATAAAGTTACATCTATGTTCCAAATTGCACAATAAGGGAAAAATTAATCCCTATATGAATCGTAATTCCGTACTTGCATAAACTGCTTTTAGCTACCATTTTTGTCCTGTAAACAATCATAAAAATGGAACAATTTAATTTTAACAATGAGTTGTCAGGCAAAATTGCTTTGGTAACTGGAGGCACGAAGGGAGTCGGAAAAGCAATTTCCGAAAGACTGCTGCAGGCTGGCGCAACAGTTATTATTACGGCGAGAAACCCACCTGAAAACGAAAATAACAACCTGCATTTCATTGCTTCCGATCTAAGCAAGGCAGAAGGAGCTAAAAAAGTTGTCAGTGAAGTGCTGGCCACCTACGAAAAGCTGGATATCCTTGTGAACAACATGGGTTCTTCGCAAACACCCGCTGGTGGTTTTAATGTATTAACGGACGAGGATTGGGAATCAACCCTGCAAGCTAACTTACTTGCTCCTGTTCGTTTAGATAGAGGATTTCTGCCACAGATGATCGCTCAAAAAAGTGGTGTGATTATACACATCGCGTCTATTCAGGGCAAGTTGCCTTTATATGATTCTACTTTGCCTTATGCAGCTGCAAAAGCGGGATTGATCAATTATAGTAAAAGTCTCTCAAATGAAGTTACCCCAAAAGGCGTACGTGTGCTAACCGTTTCGCCAGGATGGATAAAAACCACAGCAACAGAAACTTTTTTAGGAAGGATCGCTCAAGGCTCAGGTATTTCTATTGAGGATGCCCAAAAAAGCGTTATGGATGCGCTTGGCGGAATACCTTTTGGCAGACCAGCCCAGCCAGAAGAAGTAGCCGAACTGGTCGGTTTCTTAGTTTCGCCAAGAGCAAACTACCTCACAGGAACAAATTTTGTAATTGACGGTGGAACTGTACCCACTATTTAATAACCTCTAAAATAAAAATATAATGAACTTACCGAAAGTAATACTGGATTTAGTAAAAACACAAAACAACTTTGATAGCGTTGCCTATGCGAATTGTTTTTCCGAAACAGCTGTAGTTTTTGACGAGGGCAAAACGCACAATGGAAAAAAAGAAATAGCAAATTGGATTGAGGACGCAAATGAGCGGTACAAGCCAACAATTCAACTCATCAACTTTGAAGAGAACGAAATGGGAAGTCTTTTAAAAGTAGAAACTTCAGGGAATTTTGAAGGAAGCCCTATCGTATTGAACTATCAAATGGAAATAGGGGATGGGTTGATAAAGTCATTAAAAATTACCGGATAATTGAGAATGGCAGCTTGCTTTTCGACATGTTCCTCAAGGCATGTCGAAACAAAAATAAATTAGGGTTTTAATTCTGAACAAGTTGGAGCAATATTGCTTAGGATATAAAATACCCTTTAAGCAAAAAAGCCCATCTTTCGATGCGCTTTTAGCAGTAAAGTGAACCTGCGGAAGTTTGAACTTTTATGATGACAATTAAGCTAGTTATAACGAAATTAGCCAAAATTAGCTGCTATGGTTTCCAAATATTCTTCTATAGGTACAGAATTGCGTAAGTTAACGAGATAGTTACCCGATGCGCCTATTATGGTGCGAAATTTTTTGCTTTCACCAGAAGCCAGCCCATAAATAGCATTAACGATAACCATTGGATCATCCTTATGTTCATCCCCGGCATTGGCAAACAGGTTTTTTAATTTACGGGTCATTTCATCATAGGCCGTGATTTCAGGATCTGTGTTCCAAGTTACGTTATCTACAAAATTATTATCCTTAGAGCCACCTTGTTCTATTAATCGCAGTTCAATGTTCAACGGTTTCAGTTCGTAATAAAGTCCTTCGATGAGGCCCTCTAGCGCAAATTTAGACATGTTATACAGTGAGCCTAACGGCGCAGCGGTTGTTACGCCCATAAATGAACTTATATTGATAAACATGCCGCCACCAACTTCACGCAAATGCGGCAAAAATGCACGAATTATATTTATCGGACCACGGGTGTTCACGGCAAACTGCCAGTCAATATCATTTTCTTTTGCCAGTTCTAAGGCGCCATAAGTTCCCATGCCAGCATTATTCACTATTACATCTATTTTCCCAAAAGCACTTATTGCCTGTTTAGTCGCATTTTTTACTTGTTCAATATCGGTTACATCCAACTTAAAGATTTTAATATTGCTATAAGTTGTTAACTCGGTTTCCTTTTCAGGGCTCCGCATGGTAGCGGCTACATTCCAGCCTTGTTGGGCAAAGTATTTGGCGGTTAGTTTTCCAAGTCCGCTGCTTGTTCCAGTTATAAAAATTGTTTTTGCCATTGTGCACAAACCAATTTATTTGACCCCTTTGCACCAATTTTAAATTATTTGTAAGTGCCTTGAAAATAGTGTGTTATAGTATGTTTGTTATTGGCGAGACAGGGTCAATCTACTCCGGTTTATCCAGTTGTCTACCAGTGGTGCAATTTGTAAGGTATTATGCACAAAGAAAAATATTAAAACTGCAGATATTGAATATATATTACCGCATACCACGAATTTTTTGGATCGAAAAGTACATTCATATCGTGCGATTAGTGTTTTAGCCAAACACGGGATTCAAATCGACGAAAAAGAAGCTGCTATGATTCTAAACTTGATGTACATTGTTGCAACACTTACAGTGGCTTAAGTAAGTCTCCAAAACCATATATCCTTAAAGAAAAATCGAACGCGAAAATAACGCTTTAAAGTTGTTTTAAAGCGTGTTTTTAGTCTGGAAGATAAATAAGGCTAAAGAATTTTCATTAAAAATCGAACTGTTCTTGTTGAGGTGCTAATGTTTTGACTAACAGATTTTTATGGGTATAAAAAAAGGAAACAACAAATATATGCTGTTTCCTTATGGTAGCCCTTACTGGACAAATTTCGAACTTTTTCTTAGCTGATTTGCAGGAAATAGCGAAAGTCGCAAACTATTTCAAAACTTAAAGGTAGGTTACTGGACAATTTTCGAACTCAAAATTAATCCATAGTTGTGTTGCATGACATGTTTGAAGAAACTGCCACGCAACTTGGTAACTTGCTGTAGAGCCGGCCATATGTAAGTCTAACTTTTATACTGATTTTGAAGACACTATTCATAAAGTAGAGGCTTATTATGAAAAATATGGAGATGAAAATTGTATCCATAACTAAATTTACGATGGTGTTTTATATTTGTTAATGGGGGGATGACATTAGGGCTGAAGAGCGGTTTTTGGATTGTTACCACAAAAGACACCAGTTATGTAAGGTTAATCTAAAGGCTTATGCACCAAAGCTGGCCCGCATTTGTATAAATCTAGGCGTGCTTTATTTAGGGTTTAATCTTGGGTCGGCCAAGATTTATTTTCAGGAGGCACTTAAGTACTTCAGGATTAGTGAGGAGAATTATCCTGGGAACTATGGTGAACAGATCAAATATGTTACTGAAAAATTATCGTCCTTGTAAGATAGGTTATTGGAGTAAGGCTGGACGCTGGATACTTTAGTTATAGATAATTTTTTAATAGAATACATGTCGATTTTTTGTAGCTGAATATATTGACTTCTTTTTTTAAAACATTTCGATATTGAAAGAAAAAACATAATTTAGTCTCCAATCTAAATCATTTTTTTCTCGCTCATGTTAATCAAATATACGTTTGATAATAAGGTCTATCAGTTTACCCGGGAAGATGAACGGGTTGATGGACAAAATGTTTTTACTATTCTCGTTGGTAAGAATGGAACTGGTAAAAGTCGCTTACTTAGTGGTATCGTAAATGAAACGCTTGGGGGTAGTTCAAGTGTAAGGTCTTTTGACAAACGTACAATTACACAGTATTCTGGCATAGTTTCCGAAAAGTTGAGTTATAATCAACGCCCAGAGAAGGTTGTTGCAATTTCTACAAGCCCTTTTGATAAGTTCCCAATTCCTCAGCGAAACTCCCGAATAGCTGGTTACAGTTATCTTGGTCTTCGAGACTTACCAAGCGAAAATTTCGGCTTGGCTTATTTGTCGAAAATTGCTTTTGAATTGCTGTCTAGTGTGAAGAACAATCTAGAACAAATGAATGAAATAGGAGGGATACTTAATTATCTGAACTATAAAAATCAAATTGTTTTGCGTTTTGAAGGAGCTATGCCGAAACGATTTTTCGATAGCCTCACAAAACTTGACGATGTTGAAAACGGCTTTAAAGAGGCTTTTGATGGGGCTATGTTGAGCCCTTTCAGACTTAATAGAAGGTTTTTTTTAGACCAGAATAACAAAATTAATCGGGAAAAGCTTCTAAAGCTAAGGGAAATTTTGTTAGCTCATGATTTCATGTTTCTTCGAAGAAAGACTGAAATACTGTTAAATCATAATGGCTTAAATATTGGTCTAGAATATTTTGAGCCGAATGATTTTTTATTTTTGTTCCAGGCTGGATTTCTGATTCTGAAAGGTGTTGATCTGACTCAAGGAGTTGGAGACAAGGTTTTTTCTATAAGTGATGCTAGTTCTGGGGAGCAATGTGTTGTGTTGAGTTTATTAGGGATTGCAAGTCAGATTACTAATAATGCTTTAATATGTATTGATGAGCCTGAAATCTGTTTACATCCCGAGTGGCAGGAACGGTACATGGGTATTTTGATATCCACATTTAAAAATTATCGGAACTGTCATTTTATTATAGCGACGCATTCACCTCAAATTATCTCTAACCTAGCCTCTTCAAACTGTTATATTTTATCTATTGAAAACCGAAAGATTATAAATGCTGACAGTGTTAATCATAACTCAATAGATTTTCAATTGGCAAGTGTATTCAAAGCACCTGGATTCAAAAATGAGTATTTGAGCAGAATTGCTTTGCAAACTTTTGCAAGGGTTTCCCGAAATAAGCGTTTCGAGAGCGATGATTTGATGCACTTAGAAGTACTTGAGAATATTAGTCAATACCTAAAAGACAATGATCCAATTGGGCTTGTTATTTCTTCACTTGTAAAATTGAGGAAATTGTATGCCTGATATTAATGTACCTTATGATTTTACAGTAGGTGAATCGAGTTTAATTAGCTCCAAGATGGCTGATGCTGATTTTAAACATACGAATTGGGGCGATGAAGATTTATTGGAAATAAGAAAAAAAATTAGAGATCATTATCGAACAGAGCAATTAGGCGTTTGTTCATTTTGTCGAAATACAGTTTCTCTTCAGTCTACACTAAATAGTCATGTTGAGCATATTGCTCCAAAGTCACTGTATCGGAATTTCATGTTCGAGCCTAAAAATCTTTGTGTAATTTGTGCAGACTGTAATGCAATCAAACGAGATCAAGAGGTTATGCAAGAAATGCCTAATACAGTTGTAAATGGAGGTTCAAGGCGACTTTATCCCAGAAGTTCCAATGCGTTTAAAATTGTTCATCCATTTTTTGATGATTATGATAAGCATATTGTACAGTTAGACAGTCTTTATTTCGATTTAACACCAAAAGGCCATTTTACAATTGGCGCTTGCAGACTTAATAGGTTTGTGCATCAGTTCGGATGGAACTTAGAGTTACTCGACTTACCTGAATTCATTAACATGACTCAAGGTTTTTTGAACGCAACTGATCCTCGTGATCAGCGAAAAAAATTACTGGCGATCCAAAAGATAATGATGAGGGTGAAAATTTAAATCTAGTTTTTTGCGACAAAAACAAGTAAACATGAATAAACCAGAATAGATTGACCCCATCCTACCACAAATATATTTACTGTAAATTATTGCTTGTCTTTATTTTAGTATTTTTGGTGAGGAGGGGTCAATTGAATTGGTTTTTCCAATTAGAAGGTAAATATTTATGCCCTAAAATTGCTTGTAAACCAATCTATAATATCAGACCTGAAAGCGATCATAGCTCAATCCGATGATGGGGCGGCGCGAGCTGTCGATCACCAACGGACGCTAATGTACTGGCATATCGGCAAATGGATTTTTGGAGAAGAACAGCAGAGCAAAAACGGAGCAGATTATGGGAGTTTTTTGATCAAATACCTTTCAGAAAAGTTGCAACCTAAATTTGGTAGTGGCTTCTCTGTTCGTCAGATGAATCTCTATCGTCAGTTTTATCGTACTTTCCCGATTGTGCATGCACTGTATGCACAATCGAGTTGGACACAGTATAAATTACTCTTTAGTGTTGACAATGAGGAAAAAAGAGAATTTTATATTGCTAGAACACAAAAGAACAACTGCACCTCGCGGCAACTGGAAAGACAGGTTCATAGTAATCTTTATGGAAGACTTTTAATTAAGCAACGACATCTTCAAGGGGTCATTCAAGTAATCCCAAGAAAGTTCGTTCAGTCGAAATAGTTTATCTTCCTCTCCTTTTAGCGGATGGTTCTTGATTCAATTCGGAGTTTATATCTTCCTGTCGTTTTGATAATCTTCCCTCTAGAAAAGGCGGGATATTTTTTATCGCCCTATTCGGCTTTCTCCTTGGAATAGAGAAGCAGGTTGCTGACCCAAACCAGACTCCCAGGACTCGGTACTGGTTAAACGATAATAATGCTGAGGAAACTCAGCTTTTAGCTTTTCAATTAATTGTGTTAAAGAGGTCATGAGCGATAATTATTCGCCACAATTTAGTGATTGTATTGGCAAAAATAAATCCCTGAATTTCTATAGTATAGCAGTTGATCGTCAAATAATTTTCGGTTAGCAGTTTTTTTTAATTAATTTTCGCCACTTAGACCTTAATGGAAAACAAC
>Ga0308159_1002891_pt1 | contig 18669 bp, 14 predicted proteins | sample PhyCR1_FD_201040 | JGI IMG/M metagenome (GOLD analysis project Ga0308159, IMG submission 201040) | Phyllosphere microbial communities from UC Gill Tract Community Farm, Albany, California, United States - DLSLC.R1 | ecosystem: Host-associated > Plants > Phyllosphere > Unclassified | place: USA... | reverse complement strand
ACGTTCGCGCCCGAGAAGACGACCTCGGTGGCCTCGGTGCGCGCGAGGGCGGCCTCCAGCCCGAGTCGGACCGACTCGTGGTCATCGATGAGGGCGACGCGCGTCATCCCCACATCGTATCGGCGCGGGGGCCGCCGCGCGGGAGAAGGTCGCGCGACCCGGCGCGTCAGCGGCGCAACACCGTGACGGCCTCGACGTGGTGCGAGTTGGGGAAGAGGTCGACACCCCGGATGCCGCGTTCGGCGCGGTACCCGAGTTCGGCGAACAGCGCCAGGTCGCGGGCGAGGGCCACGGGGTCGCACGCGACGTAGACGACGGCGGACGGGGACAGTGCGGCGATGCCCTCGACGGCGGCGCGGCCGGCGCCCGCCCGTGGCGGGTCCAGCAGCACGACGCCGCGCTCGAGGCGCTCGCGTTCGCGTTCGGAGGCGCTCGCGGCCAGGTTCTGGACGTACCGATCGACCCGCGCCGTCTCGGCCCGGGCACCGACCCACTCGGCGAGGTTCTCGCCGGCGTGCTCCGTCGCCCGGGGGTCGGACTCCACGCTCACCACGCGCGTCGACGACCCGCCCAGCTCGGCCAGCGCCGAGGCGAAGAGGCCCACGCCGCCGTAGAGGTCGAGATGCATCGCCTCGGGGTCGAGGGCGCCGACCGAAGCGGTGAGTTCCGCCGTCACGAGAGAGGTCAGGGTGGACGCGGCGAGCCGGTGCACCTGCCAGAAACCGCCCGCGTCGACGCGGAAGACGCGCTCACCGACGATCTCGTCGACGACCTCGGGAGCAGTCGTCGTTCGCTCGCCCTCGGGCCGAGGCAGGACGCGCACGCGTCCGTCGGCCGGCTGGACGAGGTCGATGCGCCCGGGGCGCGCTCCCCCGCGCACCTCGGCGGCCGCGCGCGCGACGGCCTCGGTCGCGAGGGGGAAGTCGGGGGTCTCGATGACGTGGTGCGACCGCGCGGCGTAGGCGCCCACGCGGCCCCGGTCGTCGACGTGCAGGCTGACGCGCGTCCGCCAGCCGGTTCCGTCGACGGACTCGGGGTGATCGGCGTCGCCGGCGGGGCGCACGTCGACCGGCAGCTCGAGCCGGCCCACGCGCTCCATGGCCTCGCGCATCACGCGCTCCTTGAGGACGCGCTGGTGCGCGAGGTCGATGTGACCGAACTCGGCCCCGCCGACGCGTTCCGCCGGATCCACATCGATATCGGCGGAACGCCAGACGTGCGGACGGCGCTGGGGAGCGGCATCCACCACCTCGACCGCCTCGGCCCGCCAGAACGCCTTCTTGCGGGTGTCGGTCAACCGCGCGCGGACGCGTTCGCCGGGCATCGTGTCCGAGACGAAGACGACCCGCCCCTCGTGCCGTCCGACGAAGACACCGCCGTGGGCGATGCCGGTGATGTCGAGTTCGATGAGGTCGCCGTCGTGCATTCTCCGAGCCTGTCATACGCGGCCGGGAGACCGCCGGGGGCGGGCGCCGCGACGCCCGACCGTCCCGGTGGGAGGCCCCTGAGCTAGGCGTGGGGTCCGGGCGGCGCGGAGAGCACCGCCCTCACACGTGGGTAGCGTGGTCGCATGCGCGTGTGCTTGGCATCCACTTCTCCCGCTCGTCTCATGCTGCTGCGCCAAGCGGGTATCGAGCCCGAGGCGCGGGCACCCCAGGTCGACGAAGAAGCCGTGATCGCCGAGGTGGAGGCGGCCGAGGCGCGGCGCCTCCCCGCCGCCGAGCACGTGCTGCTGCTCGCGCGGCGCAAGGCCGCCGACGTCGCGCACCGCCTGCGCGCGGAGGAGCCCGACTTCGACGGTTTCGTCATCGGCGGCGATTCGATGTTCGCCCTCGGCGACGAGATCCTCGGAAAGCCGTACACCCCGGATGCCGCGACCGCGCGCTGGCGCGGGATGCGGGGGCGCACCGGGGTGCTGCACTCCGGGCACAGTGTCTTCCGCATCTCCCCCGGCTCCGAGCCGCGGGAGGCGTTCGCCGTCGCCGAGGCCTCGGTGACCTTCGCCGACGACGTCGACGACGACGAGATCGCCGCGTACGTGGCGACCGGCGAGCCGCTTCTCGTGGCGGGCGCGTTCACGGTCGACAGCCTCGGTGGGGCGTTCATCGAACGCGTCGAAGGAGACCCCTCGACGGTGGTGGGCATGTCGCTCTCGACGGTCCGTCGACTCGTGCGCGAGCTGGGGGGCTCGTGGACCGCCCTGTGGAACCGTTCGTAGACTCCCTCACACGTTTTTCGGCGTTTCTTATCGAGGAGGGTCAAAAGGCCGGGGTGACCCCTCGATAGGCTGGGAGGATGCCGAAGATCGCCAAGGTCCTTGTCGCCAACCGCGGCGAGATCGCCGTCCGAGTCATCCGCGCCGCCCGTGATTCGGGGAAGGCCTCCGTCGCCGTCTACGCCGATCAGGACCGCGACGCCCTGCACACCCGCCTCGCCGACGAGGCCTACGCCCTCGACGGTGCGACCAGCGCCGACACCTACCTGTCGATCGAGAAGATCCTCTCGGTCGCCCGCCGCTCCGGCGCCGACGCCGTACACCCCGGCTACGGATTCCTCGCCGAGAACGCGGACTTCGCCCGCGCCGTGATCGGTGCCGGCCTCATCTGGATCGGCCCCTCGCCCGACGCCATCGAGGCCCTGGGCGACAAGGTCACCGCGCGCCACGTGGCCGAGAAGGTCGGCGCACCGCTGGCCCCCGGAACCCCCGGCCCCGTCTCGGGCGCCGACGAGGTCATCGCGTTCGCCAACGAGGTCGGCCTGCCGATCGCCATCAAGGCCGCGTACGGCGGCGGCGGACGCGGACTGAAGGTCGCGCGCGAGCTCGACGAGGTCGCCGAGATGTTCGAGTCGGCCACGCGCGAAGCGGTCGCCGCCTTCGGCCGCGGCGAGTGCTTCGTCGAGAAGTACCTCGACAAGCCGCGTCACGTCGAGACGCAGTGCCTGGCCGATGCCGCCGGCAACGTCGTGGTCGTCTCCACCCGCGACTGCTCGCTGCAGCGCCGCCACCAGAAGCTCGTCGAAGAGGCCCCTGCGCCGTTCCTGACCGACGAGCAGAACGCCATCCTGTATTCGGCGTCGAAGGCCATCCTCAAGGAGGTCGGCTACGTCGGTGCCGGAACCTGCGAGTTCCTCATCGGCGCCGACGGCACGATCTCGTTCCTCGAAGTCAACACCCGCCTGCAGGTCGAGCACCCCGTCTCCGAAGAGGTCACCGGCATCGACCTCGTGCGCGAGCAGTTCCGTGTCGCCGAGGGCGAGGAGCTCGGCTACGACGACCCCGCGCCCGTCGGCCACTCGATCGAGTTCCGCATCAACGGCGAAGACCCGGGTCGCGGGTTCCTCCCCCAGCCGGGACCGATCCACGTCTTCAAGACGTTCGGCGGCCCCGGCATCCGTCTCGACTCCGGCGTGACCGCGGGCGACAGCGTCTCGGGCGCGTTCGACTCGCTGCTCGCGAAGATCATCGTGACCGGCCGCGACCGCGCCGAAGCGCTCGAGCGCTCGCGCCGCGCCCTCGACGAGTTCGAGGTCGCCGGCATGCCGACCGTCATCCCCTTCCACCGCAAGGTCGTCCGCGACCCCGCCTTCACCGCCGAGAACGGCGAGTTCGGCGTCTTCACGCGCTGGATCGAGACGGAGTTCGTCAACGACATCCCCGCGTGGGACGGCGAGCTCGAGGCCCCCGCCGCAGCCCCCGGCCGCCACACGGTGGTCGTCGAGGTCGGCGGCAAGCGCCTCGAGGTGAGCCTGCCCGATCGCATCACGGCCGCAGCCCCGCAGGTCGGTCGTCCGGCCGCCGCTCCCCCGTCCCGCCGCGCCCACGGCGCCTCGCCCACGGCCGGCGCCACCGGCGACGCGGTGAAGTCGCCGATGCAGGCCACCGTCGTCAAGGTCGCCGTCGAAGAGGGCCAGCAGGTCGTCAAGGGCGACCTGGTCGTGGTCCTCGAGGCGATGAAGATGGAGCAGCCCATCCAGGCCCACAAGGACGGCACGGTCGCGGGCATCGACGCCGCGGCCGGCACGACTGTCGCCGCGGGGCACCAGCTGCTGCTGATCAGCTGACGAGGCCTTTCGTCCGCACGGCGCCGCGCTCCTCCGGGGGTGCGGCGCCGTCGTTCGTGCGGCGCGCATTCAAAAACGCGCGCTGCACCCGCAAACGCACGCCGAAAGCGTTTCTCGGTGTAGGGAGCGTTTATCGACGACCCCGCCCGCCGGGGCACCGACGGGCGACGGATACCGCGAGGCCGCGGCATCCGGAATGCTCACTTCCTGCACCGGACGCTCGCCCTCGCCGGTGGCGCCCCGCCCCGCGATAAACGCGCGCTGCACCGGCAAACGCACGCCGAAAGCGTTTCTCAGTGCAGGGAGCGTTTATTGACGACCCCGCCCCGCCGGGACACCGACGGGCGACGGATGCCGCGAGGCCGCGGCATCCGGATGCGCTCAGTCCTCGCCGGGGTCGTCGCGGTCGACGATGTGCATGGCCCGCGCGGCGTCGGTGATGCTCGAGGTCAGCGACGGGTACACCGCGAACACGCGGGCGACCTGGTCGACGGTGAGGCGGCGCTCGACCGCGATCGCGATCGGGTAGATGAGCTCCGACGCCTTGGGGCCGACGATCACGCCGCCCATGACGGTGCCGCTGCCCTCGCGGGCGATCAGCTTGACGAAGCCGTCGGTGATGCCCTGCATCTTCGCGCGGGGGTTCGCCGAGAGCGGGAGCTTGCGCACCTTGCCGGCAATCCGCCCCTCGGTGATGTCCTGCTCGCTGAAGCCGACCGTGGCGATCTCGGGCGCGGTGAAGATGTTGGCCGTGATGCGGCGCGTCTCGAGCGGGATCACGATGTCGCCGAGGGCGTGGAAGATGGCCTGGCGCCCCTGCATCGAAGCGACGGATGCCAGGGGGTAGAAGTTCGTGCAGTCGCCGGCCGCGTAGATGTTGGGCACGGACGTGCGCGCGACGCGGTTGACGCGGATGTGACCGGATGCCGTCATCTGCACCCCCGCCTGCTCGAGTCCGATGCCCGCGGTGTTGGGGATCGACCCGACCGCCATGAGGCAGTGGCTGCCCTCGATGGTGCGGCCGTCGGAGAGGGTGACGGTGACGCCTTCGCCGGTGTTGACGACCGAATCGGCCCGCGCCTTCGCGAGCAGGGTCATGCCGCCGCGCTGGAACACGCGCTCGAGCACGGCCGCGGCATCCTGATCCTCTCCCGGGAGCACCTGGTCGCGGCTCGAGACGAGCGTGACCTTGGCACCGAGGTTCATGTACGCCGAGGCGAACTCGGCGCCGGTCACACCCGAGCCCACCACGATGAGGTGCGAGGGCACCGACTTCATGTTGTACAGCTGCGTCCACGTGAGGATGCGTTCGCCGTCGGGCTGCGCCGACGGCAGTTCGCGCGGCGACGCGCCGACCGAGACGACGAGGGTCTCGGCCTCGATGCGGTCGAAGTCGGTTCCGCCGGCCTCGGTCGAGACCACCACGGCGCCGTTGCCGTCGAGCCGGCCATGGCCCGAGATGATGCGGACGCCCGCCTCGAGGAGCGATGAACGCATGTCGTCGGACTGCTGCCGGGCGAGCGAGAGCAGGCGCTGATTGACCGCGGCGAGGTTGATCGCCACCTCGGGGGTCAGCGGCTTGCCGCGGTCGTCTTTGGCGAACAGCTGCACGCCGAGGCTGCTGGCGTTGCGGATCGCGACCGCCGCGTCGGCGGTGGCGATGAGGGTCTTCGAAGGGACGACGTCGGTGATGACGGCCGAGCCGCCGACTCCCGCGCGCTCGACGAGGGTGACGTCGGCGCCGAGCTGCGCGGCGGAGAGGGCCGCCTCGTACCCGCCGGGGCCGCCGCCGACGATCGCGACGGACTGCTTGCGCTCGAAGCTCTGCACCATGGCATCCATTCTGTCAGCGCTGGGCGGATGCCGATGCGCCACACAGGTGGCCCGCGGGCCTCGCAGTTTCTAGAGTGGGGGGATGTCCAACAGCACAGCCCACCCGCTCGACGACCCCGCGGTCGACCCGTTCGAGATCGCCGCCGCCGCGGCAGCCGACATCGCCCGCCTCTCGGGTGTCGAGCACCACGACATCGCCGTGACCCTCGGGTCCGGTTGGGGACGCGCCGCCGAGCTCATCGGCGAGGAGACGGCGTCGTTCCCCGCGACCGAGGTCGTCGGTTTCTCCAAGCCCGCCCTCGAGGGGCACGTCGGAACGCTCCGCAGCGTCCGCACCCCCGGCGGCAAGAACGTCCTCGTCATCGGCGCCCGCACGCACTACTACGAGAACCACGGCGTGCGCCGGGTCGTGCACAGCGTGCGCACCGCGGCCGCGACGGGGGCTGCGACGATGATCCTCACCAACGGTGCCGGCGGCATCCGCGAGACGTGGAAGCCCGGCCAGCCCGTGCTCATCAGCGACCACATCAACCTCACGGCCGACTCGCCCCTCGAGGGCGCGACCTTCGTCGACCTCACCGACCTGTACTCGAAGCGCCTGCGCGACGTCGCCCGCTCGATCGACCCGTCGCTCGACGAGGGCGTGTACACGCAGTTCCGCGGGCCGCACTACGAGACGCCCGCCGAGGTGCAGATGGCCAAGACGCTCGGTGGACACATCGTCGGTATGTCGACCGCCCTCGAGGCGATCGCCGCGCGTCAGGCCGGCATGGAGATCCTGGGCTTCTCGCTCATCACGAACCTGGCCGCCGGCATCCAGCAGACGCCTCTCAGTCACGAAGAGGTGCTCGAGGCCGGCCGCGAGGCCGAACCGGTGATCTCGGCGCTCCTCGCCCGCGTGATCGGCGCGTTGTGAGCGCGTACGTCGACGCCGCCCGCGCCTGGATGGCGCAGGACCCGGATGCCGTGACCCGCGACGAGCTCACCTCGCTGCTCGCGCGCGTCGAGGACGGCGATGCGGAGGCAGCGGCCGACCTCGAGGATCGCTTCTCGACGCGGCTGGCCTTCGGCACCGCGGGCCTGCGCGGAACCCTCGGCGCCGGCTCCAACCGCATGAACCGCGTGCTCGTGTCGCAGGCGGCAGCCGGTTTCGCGGCGTACCTGCTCGAGCGCTCGGGCGGCACGACGCCGACGGTCGTCGTCGGGTACGACGGACGCCGCAACTCGGACGTGTTCGCGCGCGACTCGGTCGAGATCTTCGCCGGGGCGGGCCTGAACGCGATCCTGCTCCCCCGCCTGCTGCCGACGCCCGTGCTCGCCTTCGCCGTGCGCCACCTCGGCGCCGACGCGGGCGTCATGGTCACGGCGAGCCACAACCCGCCGGACGACAACGGCTACAAGGTCTACCTGGGCGGCGACGACCAGGGCGCGCAGATCGTCTCGCCCGCGGATGCCGAGATCGCCGCCCACATCCAGCGGATCGCCGACGAGGGCAACATCACCACCCTCCCCCGCTCGGTGGGCTACGCCAACGCCCCCGAGTCGGTGGTCGAGGCGTACGTCTCGGCGACCGCCGCGGTGGCGCCCGCGCCCACCGGAGCCGACGGCCTGAACTGGGTCTACACCGCGATGCACGGCGTCGGGTGGGAGACCGTCTCTGCCGTCCTGGCCGAGGCCGGATACCCCGCCCCCACGGTCGTCGACGCGCAGATCCACCCCGACGGGCGCTTCCCGACCGTCGCGTTCCCCAACCCCGAAGAGCCCGGGGCCATGGACCTGTCGTTCGAGACGGCGCGCGCCGTCGGCGCCGAGCTCGTCATCGCCAACGACCCGGATGCCGATCGCCTGGCCGTCGCGATCCCCGACGCCGACGCCGAGGGCGGGTGGCGCCGTCTGACCGGGAACGAGATCGGACTGTTGCTGGGCTGGCGCGCGGCGCGGCTCGCGGCTGAGGGCTCGGAATCGGGCCGTGGCGGGGACGGCTCCAACCCTCGTGGAGACGCTGGGGCGCCGGCATCCCTCGCCTGTTCGCTCGTATCGTCGCCCGGACTCCAGGCCGTCGCCGAGCACTACGGTCTCGCGTTCCACTCCACCCTCACCGGGTTCAAGTGGATCTCGCGGGCGCCCGGCATCGTGTTCGGCTTCGAGGAGGCCCTCGGCTACCTCGTCAACCCGGCGACCGTGCGCGACAAAGACGGGATCTCGGCCGCCGTGGCTCTTCTGGGCATGGCATCCGCGGCTCGCGCCGAGGGCCGCACCGTGGCCGACCTGCTGCAGGAGTTCCGCGACACGTTCGGTGCGTTCGCCAGCGACCAGATCTCGGTGCGCGTCAGCGACGTGAGCGAGATCACCGGGATCATGGCATCCCTCCGCGCTCACCCGCCGGCCGCGGTCGGTGAGATCGCGGTCTCACGCATCGACGACTTGCTGCTCGGGGTCGACGGGCTCCCGCCCGGGGATGTGCTGCGGGTGTGGCTCGACGACGGATCACGGCTGATCGTGCGCCCGAGCGGCACCGAACCGAAGCTGAAGCTGTATCTCGACGTGCAGGCGGGCTCGACGAAGAAGGCGAACCGTCGCCTCGCCGCACTGCGGGCCGGCGCCGAGACACTGCTCGCCGCGCGACGCTGACGTACGGCGCCCCGTGCCCGGATCAGGGGTGTGGGGCGCCGCACGCCGACGACGCGGCCGACCGCCTCGTCTTCTCAGCGGCCCCCGGCAGGCAGGGAGGCGGTCGTCGACGTGAACCGGTCGTAGCGGGCCATCCCCAGCCGCGTCCGCGCATGATGCAGGTGCGACTCGACGGTGCGGACCGACAGGCTCAGACGAGCGGCGATCTGGGCATTCGCGAGTCCGGCCGAGGCGAGCTGGACGACCTCTCTCTCGCGGGCGGTCAACAACTCCAACCGACCGATGTCGCGTCGCGTCATCGCGCGCAGTTCGTCGATGAACGCACGCAAGGGCGCGATGTCGAGGTGTTCCGAGAGCGCCTCGGCCCGATCGAGAACGTCCTCGGGCGACGCTCCACTCTGCAGTTGGAGACGCAACAGGACGGGCACGAGGATGGGCATCGTCCGCTGTGCCTGCGCGAAGACCCTCTCCGCGCGCGAGGCAGCCGCGATCGGCCGGCGATTGGCCGCGTCGAAAAGCGCGCACACGGTATCGCGAACGGCGCCGAATCCCCCACGACCCCAGTCTTCGGAGACCGCGTCGATGCGCTCGATGGCGGCCGCGGCGTGCACGAGGTCGCCGTTGACGACGAGCGCGGCGGCCCGGACGATCTCACACCAGATGCGTACCGATTCGGAGGGGCTCACGTCGATGAGTCCCAGGCTCGAAAGGGCGTCCGCCGGTTGACCGCGGATGAGATGGATCGAGGCGTCGATCAGAGCGAGCAGTGCGACATCGTCTTGGCGGTCGTCCCACCGTGCGACGAGCAGCCGACGCCGCGCGGCGCTCTGGACGAGATCCAGGTCTTCGCCGAGCATCATCAGCGAGAAGGCGTGCAGCCGGAACACCGTGAAGTTGGACTCCACGTCCATCCCGTGCGACTGCTGCCGCCGACGCAGGAGTTCGCGCACCTTCCCGCTGTCGCCGCGCGAGGCTTCGACAGCTGCCCGACACGCCTCGGCCAGACTGATCGCCTCGTCGTCCGCGTGCGGGTCGAGGACGACCGGGTCGTCCGGGAGGGACAGGGGCGACCCATTCGACAACGACAGGGCCGTCACGGCGAACTCGACGCGGAGCCGCCACGCCTCATCGTCGGGGGCCCAGTTCACCAGCTCTCTCAAGCGCTCCAGCGCCGCATCGATCCCCGCACAGGTGGCGAACAGCACGCTGATGTGCACATGCAGCGCACTCTCGCGCGCCTCTTTGGTGAGGGGAACGGGATACTGACCGAGCAGACGTTCGGCCTCCGCGAAGTCGCCGAGAGCGACGTGAGCGAGGATGAGGGCCGAGAATGCCGTCGCGTCGAAGTCCCCCGACAGCGCTCTCTCCGCGACCGTCAGGGCCTCGCGAGGCGAACTCGACCGAGCCAGAGCGAGCGCTGCGCGCGGAAGAATCGCGGCCAGGGCCGTTTCGAGCGCGGTGTCGTCCGCCGGGTCAGCCCACCGCGCGCAGAACTTCTCCTCCCCCGGCGTCAGACAGGGGGCGTGGCGGGAGAGACGGAGCAGCTGTCTCGCCAGCGCGCGCCGCTCATCGCTGAGATCGCCGAGATCATTCGCATCGGCCACGATCCGCGAGATCACACCGCTCACGGCGGCGGTACGGGCATCCGCTCCCGCCGACAGCAGACCGCCGTCATGCAGTCGCGCGAGAACATCCGCGGGGACGATCGACCCGAGGTGTCCTATGGGCACGGGCCCGAGCTCGGCCAGGGTCGCCAGGATCCGTCGGTCGCGAACGTCTAGCGGAGCGAGCATCTTCATCACGGATGCCACGACCGCGCCCGGGAGAGCGTCGCTCTGCGGGTCGATCGGGAGAAGCGCGTGCAGACGCCCGCGAGCCGCTGCCGCCTCGAGGATCTCGCGCACGAGAGCCGGGCTGCCGCCGCTGAGATGGTGCAGCGCCATGTGCCAGGCGTCGTCGGCACGGCCCACCCCGTATCGGACCATGCGCAGGGTATCGCCGAGCTCCGCGGTCTCGCGCAGAGACAGCGGCGGCAACGGGATGGCGAGCGCCGCGGACTGGTCGAACATCGGGCGCAGCGTCTCCCATCGCTCCACGCCCGCCGACGCCACCACGTGACGCGGCGACATCGCGGCAAGGAACACGGTCGGCGTCGTGTGGAAGGCGTCGACGAGCGGGGCCAGGACCGGGTACGGCAACAGGTCCAGGTCATCGACGACGAGAGCCGTGTCGCGGGTGAGCCCGTCGATCAGGGCCGCGACATCGTCCGCGCCCCTCAGCGGGTGCCGGTCCGTTCTCCGGGGGCCGCACCGCGTCACGCCGTCCGGACGATGTTCGAGGAAGACCGTCGGTCGCGCGAGATCTCTGACGATCGACGTCAGGAGAGAGGAGCGCCCGCTCCGGCTGGGACCTGTCACGAACACGCTTCGGCTCCGACTATAGGCACCGACCGCCAGAGCTTTCTCCGCCGAGCGTCCGACGAATGTTCGACCACCACTCATGATCTGCAACCCCCTTGCCTCAGGGGTACGCGAGGTGGCACCCCTTCCGTTCCTACACCGGATTCCGCGTGCATCCCGACGTCACTGAGAGGCCTCAGTGTTTCCGAACGGATACCGAACGCCACGCTGAGGCATCGCGTGGACACGTTACGTGTGCCGCACCGATGTGCAGATTTCCGCGAGCCCTTAGCGTCGCCACGACCCGCACGACCCGACCCGAACGCGGGCTCCGTGGCGCGCGGAAGGAAAAGGAAGAAGACACCATGACCACCCGATCATCAACGTCCGCCCGGGCGTGGCGGACGACGCGGGCCGCGGGCGCGGTCGCCGTCGCCGCCGCTCTGCTCATCCCGGCGACCAGCGCGCAGGCCGCCGCCGTGGTTTCGCAGGGCACCGGCCGGCTCGTCGAGACGTCGCTTCTCGGCACGAACGTCCTCGACAACGCCCTCGCGCTGCGGGGCGCGCGAGCGGTGAACCCCGATGCGAGCGGCGACGTCACCGTCGACCAGCCGCTCGACGCCTCCGCGATCGCGGGCCTCATCGGTCTGTCGGCGGGATCGACGAACCTCTTCGGCGACAACGGCATCATCCAACTCGGCGCCGTCGGCCAGTACGCGCAGGCGCGTGACGACGGCAGCTCGTCCGCGTTCTCCGGTGCCGTCTCCGCCGCCCCGAGCCTCATCGGCGTGGGCTCGGTCACGCCCTCGAATGTCGGGTCGCCCGCCGCGAACCAGACGGCGACCTTCCGCCTCGGATCCTCGTCCGCACCCGTCGGACTGCAGGTGAACCTCGGTGTGCTGGCCGCCTCGGCCCAGCAAGCCGCCGACGGCACGCAGACCGGCCAGTACGTGCTCTCCGACGCCGGCTTCGCGGTCGACGGCACGATCGTCTCCGGTGCTCTCGGGATCGTCAACCCGGCACTGGACACGCTGATCGCGCTCGCGAACACCAGCGGTGCGGGACTGACCAACCCTTTCTCATCGGGCACGATCCAGCTGACACTCGACGACCTCACCTCTGCCGCCGGTGTCGCCAGCGTCAATGACCTGCCCCCGGGGACCGATCTGCTCTCGTATGTGCCACAGGCCGTCGCGAACAAGATCGTCGGCCAGGTCAACGGCATCCTGGATGCGGCGAGCGCGCTCGCCACCACCCTGCGCTCGAACATCTTCACCGCCGCGGCGGGCATAGCCCTTCAAGCGGCCGTCTCCACGGCCAAGGCGACGATCGTGCCCGTGCTCAACGGGATCAGCAGCACCGTCGTCACCCCGCTCAGCACGGCCCTCACCCAGTTCGCACAGATGCAGGTGAACGTGAAGTCGACCGGCTCCGACGGTTCGTTCACGCAGACCGCGCTGCGCCTGGGCCTCGGCCCCTCCGGATCGCTGGCGAGTGTGAACCTCGCGAGTGCGACCGTCGGCCCGAACGCCGGACAGCTCGCGGTGCCGGTCGCCGGGCCCGAGTCGCTGGCCCTGGCCGGCGGGTTCGTCGGGGTCGGTGCGATCGTGCTGGCCGGAATCGCGATGCGTCGCCGCACCCGCACGGTATCGGTCCGAGGCTGACGCGATGTACCGCAACGGCGCAATGGGCGGAGGGGCCGCGGTCCTCGCGGTCACCGGCTCGACGGCCCCGACGGCGACGCTCGTCGTCGTCGGGGCCGGCGCGGTCCTCCTCGGGGCACTCTTCGCCGGGCGCTCCGCGTGGCTGCGTGGTCACGGCGATGGGGGCACGGCATCCGGAGAGGCTCGACGCACCCCGTGAACCCGCTCGAGATCCTCTTCTCGCTCTCGTTCGTGTTCCTGGTGATGTTCTTGACCTACACGACGCTCATCGTGGTTCCTTTCGCTCGCCGACGGCGTGCACAGGGGGGCGACCCGCGGGTGTTCGAGTGGCACGCGTTCATCCCCTGCCGGGACGAGGCGGCGGTCATCGCGGACACGATCGCACGGATGCGCGAGCGGTTCCCCGACGTGCACGTGTGGGTCATCGATGACGCGAGCACGGACGGTACCGGGGACATCGTCTCGGCCGTCGCCGCCCGCGACTCCTTCGTGCACGCGGTGATCCGCCGGCTCCCCGACGCCCGCACGGGGAAAGGAGCGGCCCTCAACGCCGCCTACGCGCAATTGACGCACGGGCGGGCGTCTCGGGGCGAGGGCGGAGTCGAAGACGATCGCACCATCGTCATCGTCCTCGACGCCGATGGGTCCCTGGCCCCGAATGCCCTTCGCCAGGCGTCGGGGCCCACCGCCTTCGGCTCCGCCGACGTCGGCGCCGTGCAGGTCGCGGTGCGCATGAGCAACAGAGACGACCCCGCTCCTCTGGCCGGACGGGGTCGTCTCGCCCAGACGTGGGCCCGCTACCTCGTGAGGATGCAGGACATCGAATTCCGCACCACGATCGCCGCGATGCAGGTCCTGCGGATGAGGACCGTGTCGGTGGGCCTCGGAGGAAACGGTCAGTTTACCCGGTTGAGCGCCCTCCGTGCGGCCTCGTCGGCGCAGGGAGAACCCTGGGGCGACGCTCTGCTCGAGGACTACGAGGTGGGGCTGCGGATCATGCTCGCCGGCTATCGCACCGTGTACGCCCACGACACGTGGGTCTCGCAAGAGGCACTCCCCTCGGCGCGTCGACTGCTCACGCAGCGCACACGATGGTGTCAGGGCGGGCTGCAGTGCGCGCGTTACCTCCCGCGGATCTACTCGTCGCGCAACTTCACCAACGCGGGCGCGCTCGAAGCGGCGTACTTCCTCGCGATCCCCTACATTCAGCTCGCCGGTTCGGTGTTGTGGCCCAGCGTGGCCGCGGCGATGCTCGTCTCGGGAGCGTTCGCGCCCGGTGGACTCCTCGGCTGGATCTCGTCGTCCACCTGGATCCTGCCGCTCTGGGTGCTCACCGGCATCCTTCCCTTCTCGCTCTGGCCGGTCGTGTACGTGCTGCGCGAGGAACGGCACCCCCTCTGGTGCGCGGCGGTGTGGGGACTGGGCTACTGGCTGTACATGTACCAGAGCTACATCTGCGTGATCCGCGCTTTCGGTCGCATGCTGACGGGGCGGCGCGGGTGGACGAAAACGCGTCGCAATGCGGAGGCCGGACGCCTCCTGCTGGCGGTGGAGTCATGAGTGCGGCCGCGGTCGCCCCCCGCGCGCGCGGCGGTCGCGCTCATCGCTCGATCCTCGCCGCCCTCCTCCTCGCGACGGCGGCGCTGTTGATCATCGGGGAGGCCGACACGCGCCAGGCGGAGGCGGAGCTCGCACGCGCCTTCGTCGCCGCGCTCACTCCCGGTCGTGCCGTCGCGTCGGGCTCGATCGTGTACTTCGGCATCGGCACGCCCGAGGTCACCGGGCTCTCGATCACGCCCCTGTGCTCGACGACGGTCCTCGTCGTTCCGTTAGTGCTCCTCTCGGTCGCCGTCCTCGGCGTGACCCGCGCTCGCATGTCCCGCGTCGGCCTGGGGCTGGCCGTCGGTGCCGCCGTCGCGATCGCCAGCAACCTGATCCGCTTCGGCTCCGCCGCGTGGGCGTACAGCGAATACGGACGCGAGGGGTTCGACCTCGTGCACCGCTACCTCGGCTCGCTCTTCGTCATCGCCGGTTTCATCACCGCGATCCTCCTCGCGCTGCGTCTCTCCCTGCGCGAGTCCCCTCACCGGTGGATTCCGGATGCCACGTCCCGACGACACGGTCGCGTGCGGGCCGAGACCGCGGCCCGCACGACCGGACGGGAGGCTTCCCCGAGCCCGTCGGGAGTGACCAGGGCGGCGTCTCGCACGGATGCTCCCGATCCCGCGGCCCCCCTGCGCCGCGACCGCCACCGCACCGGTACGCGACCGGGCAGAAAGGACCGCCGATGAGCCGTCCCTGGATCGACGTCGTATACGGCACCCGCCCCGAGGCCGTGAAGTGCGCCCCCCTGGTCGCCGAACTCCGGCGACGGGGCTCCGTGCGCACCACCGTGACCGTCACCGGGCAGCATCGGCGGATGGCTGCTGAGGTCAATGCCTCGTTCGGCATCACGCCCGATGTCGACCTCGACGTCTTCCGGGCGGGAGCGTCGCTCGCCGAGACGTCGTCGCGGATCTTCGCGGCCCTCGCCCACCGCTGGGCCGGTGCGACCCCGGATGCCGTCATCGTCCAGGGCGACACCGCCAGCGCCGCGCTCGCGGCCGTCGCCGGCTACTACGCGGGCTCGCGCGTGATCCACCTCGAGGCGGGGCTGCGATCGGGCGACCTGCGCTCGCCGTTCCCCGAGGAAGGCAACCGCCGGTTGATCGCCCCCCTCGCCGCGCTCCACCTCGCGCCGACCGATAGCGCCGCCGCCAACCTCCGCGCCGAGGGGGTCGCACTCGACGACATCGTCGTCACGGGCAACACCGGTATCGATGCTCTCCTCTGGCAGAGGACTCACCCGCAGCGTTTCGACGATCCGGCGATGGAGGAGGTCGTGAACGGCTGGGACAGGCTCGTGCTCGTCACCGTCCACCGGCGCGAGTCGTGGGGCGGGCCTCTGGCGCGCGTCGTGTCGGCGGTGGCCGAGACGGTCGCCGCCCGGTCCGACGTCGTCGCCGTCCTCCCCGTGCATCCGAATCCTCGGGTGCAACGCGAGGTCGTCGCGGCCGTCGGCGACACCGATCGGGTGATCCTGTGCGAGCCGCTGCCCTACGCCCAGTTCGGCCGGTTGCTCGCGCGCGCTCACTGCGTCGTCACGGATTCGGGAGGGGTGCAGGAGGAGGCGCCCGCGCTCGGCGTGCCCGCCCTGGTCGTGCGGGACACGACCGAGCGCGGGGAAGGCGTCGAGGCCGGGGCCGCCCGACTCATCGGCACCCGCCGGGAGGTGGTCGCCGCCGAACTGGCGAACGTGCTCGACGACCCCGCCGCGCACGCACGCATGTCCGGAACCCGGAAGCTGTACGGCGACGGGCGTGCCGCCCCGCGCGCGGCCGACGCGATCGAGCGTCTGCTCCGTGTCGCGCGCGCGGACGTGCGGGCGAGCTGACGAGAGGCGGTCGCGCACCGGCGATGCAGAAGACCGTCCCCGCCGACGCCTCGCGTCGCCGGACGACGTGTCCTCAGCCGTCGATCACCGCGACCAGCTCGTCGAGGAACGCGGGAAAGCTCGTCGCGCGGCGGACGATGCGCTGCACGCTGTCGCGCTCGCTGAACACCTCGACGAACTGCTCGAACACGGTCTGGAAGGCCTCGCGGTCGGTCTCGCTGAAGGCCACGAGCGCCACGACCTGCACGCGTCCCTCGCCCCATGCGATCGAGGGGTCGGCGATGCCGATGGCGATACGGGTCTGGGTCGCGGTCATGCCCATCGCGTGGGGCACGGCGAGCGCGTCGGTGAACGCCGTCGACGAGATGGCCTCGCGCTCCACGGCCCGAGCCACGTAGGCGTCGTCGATCACGCTCTGTTCGACGAGCATCCCGCCGAGGCGTCGGATGACGCCGGCCTCGCCGTCGGCGGCATCCAGCCCCCGCACGAACGCCTCGGGAGCGAAGTACCGTTCGAGCTCGGCCCGCAGGCGAGCCAGTCGCCGACCACGGCGGATGCGCCCGGCGGCGGCCTGGACGCGCTCGACGTCGGCGTCGGTGAGGAACGGCTGGATCCGCACGAACCGGTCGCCCGGCCGCGGCGGGTCGATCGTCGTGAGCACGAGGTCGGTCTCGATCGAGTCCCACGCCGGGTCGATGCGCGTCTCGACGCCCACGACCTCGATCGCCTGACCGAGCGAACGGTCGACGCTCGAGCGAAGAAGCTCGTGCAGCTCGTAATACCCGGGGCACACGATCGTCGCGGTCAGCAGCTGATCGGCGCGACGGCTGCGCTCGAGGCGGCCACCGACGTGCATGGCGATATAGGCGATCTCGTCGTCGAGGATCGGGATGCCCAGGCCGTCCTGCAGCCCCTTGGCGATATAGACCGCGACCTCGAAGATCATGGGGTACGTCGACTTCAGCGACCGTGTGAGCGGGTTGCGCGACCACGCCTGCTCGCGCGAGCGGTGCAGAAGGTTCTGCACGTGCAGCGCCAGGCGCAGGATGAAATCGTCGTGGGCGATGTCGACGAGGAACTCGGATGCCGCGTTCTCGACGACCCGCCGGACGGCCGCCTCGACCGCCGGGTCGAGGCGCGAGCGCACGTCGTCGCCGGCCGGAGAGCCGGGCGCGACGATGCGGGTCAGCACGAGGGTCGCGAGGTGACGCAGGTCGCCCGAGCCGAGCTGCACGCCGATGTGCTTGACCGTCAGTCGGTCGAGCAGCGAGACGACGGCGGCCGCGGCATCCGACGAATCCCCGCCCGGAGACCCGAGGGCCCGATCCCGGGTGGTGCGGTCGGCGGCGATCGCGATGTGCATCACCACGTCGCCGATGCCGATCTCGTTGACGTAGTAGCCGAGGGCGCCGAGCTCCGCGACGAGTTCGGCCTTGAACGGCCCGAACGCACGCGCGCCGACCGACTGCTCGCCGAGCGTGCGACGCAGGGCGTCGAGATCGAAGAGCCCGGCGTCCATCTCGTCGTGCGCCAGTTTCGACAGGAGCCGGCGTTGGGCGACCTCGGTTCCGCGAAGGCGGGCGGTGGATGCCGAGCGCTCGAGCGTCAGCTCGGTTCCGCCGAGCAGTCCCCGCACGCGCGAGAGGTCCGCCTCGAGGGTCGCGGCGCTCACGTGCAGGGCGTCGGCCGTGTCGAAGACGTCGATGCCGTCGGCGGAATCGAGCAGCCGGCGCACGAGGGTGTGCAGGCGGTCGCGGGGGGTGCCGGCATCCGAACCGGTCAACGCCCGAAGGGCCGCGGCGGCGTCGGCCCCGGCGCGGTAGCCGACGGGCCCCGACTCGATGGCGGCTCCGCCGGGGACGCGGGCGTTGATCGCCGTGACATAGGAACGGATACTGCGCGGGGTCACCCCGAGGGCGTCGGCGAGGGACGCCGCGGTCGACCATTCCCCGTCCCGCAGCAACAGGGCCAGCAGGCGGTCTTGGCGAGCCTTCGTCGTCACGATCCGTCCTCCGCACCGCCCCGGTTGGCAGCGTTGCGTCCATCCTTTCACGCCCGTCCGCACCGGGCGCGGCTCGGGACGCCGCGCGCAGGAGCCGGCTGCGGCATCCGCGTTCCGGGGGGTGGGAAACGAACCTGGTTGTCCGCTGTGAGACAAGTGCGGACAATCGAGAGGAAGAAAGGCCGGTCGATGAGGATCCTCGTGGTGTGTGGAGCGGGTGCGTCGAGCACGTTCGTCGCGCAGCGCGTGCGCCGTGCTGCGCACGAGAAGGGCCTGGACTACTCCGCCTCGGCGGGAACCTCGCGCTCCCTCCCGATCGACCTCGACGCCGCCGACCTCGTGCTGGTGGGCCCGCACCTCGCACCCGAGCTCGAGAGCATCCGCCTCGAGGCCGCGCCGCGGGGTGTCACCGTCGTCCTCCTGCCCGACGACGTCTTCGCCGACCAGAGCGGCACCCGAACCCTCGCCCTGGTCGAGGACGCCCTGCGTTCCCGCCAGCCGGCCGACTCGATCTGACTTCGACGGAGAGGACACCCATGCCCCACCTGACACGCACCGTCCGCATCGGATCGTCGCACGGCCTGCACGCGCGCCCCGCGAAGCTCTTCGCGCAGGCGGCGAAGGACTCCGGCATCCCGGTGACCC
>Ga0308159_1002888_pt1 | contig 18678 bp, 16 predicted proteins | sample PhyCR1_FD_201040 | JGI IMG/M metagenome (GOLD analysis project Ga0308159, IMG submission 201040) | Phyllosphere microbial communities from UC Gill Tract Community Farm, Albany, California, United States - DLSLC.R1 | ecosystem: Host-associated > Plants > Phyllosphere > Unclassified | place: USA... | reverse complement strand
ACTTCGGTGGGTCTTTGCTGCCTCTGAGCAGATCGACTCACTCAAGCATCGCCGGCAAGCACTGCCTCGATACGTCATGCGGGACGCATGTCGCCTTTGTTGATGCCATCGATGTGTCGCGTCGAGGAGAGGATCTTCTGTCCTGAGTCGAGCAGGCTGCGGCAGAGCCTGTCTTGACAACGCGATCTCTGACAGCAATGCTCTGCTTGTGGAATAATTTTAAAGTGATATCACGTTAAGATTATCATGGCGGGAAGATCCAAGAAATCGTCGTTGGCGTCCGAACCTGCTGTATCGGCACCCTCGGAGAAGTGGGAGGTCGTCTTCCACGATGAATTCCTGCCGGAGTTCCGCGCGTTCGACCTGGACGTACGCCGCGAACTGGCTGCTGCTGCCAAGGCCATCGAGCTGGCAGGGCCGAAGACAGGACGGCCTCATGTCGACACGCTCAATGGCTCGAAGCACGACAACATGAAGGAGTTGCGCTTCAAGGCCCACAACGGCTCGGAGATCTGGCGGGCGGCTTTCGCCTTCGATCCCCAGCGAAAGGCCTATGTGCTGGTGGCTGGCGACAAGCAGGGACAGGACGAAGCAGCGTTTTACAAGACCCTGATCAAGACGGCCGACAAGCGGTTCGACGCCCACCTGAAGAAGCTCGCCAAGGCGAAGAAGGAATCACCATGAGCACCACACTGCAAAGCATCATCGAAGAGTTTTCCGCTCAGGATCAGAAGCTCATCCAGTGCAAGGCGAGCGTCCTGGCCGAAGAGATGGTTCGCCACGCGGACTCGCTGGCCGAGGTTCGCTCGGCATTGATGAAGACCCAGGACGAAGTGGCACGGGTGCTCAATGTCAAGCAAAACGCCGTGGCTCAACTGGAGAAGCGTTCGGACCTGCTGCTCTCGACGCTACGCAAGTACGTGGAAGCCATGGGCGGAGAACTGGCCGTGGCTGTCAGAACGGGCGCTGGCACCGTGATCATGCTTGATAGCCTGAGCTCCCTCGCCAAGCCATCTGCACCGCATCGCGCGCGCGCCTCCGGTGTGGCTCGCAAGTCGGCGGCTCGCCCTGCCAGCAAATCCAAGCGCAAGGACAAGCACGAAGGCACTGCGGTTGCCTGACGATCGGCCTCGGCGGCGGAACGACAGGAGTTGCGTACGCTGCTGCCAATCAGAACCACCTCAAGACCGCTGCGCTCTACCTACGCCAGCGGGCACTCAATTCGAGGCGCTGCTGGCTCGCATTCACCAGCACATCGCCGCGATGCGAGCACACCGTGGCTTCACCTGACCCATTAGCGTAGCGGTTGCGCGAACATGACGCTGATGCCCATTGGGCCTTGCGCCGTAGAAGCCACCGCGCTTGGCCGCGAATACATCCGCCCTCGGATGCATCGTTTGCGAATCCATGTCAGGCATGTCGCGACATCTTCGTTTCGAGGCTGGGCAATAGAACCTGTCGCGGCATATCCAGCTGGGTTGAGCCAGGATGCGATATTCCTTGGCTGTTGGACGGTGTCGATTTAAAGCTGATGGCATGACGTATCGAGAAGTGCCGATCAGCGAAGCCCAGCGCGAAATGCTTGGCGAAGTCTGGTGCTGCTGCTTGAGAGCGCCATGGACGAGTTGCTTTTCAACGTGATCAGCCTGCCCACTGAGCATCTAGACGCCCAACTCGCATCAGGGTCGCGTTGGCGAGCAGCATGGCACGATCTGTACGCGCAAAGCGGGCCGCGCTGGAATTTCTGGAGCACACGCAGTGACGTGGTCGATGCTCAAGGAAGCCGAAGTGGTTGTGTATGAGACAGACGCACATCGTCAGACGGCTCTCGGCCCCCCTCCTAAGCAGGTACTTCTTCGCCTCATTTCGCTCAAGACACAGGTGCAAAGGAGAACAGGGGCAATCCAGGTCTGTGCAGGCCGCAGCTTCTTCGTCGTCTTCGGGCACGCCGCCATCTACTTTGCCATCGAGGTCCTTGGGGGATGGCATTCAGTGATCGGGTTGGTCCAAGCTGCCCGCAGCGTCTCGCATTCGCTCGACGCGACTTCATGAAGGCGTTTGAGGACCATCAGGGGCCTCGCACCTGCGACGTTCACTTCGTTACCTGGGCGCGCCTTTGCCGCTCGGCCGATCCGCGAACCTCCTCGGTTTCTCCTTCAGCGTGTTGTCACACTCCGTCGTGAGGCGCAGGTCTTGGGCAATCACTCGTTTTCCCCTGGGCCGATTTTCACTTTGAGAGACCGCCCGCCGCGGGAGGGCGGGCGGCATCCCGGCGCACCTCTTCGCTACTGCAGTGCGTCCCCGCCGTCCGGCCACCGCGTCAGCACCTCGCATCCCTCGGGCGTCACCGCCACCATGTGCTCCCACTGCGCAGACAGCGATCCGTCGCGCGTCACGACGGTCCAGCCGTCGGAGAGCTGCCGCGTCTCGCGCCGGCCCGCGTTGAGCATCGGCTCGATCGTGAAGACCATGCCGGGCTCCAGGCGCACGCCCTGGCCGCGGCGGCCGTAGTGCAGCACGTTGGGCTCGTCGTGGTAGACCTGCCCGATGCCGTGGCCGCAGTATTCGCGCACGACGCTGAAGCGTTCCCGCTCGGCGACCGACTGGATGGCGTGGCCGATGTCGCCCAGGGTGGCGCCGGGCCGCACCTGCCGGATGCCCGCGCGCAGGGCCTCGTAGGTCGTGTCGACCAGCCGGCGGGCGAGCGGGGAGGGCGTGCCGACGAAGAACATGCGGCTCGTGTCGCCGAACCATCCGTCCTTGCGCACGGCGACGTCGATGTTCACGATGTCGCCCTCGCGCAGGACGGTCGCCTTCGAAGGAATGCCGTGGCAGACCACCTGGTTCACCGAGGTGAGGATGGTCCGCGGATAGTCCATGTAGCCCAGGTTGGCAGCCACCGCGCCCTGGACGTTCACGATGTGGTCGTGGCACAGGCGGTCGAGCGTGTCCGTGCTGGCGCCGGGCACGACGTGCGGGCCGATCATGGCCAGCACCTCCGCGGCCAGCGCGGCGGCCTGGCGCGACATGGCGATGCCTTCCGCGGAGTGCAGGGGGATGTCGCTCGCCGTCCTCATACCCGTGCCGCCTTCGGTTGCGGTTGCGGCTGCAGTGCCGGGTGGCGGATGCCACTCCCCGCGTCCGGTCCGGCCATGGCGGTGGCCAGGTCCAGCCCGCCCGCGAGTTCGGCCTGGATCAGCAGCCGGGACAGGTCCTGGTGGTCGAGCCCCGGGTGCAGCTCCGACAGCATGCCGATGCGCATCCAGTGCTCGGCCTGCGCGTTGATGGAGCGGCTGAGCGCATTGCCCGCCACGCGCAGGTTCTCGTGCATCAGGTCCGAGATTTTCACGATGCCCATGGGCTCATTCCTTATGTGGTTTGTATGTGAAATATATACGATTTGTTTATTGCGGGCATGGACGTGGAAACGCATGCCCGCACTGCCCCTACGCCGGGCGATGGTCGGAAGCCGTAGGACATCGCCATGCAGAGCGTCTGGAAGGTCAATCCGTGTGGCGGATGTATCCGCTCTGACACGAACGCCGTGGGGGTAGCGCGCGCCTAGGAGGGTTCTTCCGCACCTCCTACACGCCGGGGTCGGCGTTTGGGAGGAAGCTAGGTTCCAGGCCAGGGAAGCGGGTCGCGATCCGCCCCCTCCGTACTCCGCCCGGAGTGCGGGGCCTTCTTTTCTCAACCTTCCACTGACGGAGACTCATCCATGAAGCGAATTTCCCAAACGCCCAAGACCCTGCAGTACTGCGCAGGCGCACTGATCTCGGGCGCGATGCTCCTGGCCACCCCGTTCGTGCAGGCCCAGACGGGCGGCACGGGCGGTACCACCAGCGGCGCCATGGGCGGCAGCACGGCCGACGCACCGTCGCCGCGCGCCACCGGCGCATCCAAGCGGTCCGGCACGCACTCGGGCACCCACTCCGGTGACCGGGCCACGGGTGGCCAGACCGGCGGCACCAGCAACGGCGGCACGTCGGGCACGGGCGGCACGGGCAGCGGCAGCGGCGGCTCGACCGGCTCGGGTTCCGGCGGCAGTGGAATGGGCGGCGGCGCCGGTGGTTCGGGCTCCGGCGGCATGGGCGGCGGCGCGGGCTCGGGTGCCGGTGGTTCCGGCGCCGGCGCTGGCGGTGCCGGCGGCGCGGGCGGCGGCAGCGGGCGCTGACAGGCCTCCCATGGAGGGGAGGGCCGGCGGGGCGGCGCGAACGTATCGTCCGGCAGCGATCTCCGCCGGGCATGGGCAGGTTTCCTACAGGCCCTGCCTGACCCCTCCCACCTCCGACACGCCCGCGCCAGGGCCTAATCAAAGCTCCAGATTCCCCAGGAGGTGCGCCATGTTCGTCGTCCCATGTTCCGGAGGCCCTGCCTTCTACGCTGCCGAAAGCGTCCGCGCGCGCCAGATGGGACAGCGCGAGCTGCCACGCTGGCAGGCACAGCTCGGCGACCTGGACCCATGCCCCGATGTCGAAGACATCCCGGACAGCCGCCAGTCGGTGCAATCGCAGTTCTCGGACACTGGCTACGGTCGCCAGTGGATGGGCTGATCACCCAGGGCTTTCCAGGCCGTTTCGGCCGGCTCAGCGGCGCAGTCGGCACGCGGCACGGATCAGCCGATCGGCCTGGTCCGGAATCTCCTTGAACATGACGGGGGCCTCGTCCTGTCGGAACGAGCGCTCCATGGTCACCGGGCCCATCCAGCCGGGCTCTCCGTAGAATTTCATGCGCGTGTACCAGGCCCTGCGCCCTTCGCAGTCCACGGCCACGGTGCTCGAATGGCCGCGGTAGGTGCCGCCGCCATAGGCCTGTCGCACCGAACCCCGCGTGATCCGTACCTCCACGCTCAGCAGGTCCCCTTCCAGGTGGGCGAGCGAGCCGGGGCGGATCTGTATCAGGTCCTGCGCCGTGTGCTCCGGATCTCCGTACACGGTGAACCACTCGTCCGCATGGGACAAGAGGGGAACGGCTGCCAGCACGAGACCGGCGAGTATGGAGCGCATACGGTATTGTCGCCAATTGACCGATGCTCCGCTGCGCCGACTTGGAAGAAAAGGTGCGGGGTGACCGCCAGGAAGGCTGGGCCCCCACAGGCAGCCGCCACCGCCGAGAGTGGACACGGCGGCAACCGGGACCCCGCCGCCGCAGAATACCTCCGGGCGGGCGATACACGCTGTGAGTTCCCGTAAGTTGTTCGGGACGGGTGATCGAATAGGGTACGAGGGGCCGCTACTGGTGGCGTTGGAGGCGTGTCGTGCGCCGCTGGCCACGCTGCGATGACGAGTGACGAGGCGCGAGAGCCAGAGGTCTGGAGGCAGTCATGGCCAGCAGATGTAGCGCGCCGCGACCCCTCCGGCGTGGATTGTATGCAGCGACCGGCCTGCAGTATCAGCTCAGGCGGCCGACATCTCCCGCTCGGCTGCCTGAGCCAAGAACGCGGAGCGGCTCTGCCCGCGCGCCTTCGCTGCCGCATCGATGCGCTGCACGAGGCCCTCGTTCAGGCTGATGTTCAGACGGATGGCTTTCGCACGCACTTTTGCCAGATCCACATCGACCAGCATCCAGAACCCCCCGGTGTAGTCCGGGTCGTCCGCCCACTTCTCGGGAGACGAAGGCGCCGGGATCGGATCGTCGTCACCGCCGAAGTGGGCCTCCGCGGCTTCCTGGGCGGCGCGGGGCAGGGATTGAAGATCATCGGCCGCAGCGAAGCAGCCGGGGAAGTCGGGAAAGGCCGCGCCGTATGCGCTTCCAGCGTCCTTGTGCACGTAGATGGGGTACAGCATGTCTTACTCCGAAAAGGGCCTCAGAGGCCCGCCTGTTTCCTGATGCTCTTCACGGTGCCTACGGGAAGGTCTTTCTTCGGATGGGGCACTGTGACCTTGCCGGTCTTGTTCGGGTGCTTGTACTGGTGGTGCGACCCGACCGAGTGGATCAGCACCCAACCATCCGCCTTCAGTTCTTTGATGAGTGCCGCGCTATTCATTTGTGTAATGCTACACAACCATAGATGTTTGCGCAAGAATACACAAGTCGCCGAGATGCGCACGAAACTGGAAGGAGGGGGAATTCTTCCCCGGAACTTCCCTGAGCCAACTCGCCTATGGGGGTTTTCAGAGGGGGAATGCTGGCCTGCCCGGAGGGACTCGAACCCCCGACCTATTGCTTAGAAGGCAATTGCTCTATCCAGTTGAGCTACGGGCAGACATGGCTCGAAGGTGAGTGGGAGGGGAGCCCAGGCCCGCCCGGGCAGGCCGGATGGGCGCGGGCCGCGCCTTCGAGGTCCGTGATCATACCCGCGCCGCCGCTGCAGGCCCCGCGCGCACGGTCCAGATGATGTCACCGACGGGCTGCTTTGCGGTTATAACGGAATCGCCGCCCTCCCGCGCTCTGAGCGCTGCCAAAGCCTTCTCCTTTGACACATGCCCCATAGCGTAGAACTCATCCATACCGTTGCCGTCGGCCTGGGGCTGGCCCTGTTGCTGGGCTTCCTGGCGACGCGGCTTCGCTTGCCCGCGCTGGTGGGCTACCTGCTGGCGGGCGTGGCGATCGGGCCGTACACGCCGGGCTTCGTGGCCGATGGCGGCATGGCCAGCCAGCTCGCCGAAATCGGCGTCATGCTGCTGATGTTCGGCGTGGGCCTGCATTTCTCGCTGGGCGACCTGCTGGCGGTGCGCAAGATCGCGCTGCCCGGGGCGATCGTGCAGATGGCGGTCGCCACGCTGCTGGGGATGGGGCTGGCCAGTTGGTGGGGGTGGGGTCTGGGCGGTGCGCTGGTGTTCGGGCTGGCGCTGTCGGTGGCGAGCACGGTGGTGCTGCTGCGCGCGCTGGAAACGCTCGGCATCCTCGATTCCTACACCGGCCGCATCGCGGTCGGATGGCTGGTGGTGGAAGACCTGGCCATGGTGCTCGTGCTGGTGCTGCTGCCGCCTCTGGCCCATTCGCTCGGCGGCGGCGCCGCTGCATCCGGCGCTGCGGAGGCGGCGGCGCAGACTCCGCTCTGGAAGACGCTGGCCTGGACGCTCGCGCAGGTGGGCGGCTTCGTGGCGGTGATGCTGCTGGTGGGGCGGCGGGTGTTTCCCTGGCTGCTGTGGCAGGTGGCACGCACGGGTTCGCGCGAGCTGTTCACGCTGTGCGTGGTGGCCGCGGCGGTGGGCATCGCGTTCGGGTCGGCGGCGCTCTTCGGCGTGTCGTTCGCGCTGGGCGCGTTCTTCGCGGGCATGGTGATGCGCGAATCGGAGTTCGCCCACCGCGCCGCGCAGGAGTCGCTGCCGCTGCGCGATGCGTTCGCCGTGCTGTTCTTCGTGTCGGTCGGCATGCTGTTCGATCCGCGCGTGCTGCTGGAGCGTCCGCTGCAGGTGGCGGCCGTGGTGGCGATCATCATCTTCGGCAAGACCTTCGCGGCCGCGGGCCTGGTGCTGGCCTTCCGCTATCCGCTCAACACTGCGCTCACCGTGTCGGCCAGCCTCGCGCAGATCGGCGAGTTCTCGTTCATCCTGGTGGGCCTGGGCGCCTCGCTCGGGCTGCTGCCGCCGGAAGGCGCGAGCCTCGTGCTGGCGGGCGCGCTCATCTCGATCGCTGTCAATCCGATCCTGTTCCGCGCGATCGCGCCGCTGCAGGACTGGCTGCGGGCGCGTTCGGCGTGGGCACGCCAGCTGGAGCTGCGCGACGATCCGCTGGCGGAGCTGCCGCAGAGCACGCACCAGCGCTATCTGGCGCGGCAGGTGGTGCTGGTGGGCTACGGGCGGGTGGGGCGCCGCATCGCCGCGGCGCTGGCGGCACGCGACATTCCGTACGTGGTGGCCGAGCAGAACCGCGAACTGGTCGAGCACCTGCGCGATGCCGGTGTGGCGGCCGTGGCGGGCGATGCGGTGGACCCGGCCGTGCTGATCCAGGCGCACATCGCGCGCGCCCACATGCTGGTGATCGCCACGCCGGACACGCTGGACGTGCGGCAGATCGTCGCCACCGCGCGTACGCTCAACCCGGCGATCGAGACGGTGGTGCGCTCCCACAACGAGGAAGAGGCCGATCTGCTGGAGAGCGAGGGCGTGGGCAAGGTGTTCCTTGGCGAAGAGGCGCTGGCCGTGGCCATGACCACCCACGTGGTGGCGGTGGCGAGCGCCCGGGAGCCCCAGGGTGCCACCGTGCCCGGCGCGCTGGACGAGCGCCACGCGTCGGTCTGAAAGCGGCTAGCACGACCCTTCTGGCGTCGTTGCCGCATCTTGTCGTACTACTCGTACTGCCTGCGATGCGGCGCCTAGCCAGAACCGCTTCGCTGGGTCGTGTTTAGCCGCTCTGATCCGGGCCCGGCGGGGGCCGCAGCCGGGCGCCCGCCGACGGTCAGTCCGGTTCCTCGAACACCAGCGTGGGCGTGCCCATCACCCGGGCCGTGTCGCCGAGCGTGCCGATGAGCCGGTTCGCGAAATAGCTGTTCTGCGTGTCGGGCTCCAGTGCCGCGACGGCCAGGTTGGCGAGTGGCTGGTTGAGCGGCACGTAGAAGCTGCCGGCGGGCGCGTCGATCGCGGTGCGCACGGTATCCACCTTGACGCGGACGGTGTCGGCCGCGCCGGCGACGGTGCCGCGCACGTCCTCGCGCACGGCGGTGTCGCGCCCGGTCTCGCGGTAGGTGTCCGCCAGCAGCGAGCCCTGTTCGGCCACGCGCATCACCTGCAGGCCCAGCATCTTCAGGTGGTCCACCGCCTCGGTGGCGGAGGGGCTGAGCCAGTAGCCGCAGGGGCGCGCGCGGCTGGCGAGGGTGCGCAGGTCGAGCGACGAGTTCCATTCCACACGCACCGTCTTGTCGGCGCCGGTGTCGGGGTCGAGCATGAGCAGGTCGCGCTGCGTGGCCGTGGGGCCGGCGTCGATCGCGACCTCGCCGCGGCAGGCCTGGGCGACCGTGTCGCGCGCGACGAAGGAGCGCACCTGCTCCAGGTTGGCCGAGCGCTCCGCCGTGCTGCGCAGCGCGCTCGTGAGCGCCGTCACCTGGCTGTGCACGCGGCGCTGGATGTGCGTGCGGCCGATGCCCACGCCGCGCGTTTCCACCAGCAGGCTGACCGCGTTCTTCAGGCCGTTCACGTTGCGGCCGGTGTCGGGGCGCGTGCCGCCCATGGAGACGCGGCGGTCCGCCGGATCGGTGGAGGTGGTGTAGTACCACTCGCTGGTCAGGCCCTGGCCCTGCAGGGCGGCGACCATGGGCTGGTGGTACCACTCGCGCGAGGCCTTGGTGAGGAATTCCGGCACGTTGGCGGTGGTGGCGTACTGCAGCAGGGCGTCGTAGCGCTGGATGCCGCCGAACTTCTCCAGGAAGCGGCCCGTCACGGTGTATTCGTGCGCATCGACGATGGCGATGGGGCGGTAGTCGCGCACCAGCCGTGCCAGGCCCTGGGCCTCGGGCGTGGTGAGCAGCAGGTGGTCGCGGTTCATGTCGGTGCCATTGGCCGTCACGCGGGTGCCGGCTTCGGCGCCGTCGGGGTTGGCGCGCGGCACGACGACGACGTTGATGCGGTCCAGCAGCGGCTCCAGCAGGCCCTGGGTGAGTTCGCGCGCGATCACCAGCAGCGCTTCCGAGCCCGCGGGCTCGTCGCCGTGCTGCTGGCCGATCAGCACCACGGTGGGCCGGCCGCTCGCGTCCAGGTCCTGCAGCGAGGTGCCCGCGCCGCGCGTGGCGACCAGCGCCTCCAGCGGCGTGCCGCGCTGCGAGCGGCCCCATTCGATCACCGCCGTCTTGGTGGCGCTGCCCGCCTGGGGCGCGAGGCTGCGCAGCCATTGCGATGCCTCGGCATTGGTCGTGAACGCGCGGCGGCCCTCGGCGAGGCCGGGCGTGTCGTAGCGCACGGCCGGATCGGGGAAGCGGGCCGCCACGGCGGCGCTGTAGGGCAGCGGATCGCCGGTCGTGGCAGCAGGCGCCGGGGGCGCGGCCGCGGCATCCGCCGGCGGCTGCAGGAGCGGGCTGGTCGCGATCGGGGTGGTGACGACCTCGGCGCGCGTGGTGCCGAGCGGCGGCGGGACCACACGCGGCGTCGCCGGCCGCGTCTGGGCCGTGGAGGGCAGGGGTGTGGGCCCGTTGGCGGGCCAGGGCGGCAGCGGGGTGCTGGCGCAGCCGGCCGCCAGCACGGCGATGGCCAGCACGAGCGGGCCCAGCAGCGCGCGGGGCGGCAGGGCGGCAGCGGGCCTGGAGGGGCGGAGGGCGTCGAAGGGCTGGTTCATGGTCGGTCTCAGGCCGCGAGGGCCGGCTGTGGCTGGCGGGGCCGATGTTACCCGCCGCCGCGGTCCTGCCGTGTCGGTGGCAGCCCCGAATACCGCAGCCCCGGCGCTGAACCGTGGCCCACCGTGCGGGCCATGCCCGCATGGCGCGTCCGCCAAAGGAAACGGCGCGGCATGGAGCGGTCCGGAAAGACCGCCCATGCCGCGCCGTGGGCACGATGCGCAGGGCCCGGAGGGGCCTGCGCCGTCATGGAAAAAGGAAAGGGCTGCGCCGGGGCTCAGCGCCCGTAGCCGCCACCGCCGCGCGGGCCGCGGTTGCCGCCACGGCCACCGCCGTAGCCGCCGCCGCCACCACCGCCGTAGCCGCCACCACCACCGCCGCCACCGCTGCGGAAGCCGCCGCCGCCGCGCCGGCCGTTGGACATGCTGTCCACGCTGGTGCGCATCGGATCGGGCTGGCCGCCGCCGCTGCCGCCGTGGCGCGAGGGGCCCAGGTGCGTGCCGAGCTGGGTGCCCAGGTGGGCGTTCTCGCGCCGCGGCTGCAGGTCGTCGGAGCGGTGGCCGCCACCGCCGCCACCTTCGGCGCGGGGTGCGCGGTTGCCGCGCGGAGCGGCGTTGCCGGGATTGCCGCCGCCGTTGCCATTGCCGTAGCCGCGCTGCTGGCCGCCGTTGCCGCCGGCACGCGGGCCGTTGCCCTGGGCAGATGCGCCGCCGCGGCTGCGCTGGGGCTTCTGGCCGCCGCCGTTGCCGCCGCCGTCACCCTGGCTAGCCTGGGACTGGCCGCGTCCGCCGCCGGACTTGCCGCCACCGCCGCCGCCGCCGCTGCGCTCGCCCTGCGCCGCCTTGTTGGTGCGGATGCGCTCCATCATCTCGCTGCGCGCGGCCTTGGCGGCCGCCTGCATGACTTCGCGGCTCGGCGGCTTGCCGGCGCCGCCCCAGATGGTCTGGCGGCCCATGGCGATCGGCTCGGCCTTCTCGCCGGCCTCGGGGCCGAAGCCCTCCAGGATCTGGACCGGGATCTCCTGCTTGGTGAAGCGCTCGATCTCCATCATGAAGCCTTCTTCGTCCATGCAGACCAGGCTCACGGCCTCGCCGCTCGCGCCCGCGCGGCCGGTGCGGCCGATGCGGTGCACGTAGTCTTCGGGCACGTTGGGGATCTCGTAGTTGACGACGTGCGGCAGCTCGTCGATGTCGATGCCGCGCGCGGCGATGTCGGTGGCCACCAGGGCGCGGATGTCGCCGCTCTTGAAGCCGGCCAGGGCCTGCGTGCGGGCGCTCTGGCTCTTGTTGCCGTGCAGCGCCATCGCGTTGACGCCGTTCTTGGTGAGGAATTCGGCCACGTTGTTGGCGCCGAACTTGGTGCGCGTGAACACCAGCACCTGGCTCCAGTCGTGCTCCTGGATGATGTGCAGCAGCACCTGCTTCTTCTTGCCGCGGCCCACGGGGTGGATCACCTGCGTGATGCGCTGCACCGTGGTGTTGCGCGGCGTGACCTGGATGCTCTGCGGGTTCTTCAGCAGCGTGCCGGCCAGCTCGCGGATCTCGTCGCTGAAGGTGGCGGAGAACAGCAGGCTCTGCTTGTCGCGCGACATCAGCGCCAGGATCTTCTTCACGTCGTGGATGAAGCCCATGTCGAGCATGCGGTCGGCTTCGTCCAGCACCAGGATCTCGACGGTGGACAGGTCGAGGAAGCCCTGCTGCTGCAGGTCGAGCAGGCGGCCCGGGGTGGCCACCAGCACGTCGACGCCGCGCTTGATGCGGTCGATCTGCGGGTTCATGCCCACGCCGCCGAAGACGACGGTGGAGTGGATGTCGAGGTACTTGCCGTACTGGCGGACGGATTCCTCGACCTGGGCGGCGAGTTCACGCGTGGGGGTCAGCACGAGGGCGCGCACGCCCTTGCCGCCGAATTTGCTCTTGGGGGCCGTGCCTTCCGAGAGGCGGTGCAGCATGGGCAGCGTGAAGGCCGCCGTCTTGCCGGTGCCGGTCTGGGCGCCGGCGAGGAGGTCGTGGCCCGCGAGGACGGCGGGGATGGCCTGGGCCTGGATGGGAGTCGGGGTCTCGTAGCCCTGCTCGTGCACGGCTTTCAGAATGGCCGGGGCCAGATTCAGTTCGTCAAAAGTCATTGAAGGAAGCGCCCTCTCCGGGCGCGGGAGGCATCGGCCTGTCGCAGGGCCCGGGGGAAGGGCTGCGTCCAGTCAAAGGCAGATGGGATTCACGAATGGGAGCCGGAACACCGCGCGGCGGCTTCCTCGTCCCCAGCAGGTTGCTGAGGCCGCCGGTCACTGGAGCCGGCGGCTGAGGCGCTATTGTGGCATGAGAAGCACCGCAGCGTGCGCCAGACCGCATCCGGCGCGCGGGCGCAGGCACCGGCCCGCCCAGCCGGGGCTTAGACTGGCGCTTTGCCTTGCCCGGGGTGCCTTCGTTCCCTGGTGGCCCCGCACCTCATGCCTTCGACGACATCGCCTTCGCCCGCCGGCGCCTCCCCGGGCGCGCTGCAACTGGACATCGCCCACATGGAGGGCCAGGTGTGGTCCGGCCCCGTGCGGGTGGTGGGCCTGCCGGGCGCGGAGGGCGCCTTCGGGGTGCTGCACGGCCACACGCCGCTGCTCACGCGGCTGCGCGCGGGCTTCGTGCACATCGAAACCCCGGCCGGCGAACACGTCGAGGTGTACGTCTCGGGCGGCTACGTCGAGATCCAGCCCGGGCGCGTCACGGTGCTCGCGGACACCGCGGTGCGCGATGCCGACCTGGACGCGGCCCGCGCCGAGGCCGCACGGCAGGCCGCAGCGAGCCTGCTGGGCAGCGAACTCGCCCATGTCGACCATGCGCTGCTGCACGCCGAACTGGCGCGCGCCGCCGCCCAGTGGACGCACGAGGCGCGCAAGCTTTCCGGGCGCTAGCGGCCGCCCGCAGGGGGCGTTGCGGCCTTCCGGCGCAAAGCATCCGATAATCGCCCTCACACGCGCCTGCCGAGCGGCCCTTTGCACCGGGGCACGCCGGGCGCTGCCCGCCCCGGCGGCGGGCGCCACCCCATTCCTAGGAAAGAAAGCCAATGGCCCAGTACGTTTATTCGATGAACCGCGTCAGCAAGACCGTGCCCCCGAAGCGGCAGATCTTGAAGGACATCTCGCTCTCGTTCTTCCCCGGCGCCAAGATCGGCGTGCTGGGCCTGAACGGCTCGGGCAAATCCACGCTGCTGAAGATCATGGCCGGCGTCGACAAGGAGATCGAGGGCGAAGCCATCCCCATGCCGGGCCTGAAGATCGGATACCTGCCGCAGGAGCCCCAACTCAACGCCGAGCACACGGTGCGCGAGAGCGTGGAAGAGGCCATGGGCGAAGTCTTCGCCGCCAAGGCCAAGCTCGAAGAGGTGTACGCCGCCTATGCCGAGCCCGATGCGGACTTCGACGCGCTGGCCGCCGAGCAGGCGCGCCTCGAGGCCATCATCGCCACCGCCGGCACCGATTCCGAGCACCAGCTGGAGATCGCCGCCGACGCGCTGCGCCTGCCGCCCTGGGAAGCCAACGTGGGCGTGCTGTCCGGCGGCGAGAAGCGCCGCATCGCGCTGTGCCGCCTGCTGCTGTCCAAGCCCGACATGCTGCTGCTCGACGAACCGACCAACCACCTGGACGCCGAATCCGTCGACTGGCTGGAGCAGTTCCTGCACCGCTTCCCCGGCACCGTGGTGGCCATCACCCACGATCGCTACTTCCTCGACAACGCGGCCGAGTGGATTCTCGAACTCGACCGCGGCCACGGCATTCCGTACAAGGGCAACTACAGCACCTGGCTGGACCAGAAGCAGGCCCGCCTCGAATCCGAGCAGAAGGGCGAGGAGGCCCGCGCCAAGGCCCTGAAGAAGGAACTGGAGTGGGTGCGCCAGAACGCCAAGGGCCGCCAGGCCAAGTCCAAGGCGCGTATCGCCCGTTTCGAGGAACTGAGCGATTTCGAATACCAGAAGCGCAACGAGACGCAGGAAATCTTCATTCCCGTGGCCGACCGCCTGGGCACCCAGGTGATCGAGTTCAAGAACGTCACCAAGTCGTTCGGCGACCGCGTGCTGATCGACAACCTGTCGATGAACATCCCCGCCGGCGCCATCGTCGGCATCATCGGCCCGAACGGCGCCGGTAAATCGACCCTGTTCAAGCTGATCGCCGGCCGCGAGCAGCCCGACAGCGGCGAAGTGGTGATCGGCTCCACCGTCAAGATGGCCTACGTGGACCAGAACCGCGATGCGCTGTCCGACGACAAGACCGTCTGGGAAGACATCTCCGGCGGCCTGGACATCATCAACATCGGCAAGTTCCAGATGGCCAGCCGCGCCTATGCGGGCCGCTTCAACTTCAACGGCGGTGACCAGCAGAAGAAGGTCGGCAGCCTGTCGGGCGGCGAACGCGGCCGGCTGCACCTGGCCAAGACGCTGATCGCCGGCGGCAACGTGCTGCTGCTCGATGAACCCTCGAACGACCTGGACGTGGAAACCCTGCGCGCCCTGGAAGACGCGCTGCTGGAATACGCGGGCACCGTGCTGGTCATCAGCCATGACCGCTGGTTCCTCGACCGCATCGCCACGCACATCCTGGCCGCCGAAGGCGACAGCCAGTGGGTGTTCTTCGACGGCAACTACCAGGAATACGAAGCCGACAAGAAGAAGCGCCTGGGCGAAGAGGGCGCCAAGCCCAAGCGCATGCGCTACAAGGCCCTGAAGTAAGGGGCTGCCACTCCACCGGCATCGACCGCCCCCCCCGGCAGCCCGCACCTCCTTCGAGCCGACCGCGCCATGTCTGCCTCTACCCCCAGCGCGACCGACGTGCCCGAGGCCGCAGGGGCGCTGCGCGCCTGCGTGGCGGCGGCCGTCCGCGATGGCGGGCCGCTGATGCAGGTGCTGGTGGACGTGGTGGACGGTGTGCTGGAGGCGCAGGCGCTGCTCGCGCGCGAACCGCGGCGGCGCGATGCGCTGGAGCGTGCCCGGCACGTGTTCGCGCAGCATGCGCCGGCCCTGGTGCGTGACTATCCCGCGGCGCTGCGGGAGCGCTTCGACGGCCCGGGCCCGGAAGTGCGGGTGCCATGGGCGCTGCCCGCGTCGCTGGATTTCGCTGAACTCTCGCTGAGGGACGAGGCCGAGGTGACGGCGCAGGTGGAACTGGCCCGCGCGCAGCACACGGCGCAGCACGCCACCGCGGCCGTGCTGGCCGAACTGGATGCCTTGGTGAGCGCCGCGCAGGGCCTGCCCCGCGTGGAGCCCGACCTCAATCCGCTGCGCCCCGAGACCTACATCCGGGCCCTGCAGCAGGTGGTGGGCGCGACGGGCGTGGCGCCGGACGTGCGAGCGATCTGGATGGAGCCGCTGCGCGACGCGCTAGCCACGCAGCTCGTCCCCGCCTACCGCGAGGCCGTGTCCCGCCTGCGTGCGGACGGCGTGCTGGCGGTGAACCCGGGCATCGCCGACAACCCGGCCCCGGCCAGCGGCCTTGCGCCGGCCGGACCATCGCCAGCTTCGCACCCGGTCACACCCGCACTGGCGCCACCGAAGCAGCGGTGGCCCGCCGCCAGCGAAGTGGTCCACCGCATGATGGACAACATCGCGCAGGACGACCGGCTGCTGCGCCCGGTGCAGCGCTCCCTGATGGAATTGCGCCCGGCACTGCAGCGGCTGGCGTGGCACGACCCTCACTTCTTCACCGACGACCAGCATCCCGCGCGCCGCCTGCTGGATGCGCTCACGCTGCGCGCGCTGGCCTTCGACTCGGAAGACGCCGACAATTTCACGGGATTCGCGCGGTGCATGGACCGCGCGGTGGCCAGCGTGCTGGCCGGCGACACACGTTCGGCGGACACCTTCGCCGCGGCGCTTGTGGAGCTGGAGGCGGGCTGGGCCGCGCAGGAGCGGCTGCGCCGTGGTCGCGAAGAGGAGGCGCACGCCGTGGCCCTGGAGCTCACGCGGCGCGAGGAGCTGTCGCACCGCGTCTCCACCGGCATCCGCGCCCTCGCCCGCGCGGAGCACCTGCCCGCCGACATCGTGGAGTTCGCCGCCGGCCCCTGGGCCGACGTGGCCGCCCGCGCCCAGGACGACCAGCCCGGCGAGGACGATCCGGGCGGCTACCTCGCCGCCGTGACCGAACTGTTCTGGCTGGCCCGGCCCGAGCTCGCGGCCCGGTCGCCCGAGCGCCTGGAGCCGGCCGCCGTGCACGTCCTGCGCATCCTCAGGGAAGGCCTCGACCGCATCGGCCACGACCCGGGCATGACCGCGGCCGTGCTCGACCGCGTGGCCGAGCTGCACCTCACCGCCGCCGCGCAGGCCGCGGTGCTGCATGAAAGCAGCGAAGAGATTCCGGGCGAGGGCGCGGAATCGGTTACCGCGGAGGCCGCCGCCGGCCCTGCCGCCGATTCCGCTGCTGCCGGCGTGGAGCTGGCGATCGGCGCCTGGATGGAGCTGACCACCAACCACCGCACCGTCCACACGCAGCTCACCTGGGCGAGCCCGCACCACACGCTGTTCCTCTTCACCGCGCCGGACGGCAGCACGCAATCGATGACGCGCCGCGTGCGCGACAAGCTCATGGCCGAGGGCGCGCTCAAGGTGCTGCCCGGCCCGCCCGCGACCCGAGCGAAGGGGAAGGGCCGCAAGGCGGGCAGGCCCCGCGCCTGAAGCCACCGCACTCCGCGCCCGTCCCGCCTCAGGCCGGCGACCCCGTCGCGGCGGGCGGCGTTTACGCGGCGCTGCCGCCGGTTGCCGGTGCGTCCGGATCTGCATCCACCCGGGCCGCCGCCGGCCCGGCCACCTTCTGCCGCACGATCTGGATGTGGTGCTTGAGCGCATACAGCCCGTCCGCGTACGACAGCGGCACGCTCACCTTCTCCACCTGCGCCTCGAGCCGGTCCAGCTGCGCTAGCAGTTCCTGAGGCGGCTGGCCGCCGACCTCGAACTGGTCCTCGATCTCGCGCAGGCGGCCGTACCAGCGGAACACGCGCGAGCGCACGCGGAACTGGTAGAGCGGCGGCACCACGCGCGACAGCGGCAGCATCGCGGCCAGCAGCACGCCCAGCACCAGCCACATGCGCTCGACGAGGTTGGCGATCCAGAACGGCAGGTAGCGCTGCAGCAGCGGCGGCGAGCCGTTGATGGCCCGCTCGCCCTCTGCCGCGATCGGCAGCTCGCTGTGCCGCGTGTTCGGAAAATCCCGCGCGCGATTGAACCAGCCCGCGCCGCCGTGCAGCGTCTGAGCGCTCTGCGCGAAGAGCTGCAGCAGAGCCGGGTGCGTGCCGCCCTGCGCCAGCAGCGAGGTGGTGGAGGCCACCAGCCGCACGTCCGTCGGCGGCACGTCGCCCGCCAGGTCCGCCACGCCGCGCGGCAGCGTGACCGGCGTGAGGAACGGGAAGCGCCGGGAGTAGGCCTCGTTCTGCGGAAACTCCATCAACCGCACGCCGGGCGTCTGCAGCAGCATCTGCACCATCAGCGATTCGGGCGCGGAGGCGAACACCAGCGCATCCAGCCGCCCCGCGAGGAAGTCCACCGTGGCGGGCGTCTGCCCGAGCTGCGTGCGCCGCACCCGGGCCGGCTCCACATGGTTGGCCTCCAGCAATGTGTCTACCAGCGTCGGCAGGCCGCTGCCCGGCGTGCCCACGTTCACGCGCAGGCCCTGCAGCTGCGCGAGGCGCGTGAGCCGCCCGCCGGGCGCCACGCGCCGCGCCGCGTCCTCGCGGTAGAAGATCCACACCGGCTCCACGAACAGGCTGCCCAGCGATTCGAGCGTGTCGGCATCCTCCGGCCGCAGCTCGCCCGTGCCGCCCTGCACGAAGGCCAGGTCCGCCGCGCCCTCGCGCAGCAATTGCAGATTGGCCGACGAGCCTTCGCTTTCCTTCAGCACCACCTCGATGCCCTCGGCCGCCAGCGCCTGCCGGTAGCGCTGGCCGAACTCCGCATACGCGCTCTGCGCCGGCCCGGTGGCCAGCACCACGCGGCGCGGCGGATTGGGCTGCAGCCACCAGTAGGCGAGCACCACCAGCCCCACGGCCACGAAGGCCAGCGGCCCGGCCGACAGCAGCAGATCGCGCACGTTCAGCAGCGCCGTGCGTACGCGCCGGGCCGCGGTGCGCGACCGCGCGGCAAGCATCACGTTCATGGCCAGCCCGCTCCCCAGGGCGCCGTGCCGGCGATGTCGGCCGCGCAGGGCAGGTGCAGCCCCTCGGCCGTGGTGAGTGAGCGCGCCGCCAGCACCGCGCGCAGCGTGGCGCGCGCCGTGGCCTCGGCCGCCATGGTGGAAAGCACCATCATCCCGAGCGGCTTGCCCGCCCGCCCCGTGCCCAGCGCGAACAGCGTGTCGCCGTCCGACAGCGTGTGCACCGGATTGATCGCCCGCGCCAGCCCGTCGTGCGCGCACACCGCCAGCCGGCGCGCCTGCGCCTTGGTGATCTCCGCATCGGTCGCCACCACGCCGATCGTGGTGTTCGTGCCCGCGAGCAGCG
>Ga0308159_1002887_pt1 | contig 18681 bp, 19 predicted proteins | sample PhyCR1_FD_201040 | JGI IMG/M metagenome (GOLD analysis project Ga0308159, IMG submission 201040) | Phyllosphere microbial communities from UC Gill Tract Community Farm, Albany, California, United States - DLSLC.R1 | ecosystem: Host-associated > Plants > Phyllosphere > Unclassified | place: USA... | reverse complement strand
TTTAGCTTCGTTTTCGGGATAACCTGTCGGTTACCCGAATTTTGTATAATATCCAAACTCATTCAACGTGCTGAGGTCTGCTCTTGGCACTGAGCGAATGACGCATGTGAGGAAGGTCAGCCATGAGTGAACAGCGGACGCTGGGGTTCTTTATAAAAATTCGGTTTGTGTTGTTTTGCATTAGTTTAGAGACGAAAAATATTGCGTCGGTGATTTACCCAGCGCTTTTCTGAACATCGTAATAAATGCGCTGACCGAATCATATCCCAGCGTTCCGGCTACGCGCTGCACGGACTGACCTTCAGCCAGATGGCTCAGGGCAATCATCAAATGCAGTTGCTGACGCCAGCGACCAAAGCTCATTCCTGTCGCCTCTTTTATCAGCCTGGCCAGCGATCGTTCGCTGGTGACCAGATGTGCAGCCCACTGCTTTAACGTTCGCCGATCATCAGGCTCATTAAAAAGTGCCTCCGCCATATTCCGGATTTTAGGATGATCGGATACGGGAAGATGGAGCGCTTCAACCGGCACATCCGGAATATGCTCCAGCAGCACCGCTGCGAGCCTGGCAGTTTTACTGTCAGGAGAATAAGCCTGTCCCTGTTCTGCCAGATACAGAACAAGCTCGCGGACCAGAGAAGTAATCGCCAGGGTACAACAGATTTCCGGCATCGCTGCCGCGCCGGGTTCGATAAACAGAAAGCAGGTATCTGCATTCTTCGTGACCCGGCAACTGTGGGGGATTTCACCCGGAACCCAGACAGCATGTCCGGGTGGAACAAGCCACAGCGCATCCTCAACCTCACAGCTCACTGCACCGCGCAAAGAGATAATAAGTTGTCCCTTACGGTGAGCGTGCGGACTCTGACCTGCATACTCGCCTGACGATGATACATGCAGCGCGATAGCAGCCTGACTGAAAGCATCGGAATTAAACTCATCCGGTGAGGTCACCGGTTTTTTATTAAGTGGCATGATTTAGTTATATGTTGTCAGGTTATCTATATTCTGTAACTCATGCGTCCTTTAAAGTCTTTCTTTTTACCAGAGAAAGCAAAATTTATGTCCCACACTACGAACAAGTGGTCTTCAATCATACTTGTGACCGGCATCCTTTTTATAGCTATCAACCTGCGTGTTCCTTTTACCGCGATCGCACCCGTTTTAGAGTCTATTCGCCATGATTTTGGGCTAAGTATTACTGCCGTTGGGTTGCTTAACTCGCTGCCTTTACTGGCATTTGCCGCCTTTTCACCGCTGAGCGCATCCATCTCACACAAGTACGGTCTTGAACGCACCCTTTTTGGTGCCCTGGCCGTGATTTCAGCTGGCATCCTGCTTCGCTCCACAGGCAGTGTCTGGGCGCTTTATGGCGGAACCATATTGATAGGTATCGGGATTGCCCTCGGCAATGTCCTGTTGCCTGGCCTTATCAAACGCGACTTTTCTGGCAACGTGGCTTCCGTGACGGGGGCATATTCCATCACCATGGGCGCGGCTGGTGCTATTGGTTCAGCCGTTGTCATTCCTCTGACGCAGAACTGGGGCTGGAACATCGCGTTAGCCATGTTGGTTATTGCACCGCTGCTTGCGTTGCTTTTATGGTTGCCCCAGTTAAAGATGAAGCATCAGTTGCCAGCAGCGGGTGAGAAAACAACGGCGACCGTCGCGGTCTGGCGCTCGCCTCTGGCATGGCAGGTCACCTTGTTTATGGGCCTGAATGCGATGCCGTTTTATGTTGCTGTCGGCTGGCTGCCCGCCATTCTAACGGACAGTGGACTCTCCTCAGCCCAGGCCGGTGAAGTACACGGCATTCTTCAGCTGACCACCGCCATTCCCGGCCTGATTCTGGCCGCCACGCTGCGTCGCCTCAACGATCAGAAAGCAGCCGCTGCCGGCGTCAGCCTGTTAACCGCTGCGTCCTTTATCGGCATCATGTACCTGCCGAATCTGGCGATGCTGTGGGCTGCTCTTCTCGGCTTCGGCTCGGGTGCCAGTATGATGCTGGGCCTGACCTTCATCGGGCTACGTACCAAAAATGCCGGTGACGCTGCCGCGCTGTCAGGCATGGCGCAGAGCGTCGGTTATCTGATGGCGGCGATGGGTCCGCTGCTGCTGGGCAAAGTACAGGAGTTGTCCGGAGGCTGGACATTGCCATTACTGATGACCGCAGCAATCGCGGTCGCTGGTGCCTGCACCGGAATGGCGGCCGGACGAAATGCACACCTGGAACCGGCACAGCAGCCGGGCTGAATTTGCCGACACAGCAGGAGAGCGCTCTGTTCTCCTGCTGCGGATACTCTCCATTATCGTTCCCATAAATATCCCTGCTACTTAAGGCAACCTTTTACAGAGAAGACCGTTTTTGACCTGCGCCATCGTTAAAAAGCCCGGCGACCCAGTCAGCAAAAGCACGCACTGCGGGAGAGAGAAAACGCTGATGCGGATAGAGCATCGTCACCGGCACTGAAGGTGGCTGCCAGTCCGCCAGAACCTCGACCAGCTTGCCTTGCTGCAGATTCTCCGAAATCACATTCTCAGCAAGCTGCGCCAGCCCAAAACCCTCAAGACACAGTCTGATATAGAGTCCCGTTTCGTTAACGGCTGCGTCTCCTTCTACCGGAACTGAAAGCATCTCAGTGCCACGCGTAAAACGCAGTTCATTGGTCCGTCTTCCCGAACCGGAAAAGTAATGGATTGCCCGATGCTGTGACAACGCTTCAGGCGTCTCAGGGATACCGTACTCCCTAAGATAGTCCGGCGAGGCACAGGTCACCCAACGAAACCGGCCAAGGGGACGGGCAACCAGCGTGGAGTCGGTTAATTCCCCGGTTCTGATGACGCAATCCACACCTTCCTGAACAAGATCAACCTGCCGGTCGCTGACGCCAATCATCAGATAAATATCCGGATAGAGCCGGTAAAATTCTTTCAGATTGGGCATGACGACGAAGTGGGCGATACCCCCTGGCATATCAACCCGCAGCCGTCCCTGGGGTCGCCTGACGGAATCACTCAGGCTGGATTCACTAAGTTCAATTAGCGACAGGATCTCCCGGCACTGCACCAGATACTGCAGTCCTTCAGGTGTGAGGCTGACCCGTCTTGTTGTCCGGTTAAGCAGACGTACCTGCAGGTATTTCTCCAGATTTTTAATCGTGCTGGTGACGGTGGAAGCTGGCAGTGACAGTGTCTCTGCCGCGCGCACAAAGCTTCCGGCTTCAGCAACCCTTATAAAAACCTGCATAGCCTGAATCCGATCCATCGTCCTGCTCCTGGGTAAAAGTGAGTCTGATTATTCGCGAATTATGAATTATGAAAACGCTTTAAGCATCTTATTCAGGCTAATAACGTGGTGTATCGTTTCCCCATAAATCAGGAAAGAGGCAGGTTTAATGACCAAATACATCCGAAATATTGTTAATAATCAGAATAGTACTTCACAGGCTACGTTGATTCGTGGCGCCACGATACTGAGCATGGATGGGAGCGTCGGTAACATTGAGCACGGCGATATTCTCATCAACGGCTCAACGATTACCGCCGTGGGCCAGAACCTGGATGTGCCGGGTGCGCATGTCATTGATGCCACCAACATGATCGCCATGCCGGGAATGGTCGATTCTCATCGTCACGCATGGGAAGGACAGCTGCGCCGAATTAACCCAAACGCCACCTGCCTGGACGACTACAGCAACGCCACGCATTTCTCCTTCGCTAAATATTACCGTCCTGCCGATATCTATGTTGGCAACCTGCTGACGGCGCTGGGCGCTATTGACGCGGGCATCACCACAATGATCGATAACTCGCACAACAGCCGAACCGCAGCGCATTCCGATGCCGCCGTCGAGGCCCTGCTTGATACCGGCATTCGTGCCATTCATGCTTCCGGCGCACCGGTAGCTGGCGAATGGGATAAAGCGCACTGGCCGGGAAACTGGCAGCGTCTGCAGGATAAGTATTTCACCGACAACCCTGAAAGCCTGGTCTCTCTCGCCGTCATGGCCCAGCTGGAGCCGGAGTTGTGGGCCGAAGCCCGCCGGCTGGGACTGTCGATTGTCACTGAGTTCTTTGGCGCTGAGATGGGGTCTGAACTTGAGTCGCTGCATCAGCAGGGGCTTCTGGGTCCGGACAATATTTTCAATCACTGCACGGCGCTGCCCGACAGGGGATGGGAAATTCTGCGGGAGGCCGGTGTCCGGGTGAACGTCTGCCCGCGCTCAGATTCGCACTATGGCATCGAAAGCGGGATGTTCGCCATTGAGGCCGCGCAGCGTCATGGCATCAACCCTGGCCTGAGCGTAGACAATGAAACGTCGTACAGCACCGATATGTTTATGGAGATGCGCGTCGCCTTTTACCTGCAGCGCGTGATGGGCATGCATCAGCAGCAGTGCTGCGATTCTGAATATGCGCTGAAAACACTTCCGGCGGCGCAACTCCTTAAGGCCGCGACTCTTGATGGCGCTGCCTGTGCAGGGCTGCAGGACAAAGTCGGCAGCCTGACGCCAGGCAAACAAGCCGACCTGGTGCTGATTAGCGTCAGTGATCTCAATCTTTACCCGTCCGGCAATGCCTTTGGCTCGGTGGTTCATGCCGCCGAGCGCAGCAACATCGACACCGTCATGATCGGCGGACGCATCGTTAAACAGAACGGTAAGGTGCTGGGCGTAGACAGCGCGCGACTACGTGCGGCGATTGATGAGTCGCGTGAGCACCTTTTTGCAGCCTCTGGCTACCAGCCTGACATGTTTGCTGACACCTTCCTGCCGCTGGTGCAGGCCGACTGACCAGGATGAAAAGCATGGGTATGATCTATTACGTAATCGCTTTTGCCGCAGGCCTGGGGATCACCCTGCAGACGACCCTGAACAGCCAGCTGGCAAAGGGACTGGGCGGCGACCCGGTCACTGCGGCGCTGTTTTCATTTACGGCGGGCGCGTTCAGTCTGGGGATTTACGCGCTGCTGCGGGGTGGGTTGATGACATCGCTGGCGGCGATCCCGTCGCAACCCCTCTGGAGTCTGGCGGGCGGAATGATAGGCGCATGTGCCCTGTTCAGCTATGTCGTGCTTGCGCCGAAAATCGGGTTTTCAGCTCTGCTCGGGCTGGCGATTGTCGGACAGTTACTTTCCTCGCAGATGATTGATCATTTTGGCTTGCTGGGCGCGGTGCGGCGTCCGGTTTCGTTACTCCGGCTGGGGGGCATGGTTGTCATGCTGATCGGACTTGCCGTCATGCTTTTCGGCGATCGGCTCTCTGCACGTTTTCTGCAGTAACTGCGTTATCCACTTTTACCATCGTGCAATACGACCTTTTATATCCGGAGGATTATCATGTTTTCAATTGCAGCTGAGGTCAGGAATACGCTCGGAGAGTGCCCGCTGTGGTGTGAAAGAACCCGCAGGCTCTACTGGACTGACATTGAAGCCAGTGAACTACTCGCCATAGAAGAAGGCAATGATGCTGTGATGCGCTGGTCGCTGCCTGAACGCCTTGGCTCCTTTGCACTGACTGAACAAAGTCACATTCTGCTGATGGGATTCTCGTCAAGGCTGGCTTTCTACGATCTCAACAGCGGGTTAATTATCCCAGTGGTCGCTTCACCGGGAGACACCGGTACCCGCATAGGTGATGGACGATGTGACCGTGCCGGTAATTTTGTCTTCGGGACGATGGACGACGGTTATCCCGTTAAAGTCATCGGTAAGTTTCATCGACTCAACGCGGCAACGCTGACCGTTGAGACGTTTGCACTGCCCGATGTCGCTATACCGAACAGCATCTGTTTCAGCCCCGATGGTTTCACACTCTATTACTGTGACTCGATGCAGGGTCGGATAATGTGCTGTGATTACCCCTCGCTGCAGAACCAGCACGTGTTCGCCGAAAGCGAAGGCAGCGGCGCGCCTGACGGCTCCTGCGTGGATGAGATGGGCTATCTATGGAATGCTGAATGGGGGGGGAACCGTGTTGTCCGTTACCGCCCGGATGGGACCACAGACGCTATTCTGACGTCACCTGGAATCCAGAGCACCTGTCCGACACTCGCCGGTGAGGGTTTTACCCGTCTCTATTGCACCACGGCTACAGTGGGACTCACTGCGCTGTCTGAATATGACGGTGCATTGCTCAAAGCTAAATCTGATCTCCGTCCCGGATTACCTGAAAACCGCTTTGCGGCACACACAGTTTAATGGTTTTGATACTGATAGAAATTTGGCAGTTCTGGCTCAAAGAAAACGTCCGCTTCTGGCACGAAGCACACATGCGGGCGTAAATGGTCCGCTTTGAGCGAGGAGCGGAAGTTCATAGTATTTCCAGAGCGCGCGTGGCTGTGTGGTTGTCAAAACATGTTTCAAGCTATAGTGTACAAACAATCATCACAGCTTGAGATAAATTTATAATGGCACGGAGAAAAGAACTGAGGGGTATAGTGAACGCCCTTATTAGCTCATTTAATAGCCGTAATAATGATATTAATGGTTATTGGGCAATAGGAAAGTTGAAGGGATTATCTTTAAAAACATATTCTGACCCAATCAAATTGAATCTTCTCTCAAATCCTCCTTTATGTCAGCATGAGTTATGCAAACAGATTCGGGATCAACAAACATGCAAGCTAATATATCTTTTGGATGCACAAAAAATACCAAGAGAGTGGGTTTGTCATGCGAGAATATCTATTCATTTTTGCTCAGTAAAGCCCACGAGCACTGAGACATTCCGAAGCTCGTTAGGTGAGTTTTATCGGTGTATGTGTGAAATAATTGATGATAAAGGAAAGTTGTTTATAGCAAATTCCTATGGATATTGCTTGCCACACTGCACTGAAAGAGAGTTTCAGCGAATAACAGAATAGAATGGATATAGTTACTAAAAATATACCGACAGTGTAATTTCATCAGGCTTCTATGTGCAAACAGCGGAAGTAATGAATCACTACAGGTATTAATAGCATTACCGTGTCTTAATCAGCGGAGAGTAAGCGACATCTTTCCCTGTCAGTTCGGTCGCCATTTGTCGGCGACCGATTTGCGCAAAGACTACTCTTAATTACTTCCTCAGAATCTGTCCAACGTCTATTCGATTTCCATCCGGATCAGCGAAAATAAATGCCCGAATGCCGTAATCTTTATCTTGTATGCTTTTGATAATTTTGGCACCGATATTCTGACATTGGGTATAAAGTGCATTTGCGTCATCTACAAGAAGGTGCGCGACTGGAAAGGAAGGCGCTTTGTGCTGTGGCTGCAGAGTCAAATGTAGCTCAGCGTCTTCACGCTTTAATATCATGAAGCCCACAGGGTCTCCATTTGCAAAAACATCATTGAAACTCAGTCCATTGATGTAGAACTCACTGGAAATTTTGATGTTTTTTACGGGTATTACGGCTGCTATACGACCAAATCTAACGGGATGCTGCATGATCAACCTCGTGGTTGTTAATCAATAGCATAGCGATGGGCGGTGCCGTAGCTAAGCGACTGGACGGTGCCAGGAGATTGATAAAAGTATGATATTTTCTTCATAAATGGAATTGAAACTTTTAAGTGCAGTGACAAGTACTCAACCGCTAACTTTCTGTTGTGATATTAACGTCCGCCTTTGGCACAAAGCTGCCCACGGCTGCAACTATGGGGCTATGAGTGAAAAACGGATATGCCCCTCACAAGGCCAAAGGATTGCTAATAAGAAATCGAAGTTCTTACCGGATTAAAAAATAAACATTGAAAATGTTTTCAGGATCCCCTCAAACTGGACATATTCTTTTAAATATCACCTTTTCTACATGGAGCACGAAATGCTGAATTACTTTTTTTTTCAAAAGGGTAAGCAAATTGTTGTACTGGAAAGCTCGGACGTGGGCAAAGCTTCTCAACTGATTGAACAAGGCTACGAAAAACAGTTTGAAGAGGTCAGTGCCACGAATGAAAAAAACGCGCTTGCACGCTTTGCTGATATTCGCCGAGATAACCAGATAGATCGCGATAACTTCCTGGCAGGCGCTGGGCCTATGCCCCTTATAGGTGGATTAACGGCCATTGCTGCTTATCTTGTTAGCAAAAAGTAGCTCAGCTACGAACGGCTGAGGGTGAACCGCCGGAAAAATGCACCCGCAATATGGCGGGTGATGGTGTACGCTCATGGCACAAAGCTGCCCACTGCTACGAGCAAGGGCGGCTATGAGCGAGGAGCGGACGTTCACAACTGTCATCGCCATTGATAATGCTCTACTCACCTTCCCGAGTGTTAACCGACAGAGAGCGAGGCCGACGTTCAGGCCTTCACCTTAGAAGATATCGGCATGCCCATTTCAAGCGCACGCACCTCAAAACCAAACTCCTCATACAAGCGGATTGCTGCCTTGTTGAAATGCCAAACAGCCAGTCGGAGTTCCTGCGCGTTACGTGCCAGAGCCCATTCACGCACTCTGTTCATCAATACTTTACCCGCTCCTTGCCCTCTGTATGTTTCAAGAACACATATTGAGCAAATCCTACAACTAGGGACTGGCTTCAGAAGTGGACTTGTTGGTATTGATATGTTCGCTGCAATAAACCCGATGGGAAGAGAGTGATGCCGGGCTATAAACGCAACATGATCATCAGTTTCAATAAATTCCATCCAATGGGGTTCATCTGCTCCCTCATTCAAAGTCACATCAGCATAAATATCTGGGCGCGCTTTATGATGGATGATATTGAGCTCGCGAGCCAAATCACTAATGATCGCAATATCAGAACGTATTGCTTCTCGGATACTGAGTTCCATATCCAAATTTTTTATCTCCAATGAGGATCCTCGACAGAATCTGTCAGACAGTTGGATTAATTATAAAATCAGTTACGACGAGGATGCATTACAGCAAATTTGCACTTTTCGTTGAGTCCTGTGGACCTGGATTGCATTGTTCTTTTGTTCCTGGGAGATAAAAAGTGCCATTCTCAGCAGGATCCGTTCCTCCTGGGCATCCTGCCCTGCCTGGTGAATTATCTGAACTGCCGCCGTCAGAACCCCTCCCTCCGTCTGCACCTGGTTTACCAGGTTGTGACATAGGACCACCGTTTCCACCATCCGCCCCCTTACCTCCCGCACCACCATCTGCAGCACCCACAGAAAAAGCGACAAGCGCGAAAATACACACAAAAAAGCGTTTATCCATATATGCATCTCCATTATTGAATAGACTCATGCTGGCCACATGAATTTTCTAAAATATCCGTTGAATCTGCTCTCATCAATTAAAATATCGTGATGTATATAATGTCCGCTATTGGCACTTAGCGGACTTTTCAGCAGCTAAGAAATCATGATTATTGCTGTTCTGCCTACCCGGAGTATGGTTTGTAGGGGGTATTAACTCCCCGAGAAATAGAGCTAATACTTGTCGCTTCGTCAATTTAAGAAATTACAGTAACTTGCTGTTATCCATTCAGTATTTAAGGACGATCCACTGTTTAACATCTGCTTACCTTCGCAATATCGGACGCCGATTTACACGCTAATAAATGAATGTAAACGTGGAAAAATCATCAAATTGGAGTTTTTTCTACAGTAACTTTAGTTACGTTCAGGATCGGGTTGAACGGCTTTGTGAGACGCTGCGTTGTGTGCCTCTGTGTCGTGCTTTTCACTCGCTGCAATGGCTTCATCCTGAATTCTTTTTGTAGTTTCATCCTGTTGTTTGAGCTGTCTCTGGATCTGTTCGCGGTATTCGCGGGCTGATTTCTCACTATCCTCACGCCACTGGCGTTCAGATTGCAGCAATTGTTCGTGTTGTTGGCGATTTTTTTCTGCGAATTGATCTTGCAGTTGCTGCCTGCCTTGCTGGTTAGCCATCAGGGTGAAACTGAGAGGTAATACAGAGATGATGGTGATACGTATCCAATCAAAAAAAACCTTAGCCATGATTAGCTTCCTTTCCATAGTTGTTAAGAGTTTTTGATATCGATTAGTAAAGCTACAAAAACAGGTAGTTGATTGAAACGAGAAGTATCTTATAAGTTTAAAAAGGAAAAGGCATTTTCGCTGAATGTGGATGTCCCAAAATGATGTTACACATTGAAGTGCATTAAGATAATTCCTAAAAATAGAGTCTTGGGAAATCCTCAAGTATGACAGGTCATTTTTAAGGTATATTTCGTGTAAATTTATATTGTTAATTAATGCAATATATTTCCTAACGAAAGGATGCTCCTCTTATGAACGCCTTAAAACCAGTCCTGTTTCTCTCGGTTTGTATCTTAACAGCCTGCGGTGGCGGTGGCGGTGGCGGTGGCGGTGGCGGCCAGCCCCCTGCGACAACGCCCCCTCCGGTGCAAACCGATAATGGTTCGACTGAGAATAATACCGATCCCACACCTCCACCGGCGAACGCACCTGAGATGATGGCGACGGATGGTGTAATAAACAGTTACAGCTACACTACGCCCCAGGGGCGAGAATACACCTTGCGCACTCCAGGCATTATCGTCAGGAATGTGCATACAGAATCATTAGTTAATGGAGATGGTACCCCCCATTCAGCGACCTCCTGGTGTTGCGGCAGTATGAGCTATACCGATTTTGGTACTTGGACTGACTTCAAAACCGGCAAACACGACGTGTTCTACACCGGTGCAGGGACGCTGGCAGCGAATGTGCCTACTCAGGGTTCAGCAACTTATGCGGGAAGCGGTATTCGCGAAAGCACGCTCAGCGACGCAACATTTAACGTAGATTTTGGTGCAAAAACTATCAGTGGCGACATCGCCGCGGGTGAGTCCTTCGGCAGTGCCGTTACTATGCAGGGTACGATCGCCAACGGTGGGTTTACTGGTAACGCACAGTCAGGTGGGCAGGAAGGTAATTTCACTGGACATTTCAACGGTCCAGCTGCAGAGGAGTTGGGCGGTCTTGCCAGCTTTACTGATACCACTAAGAATGTAGCATTTGGCGCAACGCGTCAGTAAATTCACTCCCGGTCAGCCCGGCTGTCCGGGGGCTTATTATGATATGGATCCTTATGAATGTCCTGCGTATGGGGGCAGTCAGCCTGTTATTTCCGTTCAGTGCTGCCCTCGCCATTCCTCCCGAAATTGATGTCATCCCCGCAGCACCACATTTTGACCGTCTGACCCAGCAGAAAAACTCCAATCATTCCGCTGGAAAGGTCATAGCGGTGAACAATGCTCAACTGGCTAAACAACCTGAGCTGGGAAAGGTTTTTCTCAATCAGGCGGTTCGTGATGGTGACTGGCTAATAGTGGAAGCCATTCTGCCAGTGTATGAAACTACGACTAATGCAGATAACACGCTGATACGCTTTGCAAAGGCCGGACTGGCACGCAGCAAGGGTAATTATGAACTAGCAATCACGCATTATCGCGCCATTTTGAGCGAACATCCAGAGCTTGACGCCGTACGACTCGACATGGCGGTGACTATGTATGAAAATCATCAATATGATATTTCGGAATATCACTTCCGCCGTGTTCTTCAAGGTAGTCCGCCTGAAAATATTCGCGAAATTATTGCCTATTATATTGAACGTGTTCAGCAGGGTCATGACGTCACAGGGAGCTTGAGTTTCAGCTATCTCAATGAAAGCAACGTCAACAATGCTTCTTCAGGTAAAACTATCCGCGTCGGTGACCGCTTATTTTTACGTAATAAAGACAGCTTTCCCCAGCGCGGTGAAGGTCTCTGGTTTAACGGAGTATTACAAAAAGACGTACCAATATATAACCAGCATAGCCTGCGATTTATGGGTGCTGTCAATGGAAAAAGTTATTGGAGTAATCATAATTTTGATGATGTTACCAGCCGTATATATGCTGGATATCAATGGAGAAATTATCGCCACCAATTTTCTTTACTGCCTTTTTATGAAAAAAGATGGTATAGCACGGAAACCTTTTCTTCTGGTCCGGGTTTAAGAACCGAATATAGTTACCTTATTTCACCGGCCTGGCAGATAAGCCAGGCGTTTGAATATCAGAAATTAAATTACGACGCAGATAAGTACCATTTTTTGCGAGGTCGTACGAGTTATTCGTCTACGACGTTGTCTCACGCTTTCAGCAACGTCCTGTCGGCCTACGTGGGGGTCGATTTTCAGGATCAGCAAACAACCTCTAAAAGTGAAACAAACCACAGAAGTGCCGTGCGTGGAGGAGTACAGATGGATTTATCCTGGAAACTGTCTTTTGCGGCATCCACCGCATTTGCAAAACGTGAGTATCAGGCTAACAGTGAGATATTCGGCACCCGTCGCAAGGACAACGAGCAGTTTTATAATCTTTCTCTATGGCAACGTGATTTGTCGGTTTTTGGCATGATGCCGAAGCTTAATTTCACTTATAAACGGGTGAACAGTAACATCGATTTCTACGCATACGATCAGCGTAACATTACTTTGTCGGTTGATAAAATTTTTTAGTGACATAAAATTGTTGAGTCTGGAATTAATACAGTAATGGGGCCGGACTCTAAGTTGATAAATGCATTGCATTTTCATAATAGGTGCGGCCACATTCTACTACAAGACTTCAAAAAATAAAATTAAAGAAGATTTTTAAATCATCATTTAAGCCATCCAGCATAGCTTCTCAGGCATTTTTTTGTAATTCCTTAAGAATTAATTTATTAATAAAAGTTTTTTGGTATACATCAAAGATAAACATAGCTAGTTGCATTTATCTTAGTAAGGTTTGAATTCTGTAGGGAGATGTATAAATCGAAAGTATTAACATCTTTGTTAAATTGAAAAAATTGCTTCAATAGTTTGTCGGAAAGTCTTGCTCGAGCAACAGATCCTGATCAAGTTCAGCCACAGCAGAAATAATCTGCATGATCATTCTCCCCGTAGCACTTGTAAGATCAACCACTCCGAGAGCTAGGTAGCTTTGAGCGAACAGCTGACATCAACACAATTCGTCTGACAATTGAGTCGTTGATTTCATGGACTTCAATCTTCTTCAAGCCATCTGATATATGCTACGTCAGTTAAAAATGGAGTTGAGCAATGACTGAGCTGAAAGCACCCTACTGGAATCGCATGGTTCCCGAACTGACAGTAATGGATTTTTCTGTCTCCCTGCACTTCTATGTTGACGTGCTTGGTTTCAACATCATGATAAGGCGTAATGAGCCCGATTTTGCCTACGTCAGTCTCGGCGAAGCGCAACTGATGCTGGAGAAATATAATCCGGAAGGATGGAATACGGCTGAACTCGTCAGACCGCTGGGTCGCGGCATTAATTTTCAGATAGAAGTAGAAGATATCGAGTCGGTGCTAGCTCGTGTCCAAGCTAATGGCTTCAAGTTGTACAGGGAGCTACGCGGCAATCACTACAACACCGGAGAAACGACGGCCTGCCAAAGGGAGTTTCTCGTACAGGATCCAGATGGCTACCTCTTACGCTTCAGCCAGTACATTGAATGAAGTGCCAATGTCTGCTGTTGGCACACAGCATACAAACACGTAAAGCTGAAGGTCTGCTGAGAGCGAAAAGCAGACGTTTGCGCTTATGCGCGCAAAACCGGGAATGTGTACGTAAGGTGCTGCGTCATTAGAGAAAGTGGAGTGGCTGGCCTCGTCTGCAGGCAGAGGGTAGCTGATCCCGGTAGACGTTTTTCAGTTTGTCTGGCCGAAAGATAATTAATACTATAATTTTGAAAAAGTTAAACTAAGTATGATGCATAAGACGTGAAGCTAAAGGACAGATATGACAGCATATTCAAACTCTGATGCGGCAAAGGATTTACGCTCGGCCTTAGACAAGGCACCCGCTGGCGCAATGAACGGAGAATGGTTCTTTATCACCGAACAGGCTGGAGTCTCCTCACAAACCGGAGGCTACATGTATGCAGACGGGAGTCACGTTGCAGGGGGTAACCACTCCTTTCAGAAGGTCCGGGAGGTTGTCGAGAAACTTGAAGCATCACGGATACAGCCCTTTAATAAGGTTATCGTTCACTGGACAAGGTCTAAAATACCGTTAATACGGGGGCGCGTTACTGTTGACACACTATTCGATGAGACCATTGTGCCGCGCGGTCCTCAAGACCCGATTTATGAGGCAGCTTTTGTAGCAAGGCGAGCCTTTTGGGAAAGGTATGGCAGCGTCTCAGATGGCTTTATGGCTGAACGAGATGACGCAAACGTACACAACCAGACAAAATGGTTCGGGCCCCATCGTCGAGTGCTCAACACTAAGAGCAATACCAAATTAACGCTGGCCACTGATGGCCTTTCGACGCCCTGGGCTGGCATTGCAGACCCGGAAAATGGCGTAGGATGCGAACTTTTCATGGAATTTGACGCTTCGAATATCATCATCCACCAGATTGATGACTTGGCTCATCTCTTGATTAACCTGGGTGATCTCGTTGCCGATGGGTATCAGGTTGCTGCCGATGTTGAAAAATATGGCGCAATCCTGTTTTGCACTCTTACAGACGAATATAACCCAATGACCCGAATCATCCTCAGCCGTGATGGCCGTAGGATTGATAATTTGCCTTTCGGTTCCGTTCCGCTGATCCGCGTAACGCCGATAGCAGAGTCAGAGATTGAACACCTTGATCAATCTGATGAATGGGCATCAAGCGCAGCTAAACATGTTCTCGCGGAACGGCAGATAGAAACATAGACAATTATCACGAAGTTATTCACGCCCTTTACGGGGCAGAGTGAGTTCCCCACCGCCTTTGTTGCCAGCCTGATTCACCGTAACTTTTGAATTACTGATCCTAATTAATCTGTCCATTGGTTCCGTAGTAATGAAAAAACATGATGTTAGAAACCGGATTCATGGCCATGAATCACGATCTTGTTCACCACACAATAATCGTATGAGGTCTATATGCTGATAGCGCAGGTTTCAGACATTCACGCCTCAACCGAAAATGATCACCTGTTTCGGTTCGACCAGGTATTAAATTGGCTTGCGCATCTGCAACCGGACGTACTGGTACTTACAGGTGATCTAACGGATGGGCATTGGCAGGAAGGATATAAACAGATAGCTGACCGCCTGAATCAGCAAAATTACCCTTCGTTGATCCTGCCGGGTAACTCAGACGACCGCAGTCTGATGCGTTCTGTTTGGGATGAGAACAGATGGGCGCACGATGCCCAACGAGAGGCCCTGCACTTAATTCATAACACCGGTGGCATTCGCCTGATTGGTCTGGATTCCACGATTGACTATAAGGATTACGGCAGTGTGACTGACCACCTGGAATGGTTGGATAATCAACTTAGCGACACAGGCGGCCCTCCGTCATTGCTGTTTATGCACCATCACGTATTTGCATCTGGCATACCGACGCTTGATGAAACGATGTGCAGAGGTCTAACAGAAATGGAAGATTTGATTAGACGCGCCCCAGCCAGACTACTCGCCATTTCTACAGGCCATGTCCACAGACCAATAGCGGGTATGTTTGCGGGCGTACCTGCTTACATTTGTGGCTCCGTCTGCCCGGCTAATCCTGTCTGGTTTGGAGCAGTAAACGTTCCTCCTGCAAATGATCCGCCAGCATTGATGATTCACCGCTACGTCAGTAACTCTTTTACAAGCCATCACGTTTGCGTTTAGCTGGCACTGCTTTCAGGGAAGAGAGCAGAGTAATAAGGCCAAATCATTACTTCATCATCCCTGACAGCCCAGATAGAGTAGATGTGCGTTAGAACCTGGGGAAATAGTCACCCTGATCGAGCATTGAGTATGATTTAGTAGTTCGAGTAATATATGATTTTGTATGTACTTCCCAATTCTTTCTGAAGACGTTCAGCTAATTTATAACCATCCTCAATAAATAATTTTTTCGCTTCCAAGCTGCTAAAATCAGATAATGCCGGATCATCTATATTGAGTATGGCATCATATCGCTTGGCCCAATCCGCAAGACTATTTTGTAAATCTGAAGATATTGGTAATCCTTCTGGAGATATATCCCCAAAATCATCCGGCTCTCCTCCCCATAATGGATGGCAATGATAATCAGCCATTAACTTTATTTCTTTCATTTTTCTACACCTCGCAAATTGGCTCTATCTATGTATCCATTATTTCCTATAGTAGCAAACATATTATATTCCTTTAGCTGCCCCATATGAATAGGGCATCAGCGATGCTAACAACGTCTGATCCAGGCACGGAGCCGACCTGCGTACTGGGCAACGTCTGCTGAGAGCGAAAAGCGGACCTTGACATCTATTCCAATCCAAGCAAATTTGAAAAGTTTTAATAATTATAAAGTCTTAACTTGTGATTACTAAACTGAGGTTCCAATTGATGGCCTATCTCACTCATGCGTATGCAGGCGTGGTACAAAATGCGGCAAGTAATTACAGTTAAAATGCCAAACAATTTCGTAGAGACCGGTAAGCGCTAGGTTAGCAATGCAGTGTTCCTCAAAAAGGAACAGTTGGTGAGCTTACATAGTTATCCTGATAATTAGACCGCTTCATGGCTTCTTTTCCAGCGCTTCGTTTCTGGCCCGATACCACGCTTCAAAGGCAACCGATACCATCGGCTTGGCATAAAAATACCCCTGAACCTCATCGCACCCCAATCCTCTTAAAATTTCAACTGTTTGGGCGTCCTCGACGCCTTCGGCCAGGACGACATAATCAAGTTGCTTGAGAAGCATGACAACGTTGCGCGCAATAATAAGGCTGGGTTTGTCACGGGCAATCTCACTCACAATAGAGCGGTCGAGCTTGATTATGTCCATTGGAATTTGACGCAGGTAATTAATGTTGCTGTATCCAGATCCAAAATCGTCCAGAGATATTTTAAATCCGCGTAATTTGAGCATGGCCAGTCCGTTAAGAGCCGTTGGACTCTCAAGCATCTTCTCTGTCTCCAGACATTCCACCCCCAGTAGGGATGGATCTAAACGTGCGTCCCGCAATTTCTGTTCAAGCTCCTCAGCGAAATCTGGTCGAGAAAAATCACTGGCGGCAAGATTAACTGAAACGGGCAGAGAAAGTCCCCGATCCCGCCAGGCACTCAGCTGTGCGATGGTGTGATCGATTACCCACGCGGTGAGTTCACGCATCAGGCTGGTCTTTTCGACCAAAGGAATAAACTTCCCCGGCAGCACTTCGCCGTTTTTAGGATGCTGCCATCTTAGCAGTGCTTCAGCACCCGTTACGCGCCCCGTCACCAGTGAGATTTTCGGTTGATAGACCAAATATAACCCTTGGTTTTTCTTCAGCGTTTGTCTGAGTTCGGTCAGAAGGCTGAAATCACTCTTCTTGCGCATATCCAGTGCGCCATCATAGGTACTAAACCGTTGCCCATGACTTATCGACTCATGCAATGCGCTGACTGCGCGGCGCAGAATTTCATTTGGCGTCAGGTTGTTATCACAAAGTCCCGAGTCACCTATGTGGATATCCAAATCTAGCGCAACTTCCCGGTTGATTCTGGCTTGGGTTCCCTGAAGACTTAGGGTGATATCATCTAATGAAAGAGCCATCTGCGCAGGAGTGAAAAAGGCAAAGCGTCCGACCGCCACGGCATAGAGTTTCCCAGCAAACGGCAACCGGGCATGCAGTTCTGTAGCCATGTCACGGAGTAGATTTTCTACGACATGCATCCCCAATGAACGGGCCATCTCGTAGGCAAGTGGCATATCAATGCAGTCAATGATGATGACCCTGAAGGCGCCCACCGCCAAAATCTCGATGTCCTTCAGAAGTCGCTGTCGATTTGGTAAAAGGGTGACAACATCGATGTAGCCGAGTGCGTGCCAGGAGGCTAAGAAATCCGATATCAGCTCGGCCAGGGTTTCAAAAATACCAATCTGCTCATCTGAAAGTATCCTTGGCTGAATATCTAAGATACACAAGGTACCCACAGCAACCCCATCACGTGTTTTAAGAGGGCACCCCGCATAAAAACGAATGAATGGAGCCTCCCTGACAGCCTGATAGCGACGAAATATTGGGTGCTGATGCGTATCATCACAAATGATAGTTTCACCCTGTTTCAAGGTCTGCACGCAAAATTCTTCGCCCAAGTTGGTTTCCGCGACTACGATACTCTGAGCAGAATTATGGTATTGCTTTTCATCATCGAGAATCGACACAAAGCCCATCGGCATTTTCAGCAACTGGCAGACAAGTTGCGTGTATTTTTTTAACGCTTCGTCCCTGCCTTTATCAGGATTTTTCAACAGGTCAATCGCCGCACGTCTTTTACTTTCATCGTTACTGAGATCAGTCAACATACCAAAGCTCTCCGGTGCAGTAGATTTTCAGTCATCCCAACCCACTGATCGAGTGTATCTCTTTATTAACGAATGATATCAATATGAGCCCCATCATCTGCCTCGCACCTCACATTAAAATTTTTTCCATTGATTGTCTGCGAAAATATCGCCCGCCAGAAGTGCCCGGAAAATCTGCCGCATGCCGGTAGCCCACTCTTGGCTAAAAACATACGTTAACGGTGGAGCGTCCGCTGATGGCACAGAGCTGACATCTGGTTATGAAAGGTCCGCTGTGAGCGAACAGCAGACATTCCGCATTTAGAGACCATTGTAACTCCGGGACTCTCTGTGGCTGTTTAATGTATCCTTAGGTCGCTAAGGATGTATTGCTCAAATTCTGATGTATGTATTCAATAAGCGCTCGTGTTTTAGCGGGCAAATAACGCCTGTCTGAATAAAGTGC
>Ga0308159_1002884_pt1 | contig 18690 bp, 16 predicted proteins | sample PhyCR1_FD_201040 | JGI IMG/M metagenome (GOLD analysis project Ga0308159, IMG submission 201040) | Phyllosphere microbial communities from UC Gill Tract Community Farm, Albany, California, United States - DLSLC.R1 | ecosystem: Host-associated > Plants > Phyllosphere > Unclassified | place: USA... | reverse complement strand
TCGGCGTCTCCGAGCAGGCGATGCGCGAGCAGGCCGCCGAGGACGCCCGACTGCTGCGGCACCTGCGCCTCGGTGCGACCCCGCAGCCCTCGCAGTCCGGTGACTACTCGCTCACCCGCGAAGAGGAATCACCCCTCGGGCAGACCCTCGAGTCGGTCAAGCAGCGCTTCGGTCGGATGGGGCTCGAGGTCAGCTGGCACGGCACCGGGCAGGTCCTGCTGCCGTCGAACGTGCTCGACGCGTTCCTGCTCGCGCTCGGCGAGTGCCTCGAGAACGTCCGTCGGCACGCCGGCGTCGGCGAGGCCCACGTCACGATCGTCCACGACAACGAGGTCGTCCGTGCGATGGTCACCGACTCCGGCGTCGGCTTCGACCTCACCACCGTCAGTGCCGAGCGACTCGGCTTCAAGGAGAGCGTCGTGAATCGCCTGCGCGAGGTCGGCGGCGACGCGAAGCTCTTCTCCGCGCCGGGCTCCGGCACCACCGTCGTCCTGGAGGCACCGCGATGACCCGGGTCCCCGAGGACACCATCGGCCGCAGCCTGCCCGGCGAGACGGCCCCACCAGCACCCCGCACCCGCCGCGAGGCGCGCGAGCGGTACCGCACGAGCGAACGGCGCCAGGCCCGAGGGCTCCCGTCGACGTCCACCGGTGCCCGGTCCCTGCGCCAGGCCGCCAAGCCCGGCGCGTCGCTCGGTGCCGGGTACCTCGGCCTCGGCGCCGCGGTCCTCACCGCGATCGAGGCCGTCGCCGGCATCGCGTTCTTCCTGGTGCGCTGGAACGAGTACTCCGACCCGTGGTTGCCCGCGGTCGCCTGGGGGCTCTACGTCGTCGCCGCCGTCGGGGTCGGACTCAGCGTCCTGACCTACGGCGAACGGCTGACGGGTCCGGCCTTCGCGTTGATCTGCGTCGTGCTGGCCTGCGTGGTCACGCTCGACTTCATCGGCATCTGGCCCGAGCACGACATCGCGCACACCGCGACCGCGTCGATGGCCGCCGGGTTCGCCCTGCTGCCGATCGCCACGCTCCGACCCGCCCGCGAGGTCGCAGCCGCCATCGGTGCGCTCGGCATCGCGTTCATCGTGATGGCCGTCGTGTCGACGCCGATCACGCACGACACCATGCCCGGCATCGTGTCCCTGCTGTCGCTCGTCGTGGTGCCGCCGTCGCTCGCGCTGTACGTCGTGCAGCGGTTCCGCCAGCTCGTGCAGCGCGAACTCGACCGGGTGCTCGTGCAGAGCAACGTGCAGGCGCCGCAGTTCGCCGTCGGCATGCTCGCCTCGGACGAGCTCGCCCGGCTCGACCTGGCCGCCGAGAAGCTGCTCGACGCCGTCGCCAACGGCACCGACCCGCTGCCGCTGTCCGACGCCTCGAGTTCCGTCGCCGCGTCCCTCGCCACTGAGCTCCGCCTGCACCTGATCGAGGGCCGTCGCGAGACCTGGCTCTACCACGCGATCACCGAGTCCGACCACCTCGGTCGCTCGGTGAGCGTCGCCGACCCGACCGCCCTGGCGGGGCACCTCTCCCCCACGCAGCGCGACGGGCTGCTGCAGGCGATCTGGCAGATGGTCGGCGACGGCCGCACCGCGCAGCCCGGCATGCCCGTCGTCTCCGTCACCCTCGGCCCCATCGGTTCCGACGGTCACCCGGTCAGCGACGACACGATGGACGTCCCCGTCGTCATCGAGTCCCGCGGGGTGCCCCGTCGCAGCCTCGGCCCGACGGCGTGGAGCGCCCTGCAGCGCATCGGCCCGTACACCGAGACCGTCCGCGACGGCGCGCTGCACATCGTCGCGCACTGCGTCGTGAACCGACATCCGTCGATGTAGCTGCCGGACACCCGCACGCTTGACCGACTTCCGGCCCGCATCCTCCTAGGATCGGCCGAGCAATCCGCACCGAGAAAGGACGCCAGCATGGCGACTCCAGAGGAACCGATCCGACTCGCACTGGTCGACGACCACAGGATGCTCCTCGGCGCGCTCACGGAGTGGATCCGGAACGCGGCCGACGACATCACCCTGGTGGCCGCCGTCACGACCTGGCCCGAGCTCCTGACGAGCCCGGCGTTCCCGGTCGACGTGGTGCTGCTGGACCTGGACCTCAAGGACTCCATCCCGGTGTCGCTGAAGATCTCGACGCTCAAGACCGCGGGCGTCAAGACCGTCGTGATGAGCACGTACTCGGAGCCGAACGTCGTGCGCGAGGCGCTCGGCGCCGGCGCCCTCGGGTACCTCGTCAAGAGCGAGGACGCCGACATGATCGTCGAGGCGATCCGCTCCGCCCAGCGCGGCGAGCAGTACGTCTCGGCCGAGCTCGACCTCGCCATCAACAGCGGCGACGTCGGCGGTGTCCCGAAGCTCAGCGCCCAGGAGCGTCGCGTGATGGCGCTGTACGGCGGTGGCGAGCCCGTCAAGAGCGTCGCCTACCAGCTCGGCATCTCCGAGGAGACCGCGAAGAGCTACCTCAAGCGCATCCGCGAGAAGTACCGCGTCGCCGGCTTCGACGTGGGCACGAAGGTCGCGCTGCGGAAGCGTGCGATCACCGACGGCATCATCGTGCAGGACGGCAGCCCCCTGGGGCTGTAGCGCGCGGCGCGCCGCGCATCGAGTGAGCAGAAGACGTCGGGTCCCGTCACGGAACCCGACGTCTTCTGCTCACTCGGGGCGGTCTTCCGCACCGCGTGACGGACGGGAGGCCCGTGGCGGCGTCGCCACGGGCCTCCCGTCCGGTGGGTGCGTGCGCGCACCCCGCGTGTCAGGCCGTCGGGACCGGTGCGGTGATCGGGCCCGTGGACGGTGACGAGGAGCGGACCGCGGCACGACGGGTGCTCCGCCGCTCGACCGCGTAGCTGACCATCGTCACCAGCACGCCGAGCAGCGCGAGGCCGATGCCGAGCCAGCCCGGTGCGAGGAACCCGAAGCCGGCGGCGATGACGGCGCCGCCCAGGGCTGCACCGATCGAGTTGCCGATGTTGAACGCCGAGTGGTTCAGCGCCGCCGCGATGGTGCGGGCGTCGCCGGCGACGTCCATCAGGCGCGACTGCACCGCCGGCGGGATCGCCGACGAGGTCGCCCCGAGCAGGAACGCGCCGAGCAGCATGCCCCAGAGCCACTGCGCCGTCAGGACGGTGACGAGCAGGGCGCCGATGAGCGAGAACATGCCGACGTAGATCGTGCGCTTCACGCTGTGGTCGGCCAGGTGTCCGCCGAGCACCCCGCCGACGACCATGCCGATGCCCACGACGACGAGCACGATCGGCACGAACGACTCGGGCATCCCGGTGACGTTCTGCACGAGCGGCGAGATGTACGAGTACACCGCGAAGAAGCCGCCGAACCCGACGGCGCCGAGGCCCATCACGATCCACACCTGCGGCACGCGGAACGCCCGGAGCTCACGGCCGATCGTGGCGTGCTCGTCGCGGGCGCTCTTCGGCACGAAGGCCGCGACGGCCAGGAACGTCAGGGCGAACAGCGCGGCGACGACACCGTAGGCGACCCGCCACCCGGCCACCTGTCCGACCCACGTGATCGCCGGGACGCCGACGACGTTGGCGACCGACAGGCCGAGCAGCACCATCGCGATGCCCTTGCCGCGCTTGCCCGGGCCCATCATGTCGCCGGCGACGATCGACGCGATGCCGAAGTAGGCACCGTGCGGCAGGCCCGCGACGAAGCGGGCGACGAGCACCAGGCCGAACGAGGGCAGCAGCGCGCTCGCGATCGTCGCGACGACGAACCCGACGAGCAGCACGAGGATCAGGCCCTTGCGCGGGAACCGGGCGGACATCGCCGCGATGGTCGGCGCACCGACCACCACCCCGAGGGCGTAGGCGCTGACGAGCCAGCCGGCGTGGGCGATCCCGGCGTCGGGGTCGATGCCGTACTGCTCGGGGAGCAGGGCCTGCGCGATGTTCGGCAGCAGTCCCATCGCGACGAACTCGGTCGAGCCGATGGCGAACCCGCCGAGGGCGAGCGAGATGAGCGCGAGGGTGCGACGCGCAGGCGTGAGCCGTGACATGTGGCCTGTTCTCGGGCGGGCGGAGCGGGACGACGGTGCAGCACCCCACCGGACGGGGCGGCCGTGATGTCCTGGTCCGTCGAGTGTAGACCGCTCCAACGGACCAGCGAAAGCCCGCTGGAGCTCAGGCCGCCTGGCGCTCCGGGGTGGGGGTCCGTGCCGGGGACTGCTCGGGCAGCTCGTCGCGGTGCACCCATCCGGTGCCGCACTCCGCGCAGCTCGCCCAGGCGTTCTCGCCCTGTTCGTCCGTGTCGATGACGACCGTTCGCAGGTCGCAGTCGGGGCACCAGCCGTCGTGCATCATCACGCGCTCCTCATCGTCGTCTCGCAGGCCACCGGAAGTGGCTCGATGCAGACCATGAGACACCCGGCCACCGACATCCGAGGGACCGATACGGCGTGTCGGGCGACGCTGCGGTGCAGGATGACGACGTGTCCACCGTCACGACCGTCCTGGCCTCCTGCGCCGCCGGCGCGCCCGCGAACTGCGAGGACGCGACCGACCCGATCGGGATCGTCATCGTCGTGGTGTTCGCGGTCGCCGGCCTCGTCCTGCTGACGGTCGCCGCGGTCCTCGGGACCGACCCCCGTCGCCGCAGGCGTCCGCGTCGCTGACCACTACTCGCCGAGCGCGGCCTCGAGCCGTTCGAGCTTGCCGTCGATCTCGCCCGTGTGCCCGGGGCGGATGTCGGCCTTCAGCACGAGCGACACCCGCGTGCCGTACGCACCGACGGCCTCGGTGGCGCGCTTGACGACGTCCATGACCTCGTCCCACTCCCCCTCGACCTCGGTGAACATCGACGAAGTGCGGTTCGACAGCCCGCTCTCGCGCACCACGCGCACGGCGGCCGCGACGGCGTCGTGCACGGACCCGTCGGACGTTGCAGCGGGACCACCGGACGGAGCGACGGAGAAGGCGACGATCATGCGTCCATCCTGCCCGGCTCGGGCTGGTCGCGCACGGACGACGACGAGCGCGCCGACACCCGTCCGGACCCCGCAGCCCGCCCCATCCGTACCAGCACGACGACGCTCCACACCAGGATCGCCACCTCGAGCAGGTTCCGGACCGTGAGCACCACGAGGATCCACGGCTGCACCCCGAGCAACTGGTCGTAGTAGCCCGGGTAAATCAGCTGCGTGAGCAGGGCCATCGGCAGCGCGGTCACGGCGATCGACACGAACCGGCGCGCACTGGGGGTACCGGCGGCCAGCCCCCACACGATCGGCACCGCGAACCAGCCGATGTACTGCGGCGACCCCACCTTGTTCGTCGCGATGAGCGCCGCGACGAACAGCAGCGCGAGGACCGGCGCGAGCTCGGCCCGACGCGCACCGCGGCGTGCGGCCCAGAGCGCGAGCACGACCCCGGCCACCACGACGACGGCCATCAACGGCGTCGACACCGCGGCGGCGACGGACGTGCCGGCACCGGACACCTCGAAGGTCAGGATCTCCTGGTCGTAGAACACCGCTGCGCCCGGGACGCCGAACGCTGCGGCCCACATGAAGGGCGTCGCGAGCGGTGACTCGATCTGCAGCCCACGGCCGGTCTGCTCACCGACGAAGGACAGCAGGTACGGCGCACCGCCCCACAGCACGTCGACGAGCACGATCAGGGCGCTCAGCACCAGGGCTCCGGCGAGCACACCCCGGCGGTGTCCGCGACGCAGGAGCAGCAGCACCGCGACGAGCGCCGCGGGCCACACCTTCGTCCACGCGCCGGCGGTGAAGAGCGCGGACGCGACGGCCGGTCTCGAGGCCACGAACGCGACGCCCACCAGCGCGAACACCGTCGCGACGGTGTCGATCCGGCCGAGCGCGATCGGGCCGAGCGCGAGCAGGAACAGCAGCCACCACCAGACGACCCGCACGCCGTGCACGCCGAAGCGGTCGGACGACCCGACGCGCGCCCGGAACCGCCACAGGAACGCGCACGCCGCGGCGTCGAGCAGCACCATCAGCAGCAGCCAACCGGTGCCGATCGACGCGACGCCCCCGAGCGCCGCGACCGCCATCGGCACGATCGCCAGGATCGGGTACACCCAGGCGCCGTCGATGCCGACCCAGAAGTCCGCGGTCCGCCCGGTCTCGATCCAGCGACTGTAGGTGATGGTCACGTCACCGAGCGGCAGGTTCGCCGACACGAGGGTCAGCCACCACAGGAACCCGTGCACGGCGACGAACGCCAGGACGAAGCCGGCGAGTTCGAGCCACCGGGTCGAGGTCCTCTGCACCGGACGAGCGTAGCGGCCGGACCGAGGGCGATCGCCGCCACGGACTCAGGGTCTCCCGAGCATGACGTGTCACCGTTCTGCTCGTGACCTCCGACACCCCGCGCAAGCGCCGCAAGGCCGTCATCTGGATCTCCGTCATCGCCGCCGTCGTCGTCCTCGGCGTCGTGGGCGCGGCGGTCTTCACGAACGTCTACACGAGGAACGAGAACGCGAAGGCCTCGGCCGCGCCGTCCGTCGCCGCCACCCGCGAGGCCTCCACCCTCGACGACACGGACCTGTCCGGCGAGTGGACGGTCGGCGGCGACTCCGAGGCCGGGTACCGCGTCCACGAGGTCCTGAACGGCTCCGACGTCACCGTCACCGGCCGCACCGACAGCGTCTCCGGCACCGCGACCGTCGACGGCACGAGCATCACCGCCGCGAAGATCGCGGTGCAGGTCGCCGACATCACCACCGACTCCGACCAGCGCGACGCCTACTTCCGCGACTCCGCGATGGACGCGGCGGCCTTCCCCGAGGCCACCTTCGAACTCACCGGACCGATCGCCGACGCGGTCCCGAGCGGCTCCGACACGACGACCGTGACGGCTCTGGGGAAGCTCACCCTGCACGGCGTCACGAAGGACGTCACCGCGAAGCTGCAGGTCGGCCTGAACGGCGACGGCGTCGACATCTCCGGCTCGGTCCCGATCACCTTCTCGGACTACGGCGTGCAGGCCCCGAGCCTGGGGTTCGTCAAGGTCGACGACGCCGGTTCCGTCGAGTTCCTGGTGCACGCGACCCCCGCGAGCTGACCTCCACGACGCGCGTCACGCCCGTGACGTGCCCGCCGACGGCCTGGAGGCGCGGTGCCAGCTGGCACCGCGCCTCCCGTCCGTCGGCCGCTTGCGACACCGGCCGTGCCCGCTCGCTCATGCGTGCGCATGTTGCGACCTTGCACCAGTCGAACCCGTGGTGTCCCGTCGGAAGATGCGCACGAACCCATTGCGTGCGCATCCGTCGACAGAACACGCGTCGATCACCTCGTGGATCGTCGGAAGGTGCACGCGCACCGACCGCTACCCGCGCGCGTCCCCGTCCACGACCAGGTCCCGCACGACCCCCGGCAGCTCGGCGATGAGCGTCGTCATCGGGAACGGTCCGCCGCCGGAGGCCCGCCGCGCCGCGAGCCCGTGCACCACCGCGGCCGACGCGGCCAGGTGGGCGAGGTCCGACGGGGTGAGCGACGAACCGGTCGCCTCGACGGAGCCCTGCCGCGCGGCGACGAGCGCCCCGAGGACCCCGCCCAGCACGTCCCCGGCACCGGCCACCGCGAGCCACGGCGTCGCCGAGGACGCCACGAGCCGCACCGACCCGTCCGGGGTGACCACGTGGGTCCGCTCCCCCTTGAGCAGCACGACGCTGCCGGTCTGCTCCGCCGCTCGGAGCGCTGCGGCGGCCGGGTCCTGCTCGATCTCGGCACGATCGACCCCGAGGAACGACGCGAGTTCACCGGCGTGCGGGGTGAGCACGGCGAGCGGCCCGAGGTCGACGAGCGGGATCGCCCCGGCGTCGACGACGACCGGGACGCCGTCGTCGGAGGCGTGCGAGAAGCCCGACGCCGTCGTCGCGTCCAGGTCACCGAGCGTCGGCGCCGAGATCCCGGAGCCGACGAGCCAGGCCTGCACGCGGCCGACGCCTGACACGACCTCGGGGCGGCGGGTGAGCACGTGGTCGGCGGCTCGTGCGGGTCCGACGTACCGGACCATGCCGACGCCGGTGTGCACGGCGGCGTCGACCCCGAGCACCGCGGCGCCGGGGTACTGGTCGGACCCGGTCGCGATGCCGAGGACCCCGCGGCGGTACTTGGTGGACTCCCCCGTCGGCGCGGTGACCCACGCGGCGGCATCGGACGGTCGGACGGGCACGAAGTCGTTCACCGACCCCACGTTACGGTGGAGCACATGAGCCTGTTCCTGCCTGGTCGCGTGGTGGTCTTCGACTACGGCGAGGTGATCAGCCGGACGCCGCACGCCTCGCGGGACGCCCTCGTGGCCGCCACCGGGGTCCCGGCGGACGAGTTGTTCCCGGTGTACCAGGAGCTCCGGCACGACCTGGACCGCGGCGACCTGTCCGTCGTGGCGTACTGGCGTGCCATCGCGGAACGGACCGGACGGACCTGGAGCATCTCCGAGATCCACCGGTTCTGGGCGATCGACTTCACCGGGTGGTTCGAGGTCGAGCCGGAGACGCTCGAGATCGTCGAGGAGCTGCACGACGCCGGTACCCGTGTCGCCCTGCTCTCGAACGCGGGCTTCGACTTCGGTGACCCGTACCGCCGCTCCCCGATGGGCTCGTTGTTCGAGACCGTCGTGGTGAGCGCCGAGGAGCACGTCCTGAAGCCCGCGGCATCCATCTACCGCGACACCTGTGCGCGCTTGGGAATCGACCCGGGTCAGATGGTGTTCGTGGACAACAGGGCCGAGAACGCCACCGGTGCGGAAACGATCGGGGCGGTCGGCCACCACTACACGTCGCCGGCGTTGCTGCGGTCGTTCCTGACGGGACTGGCCGAGGCGCCGGCGCCCGTCCTCTGAGGAGCCCGCGTGACGCACACCCTGTTCGACCCGATCACCGTCCGTGACCTGACCGTCCGCAACCGCATCTGGGTCTCCCCGATGTGCCAGTACTCGGTGGACCAGCAGGACGGCGTCCCGACGCCGTGGCACCTCGTGCACCTGGGCGGCTTCGCCAAGGGCGGCGCCGGCGCGGTCGTCGTCGAGGCGACGGGCGTCGTGCCCGAGGGACGGATCACCCCGCAGGACCTCGGGCTGTGGAACGACCAGCAGCGCGACGCGTTCAAGCCGATCGTCGACTTCCTGCACGAGCAGGGCGCCGCGGCGGGCATCCAGCTGGCGCACGCCGGCCGCAAGGCGTCGACCCACCGCCCCTGGGACACCACGCACGGCACCGTCCCCGCCGGCCAGGGCGGCTGGACCACGGTCGCGCCGTCGGCCGTGGCCTTCGACGGCTACGACGTCCCGCGTGAGCTCGCCGTCGAGGACATCCGCGTCGTCGCCCTCGCCTTCGCGCAGTCCGCCCGCCGCGCCGTGGAGGCCGGGTTCGACCTGGTCGAGATCCACGCGGCCCACGGCTACCTGCTGCACCAGTTCCTCTCGCCGCTGAGCAACCAGCGCACCGACCAGTACGGCGGCTCGCTCGAGAACCGTGCCCGCGCGCTGCTCGAGGTCGTCGACGCCGTGCGCGCCGAGGTCGGCGAGGGCTTCCCGATCGTCGTCCGGTTCTCGGCCACCGACTGGGTCGACGGCGGGCTCACGCTCGACGAGACCACCGTCGTCGCCCGCTGGGCCGCTGAGCACGGTGCCGACCTGGCCGACGTGTCCACCGGCGGCAACGTCGCGAGCGCGCCGATCCCGGTCGGCCCCGGCTACCAGGTGCCGCACGCCGCGGCGATCAAGCGCGACGCCGGCATCCCGACGATCGCCGTGGGCATGATCTCCGAGGCGTTCCAGGCCGAGCAGATCGTCGCGACCGGCCTGGCCGACGTCGTGATGATCGGTCGCGAGATGCTCCGCGACCCGTCGTTCGCGCTCCGTGCCGCCGTCGAACTGCGCGTGCCGGTCGACTACGAGCCGCAGCAGTACCACCGCGCGCGGATCACGGCCTAGGCGCGGTCGGTTCTGTACGGATTCACGGTTCAGCGACCGCGCAGGCAGTACGATTGGCAGCACTGTGGACGATCCCCCGAATAGTTCTTCGCCTCACTCATCCGCCGCTCACTCGGTGAGCTGCACGTCATCCCTGTGCGCGAACGGGGGTGAATCATGAGTCCGATCGACATCGTCATGCTGATCGGCGGCATTCTGCTGACCCTCGGCACGGGTGTCTTCGTCGCGTCCGAGTTCGCGCTGGTCAACCTCGACCGCGCCGACGTCGAAGCGCGGCGCGACCGCGGTGAAGCCGGCCTCGCGCCGGTCATCGGCGCGCTGAAGGTCACCTCGACGCACCTGTCCAGCGCACAGCTCGGCATCACGCTGACCACGCTGCTGACCGGCTACCTGCTCGAACCCTCGATCGCGAAGCTGCTCGAGGCACCGTTCCTGGCGATGAACCTGCCAGAGGGCATCGTCGAGACCGTCGGCTCGATCGTGGCGCTCGTCATCGCGACCCTGCTGTCGATGATCCTCGGCGAGCTCGTGCCGAAGAACTTCGCGCTCGCGCTGCCCCTGCAGACCGCCAGGCTCGTGGTCCCGCTGCAGATCGCGTTCACGACGGTCTTCAAGCCCGCCGTCGCGCTGCTGAACGGCACCGCGAACGCTGTGCTCCGGTCGCTGGGCATCGAGCCGCAGGAGGAACTCTCCGGTGCCCGCAGCGCCGAGGAACTCACCTCGCTGCTGCGTCGCTCGGCCTCCGAGGGCTCGCTCGAACAGGACACCGCGACGCTCCTCGAGCGCACCATCTCGTTCTCCGAGCTGAGCGCCAGCGACGTGATGACCCCGCGCCCGCGGCTCTCCACCATCCGCGTGTCCGAGTCCGCCGAGGACGTCATCGCCCTCGCCCGCAAGACCGGCTTCAGCCGCTTCCCCGTCATCGAGGAGGACGCGGACGACGTCGTCGGCATCGTGCACGTCAAGCAGGCCGTCGCCGTGCCGCGCGAGAAGCGTCCGGAGGTCCCCGTCGGGGCCCTCATGACCGACGCCGAACGCGTGCCGGAGACCATGCCCGGCGACACCCTGCTCGCCGAGGTCCGCGGTCGCGGCTACCAGATGGTCATTGTCGTCGACGAGTACGGCGGCACCGCCGGGGTCGTCACGCTCGAGGACCTGATCGAGGAGATCGTCGGCGAGGTCTCCGACGAGCACGACCGCGCCCGCATCGACGTGGTCCGCTCCCGCGACTGGCTGACCTTCCCCGGTCTGCTGCGTCCCGACGAGCTCGAGGACCGCGCCGGCGTGAAGGTGCCCGAGGAGGGCCCGTACGAGACCGTCGGCGGGTTCGTCATGTCGACGCTGGGCCGCCTGCCCGTCGTCGGCGACGAGGTGCCCCTGGACGGCGGCGTGTTCCGCGTCGAGCGGCTGGACGGCCGCCGGATCGACCGCATCCGCTGGACCCCGACGCGCGCGTCGACCGACACGGCGGCGACCGCGATCATCATCCCGTCCACCAAGAGCACCCCGACCACCACGAAGGCCTCGGCCACCACGACGAAGGGCAGCACCCGATGAGCTCCGACTGGTGGGGCATCTTCTGGCTCGTCGTCCTGTTGATGGGCAACGCGTACTTCGTCGCGGCGGAGTTCGCGGTCATCTCCGCACGCCGTTCGCAGATCGAGCCCCGCGCGGAGGAGGGCTCGAAGGCCGCGCAGATGACGCTGTGGGCGATGGAGCACGCCACCCGCATGCTCGCGACGACCCAGCTCGGCATCACGGTCTGCTCGCTGCTCATCCTCAACGTGTCCGAGCCGGCGATCCACCACCTGCTCGAGGTCCCGCTGCACCTGACGGGCTGGAGCGCCGAGGTGATCGGCACCGTGGCCTTCGTGTTCACGCTGCTGCTCGTGTCGTTCCTGCACGTGGTGTTCGGCGAGATGGTGCCGAAGAACATCTCGTTCTCGATGCCGGACCGCGCTGCACTGCTGCTCGTCCCGACGCTCTGGTACATCGGTCACGGCCTGCACTGGGTCATCGTCGGCCTGAACGAGGTCGCGAACGCCGTGCTGCGGCTGTTCCGCGTCGAGCCCAAGGACGAAGCGGTGAGCGCCTTCACGGTGGAGGAGGTGCAGACCATCGTGGAGCAGTCACGCCGCGAGGGCACCCTGACCGACGACGGCAAGCTCGCCCTGGCGTTCGAGTTCACCGAGAAGAAGGTCCGCGACGTCGCCGTGCCGATGGCCGAGCTCGTCACCCTGCCCGACGACGCCACCCCGGCCGACGTCGAGCACGCCGTGGCGCAGCGCGGGTTCTCCCGCTACGTGCTCGTCGGCGAGGACGGCTCCCCCACGGGCTACGTGCACGTGAAGGACGTCATCGACCTGCGTCCGGACGAGTTCGACGACCCGGTGCCGCCGAAGCGCATCCGCCAGCTCATCTCGCTGTACACCGAGATGGACCTCGAGGACGCGCTCGCGACCATGCGGGCCGCCGGCCGCCACGTGGCCCGCGCCTTCGACGCGGACGGCCGCACGATCGGCGTGCTGTTCCTCGAGGACATCCTCGAGGAACTGGTGGGCGAGGTCGAGGACGCGACCCGACGCCGGTAGACCCACCGGCAGACGGACGGGAGGCGCGGTGCCAGCTGGCACCGCGCCTCCCGTCCGTTCGTGGTCGCGACCAGGGCGACGCGCCCCGTCCGCGCTACCAGCTGACGGGCAGGGGCTTGCCTTCCTCGTACCCGGCGGCGGACTGGATGCCGACCAGCGCGCGCTCGGAGAACTCGGCGAGGGACGACGCGCCCGCGTAGGTGGCGGAGCTGCGGACGCCGGTGGTGATCATGTCGAGCAGGTCCTCGACGCTCGGGCGCTCCGGGTCGAGGTAGATCGTGGACGACGAGATCCCCTCGGCGAAGAGCGCCTTGCGGGCCCGCTCGTACGGGTCGAGCCGCTCGAACCGCTCGCGGACGGCCTTGGCCGAGGCCATGCCCCAGCTCTCCTTGTACGCCTTGCCCGCGGCGTCGCGGCGCAGGACACCGGGGGCCTCGAGCGTGCCGGCGAACCACGAACCGATCATGACGGCGGACGCCCCGGCCGCCAGCGCGAGGGCGACGTCGCGCGGGTAGCGCACCCCGCCGTCCGCCCAGACGTGTGCGCCCAGCGAGCGGGCCGCCGCGGCGGTCTCGAGCACGGCGGAGAACTGCGGACGACCGACGGCCGTCATCATGCGGGTGGTGCACATGGCACCAGGGCCGACGCCGACCTTGATGATGTCCGCTCCGGCCCCCACCAGGTGTGCGACGGCGTCGGCGGTGACGACGTTGCCGGCGACGAGCGGGATGCCGAGCTGCAGCGACGCGACCGTGCGGAGTGCGCGGAGCATGCCGTCCTGGTGGCCGTGCGCGGTGTCGAGGACCAGGACGTCCACGCCCGCGGCGGCCAGCGCCTTGGCCTTGGCGGCGACGTCGCCGTTGATGCCGAGCGCGGCGGCGACCCGGAGCCGGCCGGAACCGTCGACGGCGGGCGTGTAGATGTCGGAGCGGATCGCGCTCGTCTGGCTCGTGGTCCCGACGACCCGGCCGTGCCGCATGACCGGCGCGAAGTCGACCTCGGCGGCCGAGAGCACGTCGTACACGTGGCGGGGCGTGCCGGCGTCCTCGGCGTCGATCGCGGTCGAGGCGCCGTGCAGCAGGTCACCGAGGACGGCGTCGGGGCCGGCGGTGCCGAGGCGGGTCGCGGGCACGCAGCCGAGGTACTCGCCGTCGGCGTCGCGGACGACCACACCACGGCCGGCCACCGGCAGGAGCTGCTCGAGGGCCTCGGCGACGGTGGTCTGCGCACCCATGTCGTAGGCGGTGTCGAAGTCGACCGGCTGGTCCTTCACCCAGCGGATCGCGGCGTCGAGGTCCTGCAGGTGCATGTCCTGCGGCAACACGCCCAGACCACCGCGGCGGGCCAGGGTGGCGGCGAGCCGGGGGCCCGTGACGGAGTTCATGTTGGCGCTGACGATCGGGATCGTGGCACCGCTGCCGTCGTTCGCCGCCAGGTCGACGTCGAAGCGGCTCGTCACGCCCGAACGGCTCGGGACGAGGAAGACGTCGGAGTAGGTCAGGTCGTGCGTCGGCCGCGTCTCGTAGAACCTCATGCGCTCCACTGTACGGCTCCCGTCAGGGCCCCGACCGGGTGCTCGGGGGCTGCCGACTCGCGCCGCGGCTGACACGGAACGGACATGTCGGAGCGGCTAGGCTTGGCACCTGTGCGGCGCAGGGTTGCTCCGCACGACACACACGAGCATCTATCGACGGAGAGTGGGCGATCGGCTGTGTCGAGCCATCTGACCGGAACGGACGAGACCGCGGGCGAATTCGGGGCGAACGAGTGGCTCGTCGACGAGCTCTACGAGCAGTTCGTCGCGGACAAGGAGTCGGTCGACAAGTCCTGGTGGCCGGTCCTCGAGAGCTACCACCGCACGCAGGTCGGTGACGCTCCGGCTCCGGCGGGCTCCCCCGCACAGCAGGCGCCGGCACAGCAGGCACCCGCCCAGCAGCAGTCGTCGACGCAGCAGCCGGCCACCGGGGACACCCCGGGCGAGGCGAAGTCGGGCCCGATCCAGGCGAAGACCACCTCGCGCCAGCCGGCACCGCAGCCGATCCCGGCCGAGGCGAACGACGCCGCCGACGACCACGAGGAGACCCACGAGGACGTGGCGACCCCGCTCCGGGGCATGGCGAAGACGCTGGCGTCGAACATGGACGCCTCGCTGACGGTCCCGACCGCCACGAGCGTCCGGACCATCCCGGCGAAGCTGATGATCGACAACCGGATCGTCATCAACAACCACCTGCGACGCGCCCGCGGCGGCAAGATCTCCTTCACGCACCTGATCGGGTGGGCGATGGTGCAGGCGCTCAAGGACTTCCCGAGCCAGAACGTCTTCTACGAGGAGCGCGACGGCAAGCCGTTCGTCGTCGCCCCGGCGCACGTCAACCTCGGCATCGCGATCGACGTCCCGAAGAAGGACGGCACCCGCTCGCTCTTGGTGCCGAGCATCAAGCGCGCGGAGACCCTGACGTTCGGCCAGTTCCTCTCCGCCTACGAGGACCTCGTCAAGCGTGCCCGCGACAACAAGCTCACCCCGGCGGACTTCCAGGGCACGACGATCTCGCTCACCAACCCGGGCGGCATCGGCACCGTGCACTCGGTCCCCCGCCTGACGAAGGGCCAGGGCTCGATCATCGGCGCCGGCGCCCTCGAGTACCCGGCGCAGTTCCAGGGCTCGGCATCGAAGACCCTGGTCGAGCTCGGCATCGGCAAGACCATCACCCTGACGAGCACCTACGACCACCGTGTCATCCAGGGCGCCGGTTCGGGCGAGTACCTCAAGCACGTGCACGAGCGCCTGATCGGCGAGCACGGCTTCTACGACGGCATCTTCGCCGCGCTCCGGATCCCCTACAAGCCGATCCAGTGGGCGAACGACATCAACGTCGACCTGGCGCACCGGGTGAACAAGACCGCGCGCGTGCAGGAGCTCATCAACAGCTACCGCGTCCGTGGACACCTGATGGCCGACATCGACCCGCTCGAGTACCGCCAGCGCACGCACCCCGACCTCGAGATCGAGAGCCACGGGCTGACCTTCTGGGACCTCGACCGCGAGTTCGTCACCGGCGGCCTCGCCGGCACGACCTCGGCACCGCTCCGCGACGTCCTGGGGATCCTGCGCGATGCCTACTGCCGCACGGTCGGCATCGAGTACATGCACATCCAGGACCCGGAACAGCGTCGCTGGGTGCAGCAACGCATCGAGGTGCCGTACTCGAAGCCCTCGAAGGAAGAGCAGCTCCGCGTCCTCGGCAAGCTCAACGAGGCCGAGGCGTTCGAGACCTTCCTGCAGACCAAGTACGTCGGTCAGAAGCGCTTCTCGCTCGAGGGCGGCGAGTCCACCATCGCCTTCCTCGACACCCTGATCCAGCACTCCGCCGGAGCCGGGCTGGCCGAGGTCGCGATCGGCATGGCCCACCGCGGCCGCCTCAACGTGCTGACGAACATCGCCGGCAAGACCTACGGGCAGATCTTCCGTGAGTTCGAGGGGTCCTCGCTGCCGGGCACGGTGTCCGGTCAGGGCTCCGGCGACGTGAAGTACCACGTCGGCACCGAGGGCGTGTTCCGCACGTCCGACGGCTCGAGCATCCCGGTGACGATCGCCGCGAACCCGTCCCACCTCGAAGCCGTCGACGGCGTGCTCGAGGGGATCGTCCGCGCCAAGCAGGACCGCGAGGCCCCCGGCAGCTTCGGTGTGCTCCCCGTGCTCGTGCACGGCGACGCGGCGATGGCCGGCCAGGGCGTGGTCGTCGAGACGCTGCAGATGTCGCAGCTCCGCGGCTACCGCACCGGCGGCACGGTCCACCTCGTCATCAACAACCAGGTCGGGTTCACCACCCCGCCCGAGTCGGCGCGCAGCTCGGTGTACTCCACCGACGTCGCGAAGACGATCCAGGCGCCGATCTTCCACGTGAACGGCGACGACCCCGAGGCCGTCGCCCGCGTCGCCGAACTCGCCTTCGCGTACCGCGAGGAGTTCCACCGCGACGTCGTGATCGACCTGATCTGCTACCGCCGTCGTGGGCACAACGAGGGCGACGACCCCTCGATGACGCAGCCGCTGATGTACAACCTCATCGAGGCGAAGCGCTCCGTCCGCACGCTGTACACCGAGGCCCTCGTCGGCCGCGGTGACATCACGCAAGAGGAGTACGACGAGGCGCACCGCGACTTCCAGGACCGCCTGGAACGCGCCTTCGCCGAGACGCACGAGGCACAGACCGGCACCATCCCGGTCATCGAGGTCGACGACGACGGTGCGGTGCAGGGGCTCGAACGCCCGGCCGCCCAGCGCGACGACTCCGAGGTCGAGGTGCACGAGACCGCCGTGTCCGAGGAACTCGTCCGGGCGATCGGCGACGCGCACAGCAACCCGCCCGCCGGGTTCTCCATCCACCCGAAGCTGCAGCAGCTGCTGACCAAGCGCACCGAGATGACGCGCAACGGCGGCATCGACTGGGCGATGGCCGAGCTCATGGCGATCGGCTCGATCCTGGTCGAGGGCAAGCCCGTCCGCCTCGCCGGACAGGATGCCCGACGCGGCACCTTCGTCCAGCGCCAGTCGGTGTTCCACGACCGGGTGAACGGCCAGGAGTGGCTGCCGCTGTCGAACCTCACCGAGGACCAGGCCCGGTTCTACGTGTACGACTCGCTGCTGAGCGAGTACGCGGCGATGGCCTTCGAGTACGGCTACTCGGTGGAACGACCCGAGTCCCTCGTGCTCTGGGAGGCGCAGTTCGGCGACTTCGCGAACGGCGCCCAGATCGTCATCGACGAGTTCATCTCGTCCGCCGAGCAGAAGTGGGGGCAGCGCTCCGGCCTCGTCCTGCTGCTGCCGCACGGGTACGAGGGTCAGGGGCCGGACCACTCGTCGGCACGCATCGAGCGTTACCTGCAGCTGTGCGCCGAGGACAACATGATCGTCGCGCGCCCGTCGACCCCGGCGTCGTACTTCCACCTGCTCCGACGGCAGGCCTGGGCCCGTCCGCAGAAGCCGCTCATCGTGTTCTCCCCGAAGGCGATGCTCCGGCTCCGCCAGGCGACGAGCGCGGTCGAGGACTTCACGACGGGCACGTTCGAGCCCGTGCTGGACGACGCACGGATCACCGACAAGAGCGCCGTGCGTCGCGTGGTGCTGCACTCCGGCAAGGTGCACCACGACCTGCGTGCCGAGGTCGACAAGCGCGGCGTCACCGATGTCGCACTCGTCCGCCTCGAGCAGCTCGCCCCGCTCCCCCTCGACCGCATCCTCGAGGTCCTGGCGGGCTACCCGGACGCCGACGTCGTGTGGGCGCAGGAGGAGCCGGAGAACCAGGGCGCCTGGCCGTTCGTCTGCATGAACCTGTCGCCGCACCTGGGCGGTCGCCCGTTGTCCGTCGCGGCCCGCTCGGCGAGTGCCGCACCGGCCACGGGGTCCTCGAAGCGCTCCGCGCAGGAGGCCGCCGACGTCATCGACACGGCGCTGAGCGCGTCGGCCTAGTCACGGGGAAGCGCCCCGTGCGGGAGTCCGAGGGGCTCCTGCACGGGGCGCTTCGACGTTCGCCAGGAGGGTGGCGCTACGCGATCTTCGTGTACCGCACCCCGGCGTCGTGGTACCCGCGCTTCTGGTAGAACCGGTGCGCGCTGTCCGTCGCGGCCGCACTGACGGCGCTGAGGCGACGGGCGCCCTGCTCGACCGCCCATGCTTCGAACGTGCCGATGAGCGCCGAACCGGTGCCGAGCCTCCTGGCCGTGTCGTCGACGACCAGCAGCAGCAGCTGCGCCGTCGGCTCGTCGCTGGCGTACGCCCACGTGACCTGGGCGCCGGCGACCGCGACGACCCGGCCGTCGTCACCGCGGACCACCCAGGTGCGGTGGCCGGCTTCGGGGGTGAGCCGGTCGAGGCGGGCGCGCATCGACGCATCGTCGACGTTGTGACCGAGCAGGCGGACGAGGGCGGCGACGTCGGCGACGTCCGTGTCGGACCAGGTGGTGGTCGACTCGACGGAGAGGGTCATGTCGGCCAACCTACCCGGGCCGTCGGTCGTGTTGCGACGGGGTTCCATAACAACTGATATTCATATACGCTGCTGTCATATCACCCGCCGGGTGAACCGACCGACAGGACAGCCATGCACATCACCTCCCGCCACGGCCGCACCGCCGCCTGGATCGCCTTCCCCCTCGCCGTCGTCGCCAG
>Ga0308159_1002883_pt1 | contig 18691 bp, 16 predicted proteins | sample PhyCR1_FD_201040 | JGI IMG/M metagenome (GOLD analysis project Ga0308159, IMG submission 201040) | Phyllosphere microbial communities from UC Gill Tract Community Farm, Albany, California, United States - DLSLC.R1 | ecosystem: Host-associated > Plants > Phyllosphere > Unclassified | place: USA... | reverse complement strand
CCTCGACCTGCTTGATGACGATGCGGTCCTCGAGCGGCTTGATGGAAACCGACACGGTCTACCTCTTCTTTCTCGTTACAGAAGACTTGTCAGCACTCACGCGGGGAGAGTGCTAATCCGAGTGTAGGGAAGGGTTGGCACTCACGCAACGCGAGTGCCAACATGAACCCCCGCCTAGGCTGAATCGGTGGACATCACCGAGCTGACCGCCCTGCTCACGCCCGACGGCCTGCGCCTGCTCGACGAGGTGGGCGCCCTCGAATCGACGGAGGATGTCGCCCGGACGGTCTCGCGGCTGCGCGCCGCCGGTCACTCCCCCGATCTCGTCTCGGCCGTCGTCGGCCAGGCCCGCCTGCGCGTGCGGGCGGCCGCCAAGTTCGGTCCTTTCGCCGAGCGCATGCTCTTCACACGTGCCGGCCTCGAGCAGGCCACGCGCCTTCCGATCGCCGCGCGTCACGCCGGCCGCTTCCGCGCCGCGGGGATCGACAGCGTGGCCGACCTCGGGTGCGGGATCGGCGGTGACGCCCTCGGGATGGCGGGTCTCGGCATCCGGGTCCACGCCGTCGACGCCGACGAGGTGACCGCCGCGATCGCCGCGTATAACCTGGCCCCCTTCGGGCCCGCGGCAACCGTGCAGCATGCCCGCGCCGAAGACGTGGACCTGAGCGGAGCGGATGCCGTGTGGCTGGACCCCGCGCGACGCACGGCGGGTCATTCCGAGACGCGTCAGGTGTCGTCGGCCGAGTGGTCGCCCGCACTCGAGTGGGTCTTCGCGCTGCTGAAGACGAGGCCGGGCGGCGTGAAGCTCGGTCCCGGCTTCGACAGGACGCAGATCCCCGACGACCTCGAGGCGCAGTGGATCAGTGCCGACGGATCGACCATCGAGCTCGTGCTGTGGGCCGGCGCCCTCGCCCGCGAGGGCGTCCGTCGCGCCGCGCTGGTGGTACGCGGAGCCGATGCGTGGGAGCTCACCTCCCCGTCCGATAGCCCCGATGTCGAGGAACGCGACCTGGGTGAGTTCGTGCACGAGCCCGACGGCGCCGTGATCCGCGCGCGACTCATCGGCGAGGTCGGACGAGCCCTGGATGCCGGCATGCTCGCGTCCGGGATCGCCTACCTCACCTCGGACACCGCGTTGACGAGCCCGTTCGTCTCGACGTTCCGCGTGCGCGAGCAACTCCCCGCCGACCCGAAGAAGCTCGCCCAGGCGTTGCGCGCACGAGGGATCGGGACGTTGGAGATCAAGAAGCGCGGCGTCGACGTCGATCCTGCCGTGCTGCGCAAAAAGCTGTCGCTGCGCGGCGACGCCTCGGCCACCCTCCTCCTCACGCGCGTGGGGTCGAAGCGCCTCGCGCTGCTGGCCGACCGCGTCTGACGAGACCGATCACCCGACGGAGAGCTGCGAGAAGCCCCAGATCAACCAGCCCGCGCTGAAAACGACCGAGAGCATGGCGAGCGCGAGCGCCCAGACGGCGACCCGGCGACTGTCATGCGCCCGCCGGAGCGAGACGATGGCGAGGATCGCGCCGACCGCCCCGATCGGGAGAAGCCAGCCGGTGAACAACGCGGCCGCGAGCGCGATGATCGCCACCCCGAGCGCCCATGGGGCCACGGACGGCGGCTTCGGCGGGACGGGCGGCGCGTACGGGATCAGGTGATCACCGAACGCCGCCATCTCGAGCTGGGCGGTCGGAAGACGCCCGTCCGCGTCGTCGTCGACCTCCGGCGTGGTCACCTCCGAGCCCGCGGCCCGGACGTCGTCGGGTAGGGCCGGCACCGGAGGAAGACCGACGGCGGGGCCGCCGTCGTCTGTGCGCGCGCGCCGGGTGGGGGGCTGCGCGTCGGTCACGGCGTCGTCCCCGCGCGCGGGGCCGGGGTATCGGCATCCGGATCCTCCGCCACCTGGATCTCGGTGACGGGGAGAGTCGAATCCGCCCCGAAGGCGAGGGTCGAGGGGCGACGTCCCGACGCGATGAGCTCGGCGGCCAGAGCGGCGATCATGGCACCGTTGTCGGTGCACAGGCGCAACGGCGGGATGCGTACCGCCACGCCCGCGGCCGCGGCCCGCTCGAGGGCGACATCGCGCAGACGCTTGTTGGCGATCACGCCGCCGCCGAGCAGCAGTCGCGGAACGCCGTGGCGCGCGCACGCATCGAGGGCCTTGGTCACGAGCACGTCGACGACGGCCTCCCGGAAGGACGCGGCGACGTCGGCGACCGGCACCGGCTCGCCCGTGGCCTCGTGCTGCTCGACCCAGCGCGCCACGGCCGTCTTCAGGCCCGAGAACGAGAAGTCGTAGCGGTGGGATGCCATGTCGGAGGCCCGGGACAGCCCGCGCGGGAAGCGGATCGCGGTGGGGTCGCCGTCGGCCGCGGCCCGGTCGATCTCGGGGCCGCCGGGGTACGGGAGCTTCAGCAGCCGGGCGACCTTGTCGAAGGCCTCGCCCGCCGCGTCGTCCATCGTCTCGCCGAGCAGTTCGACGTCGCTGGTCAGGTCGCGCACGAGCAGGAGCGAGGTGTGTCCGCCACTGACCAGGAGGGCGACGGTGGGGTACTCGAGCTCCCCCGCGTCGGCGTCGAGGATGTCGGCGGCGATGTGGCCGACCAGGTGGTTGACGGCGTAGAGCGGCTTGTCGAGAGCGACGGCGAGCCCTTTCGCGGCGCCCACCCCCACCATCAGCGCGCCGGCCAGGCCGGGGCCGCTCGTCACGGCCACGGCGTCGAGGTCGGCGAGGGTGACGCCGGCCTCGGCGAGCGCCGCGTCGATCGACGGCTGCAGCGCCTCGAGGTGCGCACGGGCGGCGACCTCGGGGACCACGCCGCCGTAGCGGGCGTGCTCGTCCATGCTGGAGGCGATGGTGTTGCTGAGCAGTTGTCGGCCGCGGACGATGCCGATGCCGGTCTCGTCGCAGCTGGTCTCGATGCCGAGTACGAGGGGCGCGTTCATCAGCACCAGCCCTTTCCGGTGGTGGTCGGTGTCGCGGATCCGGACGAGGGCAGCGGTTCCGGATCGGCCGGCGCGGCCGATCCGATTCCGTGGGGACGGTCCGATTCTGCGGGGCCGAACGCCGGGACGCTCGCCGCCTCCGTGCGCCGGTCGGCCCATCCGCGCAGGTCGAGCTGCATGACGATCGCGTCGACATCGTCGGGCTGGTAGTACCGGGGGCGGCGGCCGACCTCGACGAAGCCCTCGGAGAGGTACAGCTTCTGGGCGACGGGGTTGTCGGCGCGCACCTCGAGGAACACGTCGTGCACCTGGCGGCGAGCGGCCTCGTCCAGGAGGGCCGTCAGCAGGGCGCGGCCGCGCCCCCGACCACGCGCGGCCTCGGAGATGGTGATGGTCTGGATGTCGGCATCCCGAGCCCCGCGCACCGCGCGAAGACCCGCGTAGCCGACCAGCCGCCCCGCCTCTTCGACGACGACGTACCACCCGTGCGGTGAGGCGAGCTCTTCGCGCATCATCGCGGGGCTCCACGCATCGGTCGGGAACGAGGCGTGCTCGAGCGCCATGATGCCGTCGAGGTCGGCGACGGTCGCGGGCCGCGTCACCATCAGCTCACCCGCTTCGGCGCGTGCGCGGCGACGACATCGGGGCTGCGCAGGTACAGCGGCTCGGGGCCGGCGAGGGTTCGCCCGGCGTCGAGGGCCCGGGCCGCGGCGAGCGCGATCATCGCGGCCGAGACGGTCGTGGCGTCGTAGCGACGGGCGCCCGCAGCGTCGAGCCGGGCGTCGAGGTCGTCTCGAGGGCTCAGCTGCGCGTCCGACACCCGCACGGGGAGTCCGTCGTCGTCGATGCCGTCGTACACGCTGTAGGCGAATTCTTTACGCCGGGCGTCGGTCACGACGGCGAAGCGACCGGTGTCGGTCCCCGTGAGCGCGTCGGACAGGAGCAGCCCGAGGGCAATCCCGTCGTGGCTCGGCACCGGGACGACCGGTATGCCGCGCCCGAGGGCGTACACGCGAGCGGTGGCGATACCCACGCGCAGCCCGGTGAAGGGTCCGGGACCCATGCCGATCGCGACGTGCTCGGGCGCGGGCGCATCGAGCGTGACCCGGCGCAGCAGGTCGCCGATCACCTCGGCGTGGCCGAGCGGGTTGGAGCTGTGCGCGTCGGCGAGCACCTCCCCGTCGCGGGCGATCGCGGCGACGGCGGTGCCGAGGGACGTGTCGATGCCGAGAATCACGCTTCCAGGGTATCCGGCCGCTCCCGCGCGGCATCCGACCTCTCCTCCGCTCCGAACACAGGGCATGGATGCCGCCGACCTCGACCTGCGCCGCGTGGTCGTCCCCACCGGGGCGGGGCCGCTGGTCGTGCACGCGGGTCGGAGGTCCGGAAGCCCCGTGGCGACGATCCTGCTGCACGGCGCGGCGGGGTCGTGGCGCACCTGGGGTCCCCTGATCGCGGCGTCCGACGGCGTACGCCTCCCCCTGTCGGACATCGTCGCGATCGATCTGCCGGGCTGGGGCGAGACGCCGGGGCCCGTGCCGGAACCGGCCGAGATCGCCGTGTCGGTCGCCGCTGTGGCCCGCGCTCTCGGTTACCCGCGTTGGCGCGTCGTCGGACATTCCCTCGGCGGTGTGATCGCCCTCGACATCGCCGCGCGGTTCCCCCGCGAGACCGTCGCCGTCGGGGTGATCTCGCCCAGCGGCGCCGGCGCGCGCGCCATCGCTCGGCACCCCCTGCGCAGTGCCCCGCGGCTGCCATGGCTGGCGGGGATGGTCGTTGCGATGAAGGTTCTGCGCAGCCTGGGACCCCTGGCTCGACCGCTGTTGCGCCTGCTGCGCCGCACGGGAGCGCTGCGCCGATTGGCGCGTCCGCTGTTCCGGCATCCGCAGAACATCGACCGATCCGTGACGGACGACCTCGCCGACGAGATCCGCCCCTCGGCGTTCTTGACCGCGGCCCACCTCTCGCGCGCGCACGACGACGGCGTGTGGCGTCGCATCGGGTGCCCGGTGCGCTCCGTGCGAGGTAAGCACGACGTCTTCGTCGCCGAGCGCGACGCCCGCGAGTGGGAGCGCCTCATGCGCGACTTCGACGATCGCGTCCTCGACGACAGCGGGCATTTCGCCCACGTCGAGCAGCCGGTCGAGACCCTGCGCGCGCTCCGCGAGGTGTGGGCCGCGGACCGCGCTCCCGCCTTCCGCGTGCACGGCGAACGTCCCCGCACTCCTCTCGCGCGTCGCGCGGGTTTCAGGGGCGACGCGAGATCGTGACCCTGCGCGGAGCGTCGGCGTCGAGCTCGACCGTGTGCACCGCGATCTCGCCGCAGGCATTGTCGACCCCGCGTCCCCCGACCTGGCGGTCGATCTCGATCTCCCACCACGTGTCGGCGAGGTCGTCGGCGATACCGCGGCCCCACTCGACGATCACCGCGGAGCCCGCGACGTCGATGTCGAGGTCGTCGAGTTCGACCGCGGCCCCGAGACGGTACGCGTCGACGTGCACGAGCGGCGTCCCCCCGACGAGCGAGGGATGGGTGCGGGCGATGACGAAGGTCGGGCTCTGAACGGGACCCCGGATGCCGAGACCCTCGCCGATCCCCCGGGTCAGGGTCGTCTTGCCGGCGCCCAGGGGACCGGTCAGCACGACCACGTCACCCGGGGCGAGTGAGCGGCCGATCTGCCGACCCAGCTCCTCCATGTCGCCGGGACCCTCGATGATCCGCTCGCCGAGCAGTTCGTCGGGAACGCTCACGCGCGCACCTCCCGTCGGGGCACGCGCGCACCCACGCGCGTGACGATCTCGTAGTCGATGGTGTCGGCGGCATCCGCCCAGTCCCGCGCCGACGGCACGCCCAGAGTCGGGTCGCCGAAGAGCACGGCCTCGTCGCCCACCGCGACCGGGTGGTCGCCCACGTCGACGACGAACTGGTCCATCGCGATGCGTCCGGCGACGTGGAACCGACGGCCGTTGATCGAGACGGGCCCCCGACCCGACGCCTGCCGCGGCACACCGTCGGCGTAGCCGAGGGGGATCAGCGCGAGCGTCGTCTCGCGGTCGGTGCGGTAGTCGTACCCGTACGACACCCCCGTGCCCGCCGGGACCCGCCGGACGGCCGCCACCGCGCCCCGCAGGGTCATCGCCGGGCGCAGGCCCAGATCAGCGGACGAGCGGTCGCCGAAGGGCGAGATGCCGTAGAGACCGATACCGATCCGCACGCAGCCGAGTCGGGCCTCGGGCAGCGCGATCGCCGCGTTCGTGGCCGCGATGTGCCGCAGCGGCGGAGTCAGGCCCACGGAGGCCGCGAGCACCACTCCTTCTTCGAACCGAGCGAGAGCGGCACGGTCGTCGGCCTCGCTCGTGTTCGACAGGTGCGAGAACAGCCCGACCACCCGCAGCCGGCCGATGCGTTCGAGACGCGCCGCCTCGGAGAACACCGTGCGCCAGTCGGCGGGGGCGATGCCGTTACGCGACAGCCCGGTCTCGATCTTCAGGTGCACGGCGGCGGGCCGCTCGCCGTGGGCGGCCTCGCCCGCGCGCAGGAGCTGATCGATGTCGGAGATCCCGAGCTCGATCTCTTCGCGCACGGCCTCGACGAACGACGCACCCGGGGCATGGAGCCAGGCGAAGAGCGGCGCGGTGATGCCGGTGCGCCGCAGGGCCAGCGCTTCGTCGATGTCGGACACGCCGATGCGCGTGGCTCCCCCGCGAAGGGCCGCGGCGGCCGCGCGGTGCGCCCCGTGCCCGTATCCCCCGGCCTTGACGACCGCGATGATCTCCGACCCGGTCAGCGCGCGCAGGTGACGCACGTTCTCGGTGATCGCGTCGACGTCGATCGTCGCTTCGCGCAGCACTCCCGGAGCCATCGTCATGCGTCGTCCTCTCGGAGGGGCGGAACAGCGGATGCCGGCACCTCGGTGTCCGGAAGGGACTCGGCGACGACGTACGCCGTCGCGAGGCCCGCGTCGTGAGACAGCGACAGGTGCACGGCCGTGATACCGCGACGGGCGACCGTTGTGGCCGTCTCGCCGCTGAGGGAGAAGACCGGCCGGCCCGACGCCTCCGAGGTGATCTCGATGTCGGTCCAGTGCACACCCTCGGAACCGCCGAGCGCTTTGATCAGGGCTTCTTTGGCCGCATAGCGCGCTGCAAGGGATCGCGGCTTCAACGTGCGCTCGGTCGTCGAGAACAGGCGAGCAAGCAGCCGAGGGGTACGCCGCAGGTGCTCCTCGAACCGCGGGACGTCGACGAGGTCGACGCCGATACCGACGATCATGCGCGCTCCCCTCCTGGCATCCCTCTTATTCTGCCGGTGCCCGCCGACACCGAGACGACGAAGGGGCCGGATGCCATGGCATCCGGCCCCTTCGATGCGGTGTCTACTCGACGGTCACCGACTTGGCGAGGTTGCGCGGCTGGTCGACGTCGAGGCCCTTGGCCTCGGCCAGGCCCATCGCGAAGATGTGCAGCGGCACGACGGCCAGGAGCGGCTCGAAGAGCGGTGCGGCCAGCGGGATGCGCAGCACCTCGTCGGCGGCGGGGAGCACGGCGACGTCACCCTCTTCGGCGATCGCGATGACGCGGGCGCCGCGGGCGCGGATCTCTTCGATGTTCGAGACGACCTTCTTGTGCATCTCGCCCGAGCCGCGGGGGCTGGGGACGACGACGAAGACCGGCTGGCCGGGTTCGATCAGCGCGATGGGGCCGTGCTTGAGCTCGCCGGCGGCGAAGCCTTCGGCGTGGATGTACGCCAGCTCCTTGAGCTTGAGCGCGCCCTCGAGCGCGATCGGGTACCCGACGTTGCGGCCGAGGAACAGCACGGAACGGGTGTCGGCCATCCAGTGCGCGAGCTGCTCGATGCGGCCCTGCTCCGTCTCGAGCACGCGGGCGATCTTGCCCGGGACGGCCTCGAGCTCGGTGACGGCCTCGACGGCGGCCATGGGATCGACCGCGCCGCGCACGCGGCCCACGTGCAGCGCCAGCAGGTACAGCGCGGTGATCTGCGCGACGAACGCCTTCGTCGAGGCGACGGCCACCTCGGGGCCGGCGTGCGTGTAGACGATCGCGTCGGACTCGCGCGGGATCGTCGCCCCCTGGGTGTTGCAGATCGACAACGTCTTCGCGCCGCGCGAACGGGCGTATTTGACCGCCATGAGCGTGTCCATGGTCTCGCCCGACTGGCTGATCGACACGACCAGCGTGCGGGGGCTGAGCACCGGGTCGCGGTAGCGGAACTCGTGCGCCAGCTCGACGTCGACCGGGACGCGGGTCCAGGTCTCGAGGGCGTACTTGCCGACCATGCCCGCGTACGCGGCCGTGCCGCACGCGATGACGAGGATGCGATCGATGTCGGCGAGGAAGTCGTCGAGCCCATCGAGCTCGGGGATCTCGACGCGGCCCTCGTGAATGCGGCCACGGAGGGTGTTCGCGACGGCCTCGGGCTCCTCCGAGACCTCTTTGGCCATGAACGACGACCAACCGCCCTTCTCGGCGGCCGAGGCGTCCCAGGTGACCTCGAAGGCCTCGACCTCGACGGGCGCGCCTGAGAAGTCGGTGACCTCGACGCCCTCGGGGGTGATGGCGACGATCTCGTCCTGACCGATCGCCAGCGCGTTGCGCGTGTGCTCGACGAAGGCGGCGACGTCGGAGCCGAGGAAGTTCTCCCCCTCGCCGAGGCCGATCACCAGCGGCGAGTTACGGCGCGCTCCGACGACCAGGCCCGGGTGGTCCTCGTGCATGGCGAGGAGCGTGTAGGCCCCCTCGAGGCGCGAGACGACCGAGCGGAAGGCCTGCACCAGATCCTTGGTGCGCGCGTACTCGCGGCCGATCATGACCGCGGCGACCTCGGTGTCGGTCTCGCTGCGGAACGCGAAACCGTCGCCGACGAGCTCGCTTTTGAGCTCGGCGAAGTTCTCGATGATGCCGTTGTGGATGACGGCGAGCTTGTCGTCGTCGGCCAGGTGCGGGTGGGCGTTGGCGTCGGTGGGACCGCCGTGCGTCGCCCAGCGGGTGTGACCGATGCCGGTGGTGCCGTTGGGCATGGGCGTGGACTCGAGGTCGTCACGCAGAACGGCCAGCTTCCCCGCGCGCTTGCGCATATCGAGCTGCCCGTCGCCGTCGATCACGGCGATGCCGGCGGAGTCGTACCCCCGGTACTCCAGACGCGACAGACCCGCCAGAAGGATGTCCTGGCTCTGCCGAGGACCCACGTAACCGATGATTCCGCACATGGGTTCGAGTCTACGTGGCGGGGCTGGGCAAACCCCTCCGCAGCGCCCCGAGCCGCGCACCCAGGCGATTCCACGACCCGTCCCGGACGAGCAGGAGGTCGAGCGCGATCATCGCGAGCGAGAAGGGCCAGAGCCCCAGCAGGATCGCGATGCTCAGGTGCATCCCCGTGATCACGAACACCGCGGCGTACCGCGTCGGCTTCCACAGGATCAGCACGGGGAACAGCATCTGCACCCACAGCGCCGCCCACGTCGCCAGCGCCACGACCGGGGCCGACTGCCACGCGAGCTGGCTGAGCGCGGGGAGCACGTGGAACTGCTCGATGCTCAGCGCGTAGTAGATCGCTGTCCCGTTCAGCCATTCCTCGCCCTGGAACTTCAGCACGCTCGAGACGAGGTAGACGAGCAGGATCTGGAACACGCAGAGGATGAGCACCGTGTTGTGGGCCCAGATGCCCAGCCACGGCGGCACCCAGGTCGGCATCCGTCCGGCAAGACGGGAGGGGCGGATGCCACCGCGCCGGCGGATCCACGCGTCGACCGAACCGTGTCGGCTGAGGTCGGCGAACACGACGAAGAAGAGCACGATCCGCATGAGCGTGTCGCCGCCGTTGCCGAGCAAGGTGCTGTTGGTGGACAGCCCCACCCAGAACACCAGCAGCACCGGGGTCACCCAGCGCGTCTGGAAGCCCACGACGAACAGGATCGCGAGCGCGAGCAGCACGTGGAACGACAGATCGAAGACGAGCGCGTTGTCCTTGGGGAACAGCATGCGCAACGGTTCCCACCATCCCCGCCGGTCGGCCTCGGGGTCGACCCACCAGGCTCCCGCGCCCCAGAGGTAGTGGCGGTCGGCGTAGCTCGGGACGAGCACGATCAGCATCGCGACGCCGAACAGGACGCGCAGCACCGAGAAACCGATCGTGGAGTGCTTCCGCTCGGTCAACCAGGACTGCAGGCGGGGCCACAGCACCGCGGGCGCCAGGCGATCCCGCAGGCGCGTCGACTCGACGGTCTGCTCTTCGTCGACGGATGCCACTCGGCTCATCGTCCCGTGTACCTCTCGATGACGTCGTCGTAGATGGCCTGCACCTCGTCGGACGGCGCGACGGCCGGCTGCCGCCATCCGAATGTCGTGTACGACGGCTCGCTCTGACGCTCCGTGTCGAAACGGTGGAGGAAGTCGTTCGGGCGATCGTGCTCGATGCGCCACCGGACGCGCTCGACATCGCGGTCGAAGTACGCGCCGCCGAAGGCCGAAGCGAAGCGGACGAGCATGTAGTCGTACCTCAGGTAGCTCACCAACGCCGCCCGACTGCCTCCGAGACCGTCGATCTCGTCGAGCAAGGCCGACGGATCCATCGGCGCGAACGCCCGGTCGTCGACCCGACGGATGAACGTGTCGCGCACACGGTCCCGCTGGTCGGCGCTGAGCGCCTGGTACCGCGTCAGGTAGGCCTGGGCAGCGTTGAAACTGTTCTTCGAGATGCGGGAGGGCGTCGGGATGCCACGCGCCGCGGAGAACTCCACGTCGGTGACGTCGACCCACTCGCTGCGCTGCAGCTCTCCGTTCTCACGCCACTGCACCTGGATCTGCAGCGAGCGGTTCACCTTCATGATGTTCGGGGCGAACACGTTCCACCGTTGCTGGAAGTACGGCGCGAACGCTGTCGACACGGCCGGACGCGTCGGGCTGAAGGGGATGGTGAACGACACCGCCACGAGGGCGTAGCCGAGGACGATGGCCAGGGTCATGGCGGCGGCGACCGCCGCCATGACCCCGCCCGACCGCCGGGCGGAGGAAGGCCGCTCCGAGAATCCCGCTTCGGGAGCCTCCTCCGCCGTGGTGGTCATGATCAGCGCTGCTCTCCGCTGGTGCTCCGTCGACGCAGGGTCCACAGAGTCGCACCGGCCACGATCAGTGCTGCCGCGAGGCCGCCGACGAGAGGTCCGTTCAGGTCCACGCCGGTGGCCGGGAGCGAGGTACCCCCGCCGTTCCCCGCGGCGGCGGGCTGCGCCGTCACCGTGAAGGCGGTGTTCTCGCGCTCGGTCGGGAGCTCGCCCGTGACCGAACCGCGAACGTCCACCCGGTGTGCGCCGAGCTCGAAGTCGGCGCCGACCGCGAAGGTCATGCGCGCCGAGCCCGTGGCGTCAGCGGTCACCGGAGCGAGGGCGAACGGGGTGGAGTTGACCGTCGCCGAGACCGTCTCCCCGGGCTGGAAACCCTGGACGACCACGGTCTGGCTGACGCCGGTCCCCCGAACGATCTGCGGGAGCAGGACGTCGGCGCGTGCCTGGCTGGCCCCTCCACCGTCGGTCGCGTCCGCATCCGTCGCATCAGCATCGGTCCCGTCAGCGTCCGTGGCGTCAGCGTCGGTGGCGTCAGCGTCCGTGGCGTCAGCGTCGGTCGCATCAGCATCCGTCGCATCAGCGTCGGTCGCATCGGCGTCGGTCGCATCGGCGTCGGTCGCATCAGCATCCGTCGCATCAGCATCGAGCACGTCCGCGTCGAGCACGTCGGCATCCGCGTCCAGAACGTCGGCGTCCGCCACGTCAGCGTCTGCGGCATCGAGCACGTCTCCGTCAGCGTCCAGGACGTCGGCATCGGCGTCGATCACGTCCGTGTCCAACACGTCCGCATCGATGTCGAGAACGTCCGCGTCCGCATCCAGCACATCGGCATCCGCCACATCGGCGTCCGCGTCGATGTCCAACACATCCGCATCGGCATCGAGCACATCGATGTCGATCACATCCGTGTCCAACACGTCCGCATCGATGTCGAGAACGTCTCCGTCAGCGTCCAGGACGTCGGCATCGGCGTCGATGTCGAGCACGTCGAGATCGAGGTCGATCCCGTCGGCGTCCACATCGGCGTCGGTGTCTGCCGCGTCTGCGTCGATGTCGAGGACGTCGGTGTCGGCGTCGAGGACGTCGGCATCCGCATCGACGACGTCGATGTCGGCGACGTCGGCGTCGATGTCGAGCACGTCGGCATCCGCATCGAGCACATCGGCATCCGCATCGATGTCCAGCACGTCGGCATCGATGTCGAGGACGTCGCTATCCGCGTCGGCGTCTGCCGCAGCAGCTGTCACCGAGAACGGGGTCGTGTCGATCGAGCCGTCGATGTCCTGGATCGCCGTCACGGTGAAGTCGCCCACGGGGACGTCCGCGAACACGACCGACCAGAGGCCGAGAGCCGAGACCGCCGTCGTCTGCGTACCCAGCGTCGGGATCGAGACGGTGACCTCGGCTCCCGCCTGACCGGAACCGGTCACGGTCACCGAGCGCGTCGCGTCCGGCTCACCGACCTCGTACTCGGCACCGGCGGCGGGTGAGGTGATCTCGATCTCGTCAGCGAGCACGACGCTGAACGAGACGGTGTCGACCGAGTCGTCGGCATCCTGAGTCGCCGTCGCCGTGTAGTCGGCGATGGGGAGAGCGTCGAAGCCGACGTCCCACGTTCCGTCGGGAGCCGCGACCGTCGTCCCGACGACGCCGTTGTCGAGCGCTACCGTGACGGCCGCGTTCGGCGACGCGGTACCCGACACGGTCACGCCGGCGACTCCGGCGACCGTGCCGACGGCGATCTCGGTGCCGTCGGCCGGCTCCGCGATCACGACGTCGGGCGTCTCGGCGATCGAGAAGTCGACGGTGTCGACCGATCCGTCGAACTCCTGCGTCGCGGAGACGGTGTACTCGCCGATGGGCAGGCCAGGGAACGTCGCCGTCCAGGTCCCCTCCGGCGTGACGGGAACCGTCTGCGTGGACCCGCCCACCTCGACCTCGATGGCCGACCCCGGGAAGCCCGTACCCGTGACGGTGACGTCCGAGGTGTCGTCAGCCCCGGGGACCACGAAGATCTGGCCGGGGGTCGGGGCGGTGACGACGACGTCCGGCGCCTCGACCACCGAGAAGTCGACCGTGGCGGTGGTGCCGTCGGCATCCTGCGTCGCCGTGGCGGTGTACTCACCGACCGGGAGGTCGGGGAACGTGACCGTCCAGGTGCCGCCGGGGGCGACCGTGACCACCTGATCGTCCTGGCCCGGGATCGAGACCGTGATGACGGCCTCGGGCTCGCCGGTTCCGGAGACCGTCACGTCGGAGAGGTCATCTCCGCCGGGAACGACGAAGGCGAACCCGTCATCGGGGGCCGTGATCGTCACGTCCGCGTTCTCGTCGATCGCGTTCGGTCCCACGGTCGCGTTGGCCAGTTCGATGGTCGTCGCGATCGAACCGGGCAGCACCGTGACGATGGCACCCGTGATCGAGAAGACGCCTTCCGCGTTCGTCGACCGGTTGTTGACCGTCACGCTGGCGACGGCCGGGAGAACGGCCCCCAGCGCGGGCGAGAGCACCGTCGTCACCGGGGTCACCACGGCGTCGACCGCGGCACCGGCATTTCCGACGACAGCCTGCACCGGGGCCAGGATCGCATTGACGACGACGCCGAGGCCGACCGGGAGGGTGAGCCCACCCAGCACCTGTATTCCGCTGTTGTTCCCGTCGAGAAGCTGGCCGATGGTGGTGTTCACGCTCAGGACGGGAATCTGCGGGGTCACGAGGACCGGCGGAATGACCACTCCGCCCGTGACCGAGATGCCCCGCACCGCGGTCAGGATGGCCGCGTCGATCCGATCGGTGAGTCCGCTGACCGCGTCCACGACCGCGTTCTGGATGTAGGGCAGCGTCTCGGCCCCGAGGAGTTCCGTTCCCTCGGGGAGGTCGTTCAACCCCCCGATCGCGTCGAGATCGACGGTGATCTCCCCCGTCCCCAGGTCGATCACGACACCGGGGTAGTCATCGGACGTGATCGTTCCGGCCAGCAGACCGCTGATCGCACCGGTGAGACTGGTCGTACCGACCGTCAGGTTGGACTGGACTCCGAGACCCGAGAGAACGTCGGCGACGCCGCCGTTCACGAGGCCGTCGACTCCGTCGAGAGAGCCTTGCAGAGCACTCACCGCCGCGTTCAGGTCCGCGGTGAGGTCGGACAGCGTGGCGCTGTCGACCACGAGCTGGCCGCCGGCGATCGTGTAACTGCTGGTGGCGGCGTCGGGAGCATCCTGGGAAGCCCGAGCAGAGACGGCGCCCAGCGTGAGGTCCACGTCGGCGATCTCATCGACGAGACCCGCCGCGACGGATCCGGCGAGGGTGTCGACGGCACCGCCCAGGCCGATGCTCAGGGGGCCGGTCGCCGGCGCACCGGTTCCGATGATCCCTCCGGAACCCACGGCACCCGAGGCGCCGGCCGACGACCCGTCCGGGTCGGCGCTCGCGTACTGCCCGAGAACACCGAGCGACCCCAGGTCCACCGGGATCTGCACGCCGCCCGGGGCGGTGATGTTCACGATGCCGAGCGCGGTCAGGTCCAGCGTGTTGTAGTCGGTGACCGTCGGCTCGGTCCCGCCGTTGGTGGCCGCCGCGCCCTGGATCTGCGCGAGCGCGTCGAGGTCGACGAGGCTGAGGATCGACCCGCCCAGGAACGTCCCCGTCGCGTTCGACAGATCGCCGGGGGCGGCGTTGGCGGCCGTCACACCGCCGAAGAGGCTCAAAGAGGCGGCCCCCACCGCCGCGGCCGTCTTGACCCACGTCCGCCCCATTCGGGAGCGCGTCCACAGCGCTCTCCGTGTCCGTGTCTCGGCCCGCCCGGGCGATGACCCGGACGTCCCCTGATTCGCGCGATCCATAGAAACACTCCTGTAGCTGGTGCTCGGGGCGTGCGTGTACAGCGCCCTCTGCGGCCTTCCGTCAGCCGTACGGGTCATTCAAGAGCGCTATGAGAACGCTGAGAACACGCCGAGCTACCGGGATCGCTACGGGTCGGTGGCTCGGTACTACCGATCCCCGCGCTCTCGTGTCCGACGCCACGGGTCCGCTCGGTCGCCCCTCCGATACGGCGGGCACACCGCGGAATCACGCGGACACCGGTAAGCCCCCGGTATTACCTAGTCACTACGGGGATGACCGAGGTGTGAGCACCTCAGAGCTTGCGCAGCAGCACCGTCTCGACGGTGTGGTCCGCACCCTTCTGCAGCACGAGCTTCGCGCGATGGCGCGTGGGCAGCACGTTCTCTTCCAGGTTGGGCAGGTTGATCTCGCGCCAGTACCCGAGCGCACGCTCGACGGCCTCTTCGTCGCTGATATCGGCGAAGACCTTGAAGAACGAGGTCGGGTTGGTGAAGGCGTTGTCGCGCAGGGCGAGGAATCGGTCCACGTACCAGCGCTCGATGTGTGCGGCGTCCGCGTCGACGTAGATCGAGAAGTCGAACAGGTCGCTGACCGCCACCTCGTTCGGCGAGGGCGGCGGCTGCAGCACGTTCAACCCCTCGACGATGACCACGTCGGGCCGGTGCACCGTGACGTGCGCGTCGGGCATGATGTCGTATCGCACGTGGGAGTAGAAGGGCGCCCGCGCCTCTTCGGCACCCGACTTCACCTCGCTGAGGAACTCCACGAGCGCGCGACGGTCGTACGACTCGGGGAAGCCTTTGCGGTCCATCAGACCGCGCCGCTCGAGTTCGGCATTGGGGTACAGGAAGCCGTCGGTGGTCACCAGCTCCACCCGCGGGGTGTCGGGCCAGCGACTCATCAACTCGCGCAACAGGCGCGCGATCGTCGACTTGCCCACCGCCACGGACCCGGCGACTCCGATGACGAAGGGGGTGGTGGCATCCGGCTCGCCCAAGAAGCTGCTCGTGTCGGCTCCGAGTCGGCGCGTCGCCCGGGCGTAGAGGCTCAGCAGACGACTCAGCGGCAGGTAGACCTCGGCGACCTCGCGGGGGTCGAGCCGGTCGCCGATGCCGCGCAGCTGCACGATCTCGTTCTCGGTCAGGGGCTGTTCCAGCCCGCCCGCCATGCGGGCCCAGTCATCGCGATCGATCTGACGGTAGGGACTCAGCGACGGCGCAGGAGCTGCGGTCTCGGCGGCGGACACCCGCTCATGCTACCCGCGGCACTGCTCTGCCCCGCGGACCCGGCCCGTCGCACGGCGGCCGCTACGCTCGGACCGTGCGCCTGGGAGTCCTCGACATCGGTTCGAACACCGTCCACCTGCTCGTCGCGAACGCTCGCGCAGGAGGGCGCCCGACCGCCACCACCTCGCACCGCTCCGTGCTCCGACTCATGCGGTACCTCCAGCCCGACGGGTCGATCTCCGCAGAGGGCGTGCAGGGACTGGTGGATGCCGTGACCGCCGCGCGCGATCGCGCCCGAGCCGAGGGGGTCGACGAGCTCCTCGCCACGGCGACCTCGGCGGTGCGCGACGCGACCAACGGCGACGAGGTCATCGCCCTCATCGAGGAGGCGCTCGGACAGCCTCTGCAGGTCCTGGGCGGCGAGACCGAAGCCCGCTTCACCTACCTCGCGGTCCGTCGCTGGTTCGGGTGGTCGGCGGGCCAGATCCTGCTGTTCGACATCGGCGGCGGCTCCCTCGAGATCGCGGGCGGCGCCGACGAGCTCCCCGATCTCGCCGAGTCGGTGCCGCTGGGAGCGGGACGATCCACCGTGCAGTTCCTCCCCCACGACCCTCCCGGTGACGACGAGATCGATGCGTTGCGTCAGCACGCGGCATCCGTGCTCGCCCCCGTCGCCGAACGCTTCGCCGCGCTTCCGCGCCCCGACCACGTGGTCGGATCGTCGAAGGCCATCCGCTCACTCGCCAAACTGGCGGGCTATCCCGTTCCGGGCTGGTCGGGCATCGACCGGATGGTCCTCCCGCGGCGGGAGCTGAAGGACTGGATCCCCCGGCTCGCCCGCATCCCCGCCGACGCGCGCGAGGCCCTCCCCGGCATCACCGCCGACCGTACGTTCCAGATCGTGGCCGCAGCCATCGTCGTCGAACGCGCGATGAAGGCCCTCGACGTCGAAGAGCTCGAGGTCTCTCCCTGGGCGCTGCGCGAAGGCGTCCTGCTCCGCTACATCGAGTCGCTCGAGTACTGACGACCGCGGCATCCCGCTGATCGGACGTCGGCGGACAGCGAAAGGGGCGGGGGTGCTCGACGCACCTCCGCCCCTTCAACGCGTCAGAGCGCGAGACGCTCGCGCACGACCTCGGCAAGACGCTCCGCGTGTGCGCGGGCATCCTCTTCGGAGGCCGCCTCGACCATCACGCGCACGAGCTGCTCCGTACCCGAGGCGCGCAGCAGCACGCGACCGGAGTCGCCGAGCTCTGCCGTCGTCGCGGCGACGGCTTCCTGCACGCCCTCGTCGTCCACGCCCTCGCGATCCACACCGCGCACGTTCACGAGCACCTGCGGATAGACGGTCATGATCGAGGCGAGCTCGGCCAACGTCTTGTCCTGCCGGGCCATCTCGGCCACGAGGTGCAGACCGGTCAGCAGGCCGTCGCCGGTGGTGGCGAACTCGCTCATGATGACGTGCCCGGACTGCTCGCCGCCGAGGGAGTAGCCGCCCTCGTTCATGGCTTCGAGAACGTAACGGTCGCCCACGCCGGTCTGCAGGACCCGGATGCCGTGGGCTTCCATCGCGCGGTGGAGTCCGAGGTTGCTCATGACCGTCGCCACGAGCGTGTCGTCGGCGAGCGCGCCGCGCTCCTTCATCGCGACCGCGAGGATCGCCATGATCTGGTCGCCGTCGACCACGTTGCCCTGCGCGTCCACGGCCAGGCAGCGGTCGGCGTCGCCGTCGTGCGCGATGCCGACGTCGGCTCCCAGGCGGACGACGGCTTCGGCGAGCACGTCGAGGTGCGTCGAGCCCACTCCGTCGTTGATGTTCAGGCCGTCGGGCTCGGCTCCGATGACCGTGACCCGGGCACCCGCGTCCTTGAACGTCTCGGGAGACACACCGGCGGCCGCGCCGTGGGCGCAGTCGAGGACGACGTGGATGCCGTCGAGCCGATGCGGCAGCGACCCGAGCAGGTGCAGGACGTACCGGTCCTCGGCGTCCGCGAAGCGACGAATGCGGCCCACTCCGGCGCCGGTGGGCTGCAGCCGGTCCCACTCGAGAGCGCTCTCGATGCGCTGCTCGACGATGTCGGGCAGCTTGGTGCCCCCGCGGGCGAAGATCTTGATGCCGTTGTCGGGGGCCGGGTTGTGCGAGGCCGACACCATCACACCGAAGTCGGCGTCGTGGTCGGCGATGAGGAACGCGGTGGCCGGGGTCGGGATGACACCGGCGTCGAGCACGTCGACACCGGAGGAGGCCAATCCTGCGGCGACCGCGGCCGAGAGGAACTCCCCCGAGACGCGCGGGTCGCGGGCGACGACGGCCGTGAGGCGACGGCCCTCGGCTTTGCGCGCCTCCGCAGAACGGCCCTGGCCCAGGACGACAGCGGTCGCCTGGGCCAGGTGCAGCGCGAGTTCGGCGGTGAGGAGGCCGTTGGCCAGCCCCCGCACCCCGTCCGTGCCAAAGAGAGGCATACGGAGGATCGAACTCAGCGCTTGGAGTACTGAGGCGCCTTGCGGGCCTTCTTGAGACCGGCCTTCTTGCGCTCCTTGACGCGAGCGTCGCGCGAGAGGAAGCCGGCCTTCTTGAGGGTCGGGCGGTTGTTCTCG
>Ga0308159_1002882_pt1 | contig 18694 bp, 12 predicted proteins | sample PhyCR1_FD_201040 | JGI IMG/M metagenome (GOLD analysis project Ga0308159, IMG submission 201040) | Phyllosphere microbial communities from UC Gill Tract Community Farm, Albany, California, United States - DLSLC.R1 | ecosystem: Host-associated > Plants > Phyllosphere > Unclassified | place: USA... | reverse complement strand
CCGCAGGGTAAATTTTCTTCGCCAAGAAAATTCAGAATCACCGCCAGGTCGCGGCGGCGGACGCTATCGTCATCGATCAGCAGAATTTTGGTTTCACGCCACATGCAATAGCAACTTCCCTAGTCAACTCAATGCCCGAAAAATAAGGCAAGCGAGACGCTTGCAGGACACCATGTGCCTGTAGACGCCCTAAACCTGATAATAGCCACTAGTTAAGTCAAAAAACCGTGCACAGTCAAATTTATGGCGCAGTGGTTTTACTAATCGGCCCGCTTCACGTGAATAAATGGTAGATGTTTGCGGCATTTTTCGCTTGGCGAATCTTTGCCATTTCATCGACTATTGTTTGACGCTCTTCACACGCCACATCAATCAGCTGGCGGTACACGTCGAGCAGATCTTGCAGACTGCTGCGCACACTCTGCTCATTGTCCAACGTTTGCGCAAGCACATCCTCGACGCAAACGCGGCAGCTCAAATCAAGTTCGGTGATGGTTCCCCAATCACGACTCTCCAGCGCCCCGAGCAGTGCGTAACGGGTTTGTTCGATACGTTCGAGCACAGCACTCATGGTGTTCTCCTAGGCGTCGGGAACCTGATCACCAATTGCATCCCACCCCTCTTTCAAGGTAATCAGCAGGCGCGCTACCTCATTGAGGATCTCGGGGTCATTTTTAATGTTGGCTTCGACAAGGCGTTTGCTCATGTAGGCGTAGAGTGAATCGATGTCCGCCAAGGCTTCGGCCTGATTTTCCAGATCGAGCCCTTCACGCAGGCCGCCAACGATACCGATGGCCTTGCCGATCAGGATACCTTTCTGGGCGGAATCATTACGCGCAATGGCGCCCTTGGCCTGCGCGATACGATCCAGGCCACCCTGCATCAGCATCTGTACCAGGCGGTGCGGGCTCGCCTCGGAGGTTTGAGCCACGCCGTTGACTTTCTGGTATTGCCGAAGGGCCAACATAGGATTCATGTTCTACCTCATTACAACGAAAATGTTCATATTGCCTTTATCGTCTGCGCAGCAAAAAACTTTAGCGCACAAACGCGAAAGCCCGGAGCGCCTGTGATGGCTAGCCGGGCTTACAACCTGTCAGGCGGTCAGGAATTCTTCTGCTGCGCCTCGATGGAGTTGAACATCGAAACGATGTTCTTGCGTTGCGCCTCAAGCTTGCCGACCAGGGTGTCCATGGCCACGTAGCGCTTGGTCAGCGTCTCGGTCAGCGCGTCAATACGACGACCCAGCGCCAGCTGCTGGTTAGTAAGGTCGGTTTGCAGCTTGTCCAGACCGTTCTTGCGCGAATCGAGAATACCGCCGGTTTGCAGATAGGGTTCGATCGCCTTGTTCATGCGCTCGAAGACACCATTGGTGCCGCTGAAAAGCTGCTGCACATCGGCGCCCAGCTTTTTCTCCTTCATAGCAGTGTCATATTTGACACCGTTGAATTCAAGCGTACCGTCCTTCTGTGTATTGATACCCAACTGGCTAAGGCTAGTGAGTCGGTCACCGCTGCTCTCTGTGGCAAGCTGCTTGCGCAGATCCGAAAGCAGTGCTCGCGTAGTCGGGTCGTTGGTCAGCGACCCCAGCACCAGATTGCCTTCTTCGTCCTTCGAGGTAGCCGTCAGGTTGTTGGCGGTCTTGACCAGTGTGTTGTACGCATCGACATAGGCCTGAATCGATGTTTTCAAACCCTCGGTGTTTTCACCCACGGTGACCTTGATCGCCTTGCCCGGGTCAGTTCCGGTCTCCTGAAGCAGATCAAGACTGATACCACTGATCGCGCCAGTGACGGTGTTGGTCTTGCTTGAGACCTTGATACCGTCCACATAGATCAGCGCATCCTCGGCCTTCTCGCCGACATAGCCAGCACCGTCACCGACCATTTCCTGGCCAGCAGGGATTTCTAGATCACCGATACCCTCAACCGATATATCGGTTTCTTTACCGGTCATCGTGGAACTGAATACCAGGCGCGAACCGTCCGCACCGCTTACGATGTTGGCGCTGATGCCTTTCTCGGCGAGCGATGTATTGATGGAATCACGCACCGACTGCAAGGTCGCACCGGCGCCAATCTTGACAGTGTGGGTCACGCCGTCCTGCGTAATCAGCAAGTCACCCTCAGCGATCGGGGTACTGGGCCCCGCTTCGAAGTTCTTGGTGGCGACTTTCGACGAAGTGGCGAGATTTTCGACACGAACCATGTAGCTACCCGGCACCGCCGTGTTATCCGACGTGGCTTTGACCGTAGTGTCACTGCTGGACGTTGCCGTGTATGCGCTAAACGAAGGGGCAGCGGTGTCGTTGAGTTTTTTCATCGCCGCCTGATACACGGACAGCGCACTCTTGAGCGACGCCACACCTGAAAGCAGGGCAGTGTTGTTGGCGGTCTGGCGTTTGATCTGGTTGGACTTGGGATCGGTCTCGGCCGCAACCAGTGTTTTCACAATGGCGTTGATATCAACGCCGGAACCCAGACCCGTGCCTGGTAAAATCGTACTCGCCATTGCTATTCCCTCTTGAATGCATGCCGCCCCTAGTCGGTAAAAGACTAGCGAACTTGCCGCTCGCCCGCCACCGTCAGACCTTGGCGTCGAACAACAGGCTGTTTACATCGCTCAGACTGTGAGCAATTCTCAACGCCTCTTCCGAAGGAAGTTGGCGGATCAGCTCTCCAGTCTCACTGGCGATGACTTTAACTACAATTCTGCCGGACTCTTCATCCGTGGAAAATTCGAGGTTACGACGCGAGGTAGCGAGAAATGTCTCGATATCCTTGAGCGCCCTTTTGACTTTCTCAGCTTCGGTAAGGCCGGTGTCGGCCTCGTCCTGTGCTGGCTTGATGGGCTCAACAGCCCGAGAGGGCTTGACAACAGGTGATTCGGCGGCCTGCTCGACCGGCTTCGTGGCCTGGTAAGACAGGTTCAGCTTGACGCTCATATCCATACCAACCACCTCTCAATGTAAAAAGCGGAGGAGCACCACAAGTGCGCTCCCCCGCCGACAAACATCAGGCGATTACTGAAGCAGTTTCAGTACGGCCGATGGCAGTTGGTTGGCCTGGGCCAGAACCGAAGTCGACGCTTGTTGCAGAGTCTGCTGCTTGGTCAGCTGGGCAGTTTCAGCGGCGAAGTCGGTGTCTTGTACACGACCACGTGCAGCTTCGGCGTTTTCGTTGATGTTCTGCAGGTTGGCGATGGTGCTGGTCAGACGGTTCTGAACGGCGCCGAGGTCAGCACGGGTGTTGTTGATGTTTTTCAGTGCGTCGTCGATGCCGGTAATCGCGCCACTGAAGTTGGCTTCGATCTGAGTGGCATCACCAGTAATGGCTTTGGTAGCCAGTGCGCTCAGGGCGCCGGTAGTGTTCATCGCGTCAGTCAGCGTAATGCTGATCTGGTTGTCGGCACCGGTGTTGGAACCCACCTGGAAAACCATTGCGGTGGTAGTGCTACCGTCGAGCAGGTTCTTGTTGTTCAGCTGGGTGCTGGCAGCAATACGATCCAGTTCCTTGGTCATCGACTGGAATTCTTTGTTCAGCGCGTCACGGTCATCGGTAGTGTTGGAGTCGTTTCGCGCCTGGAGAGCCAGTTCACGCATACGCTGCAGGATGTTGGTCTGCTCTTGCATCGCGCCTTCAGCGGTCTGCGCGATGGAGATTGCATCGTTGGCGTTTTTGATTGCCATGGTCTGACCGCGGATTTGCGAAGTCATACGGTTGGCGATCTGCAGGCCAGCGGCATCGTCTTTGGCGCTGTTGATTTTCAGGCCGGACGACAGACGGGACATCGAAGTGCTGAGAGCGTCGGAAGCACGGTTCAGGTTTTTCTGAACGCCCAGGGAGGTGGTGTTGGTGTTAACAGTCAAAGCCATGACGAATTCCTCGTTGGTTGGGTACTACGGCTTCCGGCCTTGGCAATTCGCCGGGTGTGGCACAGAGAACCTTCGTAATAGTTATCGTCGTCATGGCACGTTGCTTTAGCTGATTTTTTAAAAATAATTGGTGGCATCCCGCCAGCCCAGCAAACGCGGGGATTTGACGCCAGAAATCAGCACATCATCAAAACATGACTCAGGGTGTTTCAGCAGATTTACACCCCAGCGAACAGAATCCTGCGCATGGCAGCTCTCGTCGCTCGAACGGAGCGCAAGATATGGATGGTGAAAATCCACACACAAAAACGCCGCCAGGGTAAGGCGGCGTTCTTTAATGCAACCGGCAGTCAGTCAACGCGTTCAATGATCGCCGAGCCCCACGACAGGCCGACACCAAAGCCGCTCAGGGCGACGCGCTTATGCTGTGAACCCATCACGTGCTTTTCAAGCAGCAGCGGAATACTGGACGATACGGTATTGCCTGTCTCGGTCATATCCTTGACAAAACGCTTGGGGTCACCGCCCTCGAAACGCTGGGATACCGCATCAACAATCGCCGCGCTTCCCTGGTGCAAGCAGTAAAGGTCGATGTCCGTGGCTTGCAATTGGCTTGCATCAAGCAATTGCTGCAAGTGAGCCGGCACTTTGACCAAAGCGAAATTGTAGACCTGACGACCATTCATGAAGAACTTGCCATCGGTGGTACGCAAAAATTCCGCGCCTGCGCCATCGGTGCCGAAAAGCGACTTGCCCAACTGCCAGTGCGCACCTTCGCCCATCCAGGTCACCGTTGCGGCATCACCGAACAGCATGGTGGTATTGCGATCTTCAGGGTCGACAATCTTGGAATAAGGGTCGGCAGTGATCAGCAGACCGTTTTTCAGCCCGGCAGCCTCCATGAAACCCTTCATGGCATACAAGCCGTACACGTAGCCGGAGCATCCCAGAGAGATGTCGAAGGCGGCGATATGGGTCGGCAGACCGAGCTTGTGCTGAACGATCGCGGCAGTGTGCGGTAAGCCTTCAGCATCGCCGTTCTGAGTGACAACGATCACAACGTCGATTGAGGCCGGGTCCAACTCAGGGTTACCGGAGAACAGCGCATTGACGGCCTCGACACACAAGTCGGAGGTTTCCTGTCCGGCGCTTTTGCGGGGCAAGAACGTCGAACCGATCTTGCCGAAGATGAATTCCTGATCCTTACCGAATTTCGCGCCTTGCGCGTAATTGTCCAGCCCTTCAGCCGGCACGTAACTGGCGATACTTTTAATGCCAATCATATGGCTTCCCAATTCAGAAAAAGCAAAATGCCCACCAGGCACCACGAATGCGCGCCAGGCAACAAACGCCTGACAACACCGTTCGCCGGCTTAGCTGTCCCGGTTGTGGGAATGATAACAGTGAAGATGCCCGCCGTGACTTCCGAGTCACGCGCCTTTAACGAATCGGTTGCCGACAGGGCCAAAAAACTGCGCAAGACGCATCCAAGGCCTGAGGATGGCAGGCGCTCCGCTAATTGGTTGGTGTGGGGGATTTGCGAACGCCAGCCGGACCCGGCGTGGCTCTTTCCTGAATGGCAGCCGATGAACCCACTGGGCTGGAGGCTTGCCTGATTTGCGGGACTGATACCGTCAAAGCAGATGGGGCGCGAACATGAACTGAGGATAGTGCTGTAATCGACAGCCCTGCTTGATCAGGAGCGTATCAGCCTGCCTGTGGCCGATACGACTCATCGATGCAGAGTGGCGCCATGCCTATCGGCAATTATTGACGCAGAACATCAACCTGCTACAGCCCTGAACACGTACTGCAACGGTAACGCATCCTGGACAGCCATCTCCGGATCCCTTCCCGCCGCCGCAGCCATCGCATGGATCACTGGCAGAAATCTCTCGCGCTGAGGCTCTTCAAAAACGCGTGGCACCCCCGCTTCGACAGTCAAACCGGCCTGGTTGAACATTTCGAGCATGGTGGTCAGCGTAAACCAACGAATATGTGTTCTGTCGAACAGACCGGAGTCTTCATAGCGGAAATCACCCACACTGAGCCGCGCCTGAACACTCCAGTGCTGAGCATTTGGAATGCACGCGACGACACAGCTGCCGGGGGCACTCGCCTCACGGATTCTCTGCAAGAGCTGCCATGGGTCGTAAAGATGTTCAAGCACATCCCCGAAGACCCAGCAGTCAGCGGCCAGATCGCCGGCAAGCAAATCATCGCTGGCCGTTTCGATATTCATGTCAAGCACACGATCACAGTGCTCGCGTGCCAGTTGCGCATAGCCTGCATCGATCTCGATCCCGGTGTAATGAACATCGGGGTTCAGTTTTCTGTATTCGCGCGCCAGCGCACCCGAGCTGCAGCCGATCTCCACGACACGCTTGGCATTGGCAGGCATCAGCTTGAGTAAATCCGGGTTATGGAACTGATGGACCGGCGTTTGTTTCTGCACAGTAGCCTCCTGAGGCTTTCGGGTGTCTGTAACGGCATACTTTTCCTGATAACGGCGAAAGCTCTCGCGCCACGCAGGCGTACCGAACGCACCTGCGCTTTCATGGACAACGCTCAACGGCCACGTGCCCATGCTCATACCGTTCAATTCAGCCGAACGACAAAAATCCATGTCATAGAAATGAAACTCGAATTGCTCGTCAAAGCGCACTCCGGCCTGTTCCAGGCGCTCGCTGTCCGCCGCAAGCAGCAGCCCGTCGAGCAGTTTGCAAGGTTGTGGCACAGGCCCGAAATTGGAGACGACACAGGGGAAACTATTGCCGTGCCCGACCATACCACTCAGGAAGCACGCCTGATCCCAAGTGAACCGGTCATCAATGAAGGCCCACGCGGGTTGCCCCTCAACACGCCGAGTGTTGCCTGCAAGCCCGACAATATCGAACGCTGCAACGCCTTCGCGTATCCGCTCGCTCCACAAGAAGTCACACAGGTGCACATCGTCATGAACGAACACCAGAATGGCAGGATTATCCCGGGCTTCATCAATGACGCGGTTGTAAATAGTCGAAAGCCCCTGCGTATTCTCGGCAAAAAGCCTGATTTCAACGGGATTGGCCGACTGGTGGATCAACAAGGAGCGGCCAAGAGCAGTCTCGGTGGAGAACTCCTGCTCAGACACGCGCGTTCCACATACGATTCGAATAGGTTTCATGCGGGCACTTCGTTATTGAATTTGGACAAGGACACACGACGTCGCGGTATCTCGCGCCTTGGGTACCCCCGTGAGTCACAACGTGAAGCCGCTCCCCTGACCAGGGAGCAGCCGCACTTAACCGGTAATCACGCCAAGGCGCTTACAACATCGCCATCCAGGCCAACTCGCCAACGGTGTCAGCCGTCTTGTCAGATGCCGCCCCGGTGAAAGCCTGTGGCCAACGCTCGGCCAGCGCCTGCGCCACACCGGCGTCAGGTGCCGAGAAGTCTGCAACGCTGATCTGAGCCTGCGGCGTCCATACCACCGTAAGGCCCGCGTCCTTTGCCAGCAGGCACAACTCGATATCCGCACCTGGCAGCGCCTGCATACCGCCGCACTGCTCGAACAGTGACTTGTGCATCATCAGGCAATCCCCGGAAACAGCCATGCAACCACGCACTGACAATGGCCATTGATCAGCGGTGCCCAGCCAAGGCGAGTCAATTTGTGGGCCGCTCAATAAACCATAACCGGCATGCGCCAAGGTTGAATCAGCGCCATACAGCGCGCCCCCGACAACGCCGACTTCAGGGCGTTGTGCCTCGTTGAGCAAGCCTTCAAGCCAGGCAGGGCTGATGACCTCTGCGGTGGCCGACAGCATTACCAGATATTCGCCCTTGGCCTGGCTCGCCGCCAAATTGAGCAAGTCGTTACGCGAAGCACCGGACTCTGCGTTCAACACCCGCACACGGTTGCCCACTCCACGGTGCTCGCCCACTTCGTCAGCGCCACTTTCACCCGAGCACGCCACGATCACTTCATAACGTGGATAGCGCGTACGTTGCAGCACGCTGGCCAGGCACGCCTGCAACGGCGCAGCACCCTCCTCGCTGGCCAGCAGGATGCTGACCAATGGCGTGGCGGCATGACGAAAATCGATCTGCAACACGCAAGTGCCGTCGTCACTGACATGACCACGATAGCCCAGTAGCCTGAGGTGACGCTCCAGCACTACCTGGGCTTGGGTCATCAATGCCTGCGATGACTCTTCGCCGAGCACCAGGTAGTCATCCAGATGAGCAAGGCAGGCCACGCCCTGCGATTCCACCAGACGCAGCAGCAGGTCAAGTTCGACGGCCTGAGGCTGGGCATCGCCGAAGCCTCCCAGGTCGAGCACGGCCTGACGTCGTATCAGCCAGTGGCGGGACATCACGGCAGGTTGACCGCGCAGCAGATCAAGATCGGCACCTGGTCGCACGACGCTCTTCAAGCGCCCGTGGCTATCGCGTTGCACTTCGTTGGCGCAGATCGCCTGGCAGGTTGCTGCATGACTCAGCTCCAGCGACAAGTGCAGCAATCCGCCCGCGAGCAACTGCTCACCGGCCTTCAGCAGCAGCAGCCATTCACTCTGCAATTGGCGCACGGCCTGATTCAGGTGGGCGACCCAGTTGCCCTCCGTAACCTGAATGAAGTGCAAGGTGTCACGCGCAGTGGTGATCACCGGCGGCTTACCGGCCTTGAGCACCAGCAGCTTGAAATTGCGTACGCCACTGGCAAGCAGGCTGTCGAAGGTGGCTTGCAAGGCGTCGTCATCGTCGGCGAGATCGAGCACAACGAATGCGATTTGCTCACCGGGCGAGCGCGCCAGATGCGCAGACACACGTTCACGCGCGAGCTCATCCGGCGTCGCTGCCGCCAGCGTCGCCAGCACTTGGCCCGAAGGGGTAGCGGCCAGGCTCTGCTGCGCATCATAAGACGGGATCTGCGCCAGCCGCTGGAGCCAGGCATTGAGCTCACTGGCAATAGCTTCGTCGTCTTCGCTGGTCAAGGACGAGACCAGCCGTTGGCAGACCTCGCGATTGAACCGGCCCAACTCCAGCGCCTGCCAGTAACGATGCTGGAGACTTCCGCGGGTATCGTTGGGGTGAGTCCGCAAGAGTTCGCGCTGGCGAACCCAACTACCCTCCAAGGCCTGGAACTGCTGCCCGCCCGCCGGCCAGGCATGACAGAGAAACTCCAGCGAGGTCAGGTATTGGAACACTGACCCGCTGTAGTACGGAAGTTCGACGAACTGACGCGGCTCGAATACCCGCTCCGGATCCTCTTTGACACTCGTCCAGGACGAAGTGAACAGCAGCGGCTGCTCCAGCGCGGCAAAGGTGTTGCGGACAAAACGGTTGAGCAGTGCAAAACCTGCCTCACCCGTGCACAGGCCAAACCCGGCCGCATCCCACTCAAGCAGTGCGCGAACGGCCTGGGTGAAGCGCTCTTCCTGAGCGGCAACGGGCAGCGTGCAAGGCGCGTACTCACAAATCACATCGGTCTGCTCAATGGATTCGATCCCGCCCTGCGCCAGCAGTGCATAGGACAGTGCTACGCGCCAGCCGGAGAAATCCAGGTGACCCGGCACCTGCGCCAGTGCGCTCTGCAAGGCCTCGACTCGCAGTACCGCTCGCCAGGCAGGCTGGGCCGCCTCGGCGTACTGGCGCAAACGAGCAGTGGCGCTGACTTCGGACATGGGGGCGCGGACAGAGCCGACTTTGTGATAAGCCGCTTGCCCATTGCCTAGCGCATAAGCCAGTGCGTAACCCTGAGCCCCTATGGCGTGCGAGGCTGCCTGCAAACGAACAGCGGCAGCGTCCAGAGCTGCCGGCAAGATGAAGTCGCAGTCCAGCGCGAGGACCACCAATGGGGTCGTCACGTTATCCAGCGCGTGGGCCAGCCGCTGGCTGCACAACGTCCCGCTGCCGGCATGCAACGACTCCAATGACAGACAGGAGACTTCGTTCTGATCGTAGAAGTGCTGCGTCCGTGCTCGATAGCCCGCCAGTTCATGCCCGAGCAGAACGACCGTAACATCACTGCGCGACCCGGTTGCGATTGCGTTCATAGCGTACCTGTTTCAAATAATGGGGTTCAGCGCCCGGCTTGGCCGAGCGTCAGGGTTCAGTCCGCCAGCCAGGCATTCGCCCAGTGCTGCAGATGACGCGGTGTAAGCAAATAGTCTCGTAACACCACTTCACGCAGGGCATCGCCTTGACGGTAGCTGGCCTGGGGATCCGACAAGTGCATGCGAATCGCCTCCAACCACTGCTCAGTCGAGTTTTCGCGCACCCGCGTGCATGGCAAGTACCCCGCATAGGCCCTTGTGTCGGTGCAAATCACAGGAAAGCCGCACACGCCATATTCCAGCAGGCGCAGGTTGCTCTTGCAGTCGTTGAACAGATTCTGCTCGAGCGGAGCCAGGGCCAGGTCGAGGTTGAGGCTGGCCAGCTTCTGCGGGTACTGAGCCAGCGGTACGCCTCTGTGGAACTCTTTTACGTAGGGACGAAGAATGTCGGGGCACATGCCGAAGAAGACCCAGTCGACTTCATCGGCCAGGCATTTGACGACATCCAGCATCAACTCAAGGTCACCACGGTGACTGGTTCCCCCCGCCCATCCGACCCTCGGCTTGATACTCGTCTGGCGCTCGCTGGTCAGCCCGGCCCACAGCGAGGCTGCGAGCATGTTGGGTACCACACGAATATCCTGATGCATGTGTGACAGCGCATCGGCCAATGGCTCGGTAGAAACGACGAGCCGATCACACAGACCTATGGCCTGACTGAGTTTTTGCGCGGTGTCAGCCGGCCAGTTTCGAACATGGTCGTTCTTTTTCGGCGGATCGATGATGTAGTCATCGATCTCGAAGATTCGGCGGGCGTTGGAGAATTGCTTGAGCCGTGCGATCTCCTTGCTGCTTTCGTTCGCATAGCGAAGCTGGATGATAATGACATCCGGCTTTTCACGTTCTGCCTCGACAGGTTTCGGCATGCTGTAGCTCAGACGCCCCTGAATCCAGCCAGCGCGTTCCAGCTCACTGAATGGCTGAATGACGCGGTAGTGACCGACACCGGACACATTGAACGGCAAAGCCAGCACTGAAGGCATCGCGCGGTCGATGAAAGGATCCCAGCCAGTGCGCAGACCGGGTTCAAGGTTGAAGCTTCCCTGGGTCAGGCTCAGGTTTCGATTGTAATTGGGATCACAAGCGACCTTGGGCAGCCACCGCTGATAGAAGGCTTGCTGGTCGGCCTCCTGATCGATGGCCGAGGCAGCGCTTGCCATACCCAATCGCGCCACTTTGGAAAAAGGCGTCCAAACGACCAGGTAGCCAAGCTCGTGTGCCCGCAGACACAAGTCCGCATCGAGCCAACTCTGTCGCAACGAATCAGTGTCCAACCCTTGCAGCTCACGGAACAGCGTCCGTCGAACCATCAGGCAATTCAGACTCAGGGCGCTCCAGTTCTGTACCACATTCAAACGATCGAGATAACTGCTATCGACACAACCCACAAACGGGTTACCTGCCAGCCCCCGCAGGCCCAATACCAAAGCACCCGCAGCGACCGTGCCATCACGGCCGAACAGCTTGGGCCCGACGACGCCCACTTCAGGACGCTGGGCTTGTAGCATGAGTTCATCAAGCCACTGCGCATCGAACAGTGCACACTCCGCATCCAGCAATAAAAGGTAATCACCCCGCGCCTGTTCGCTGGCTTGATTCAAGCTCTCTGCTCGAGATCGCGATTGCACGCCAACGACCCGCAACTGATCGCCGCCCAGCCCTTCCATCGCCTTTAACCAGTCTTGCACCTCGGCTGATTCATCACCGTTGGCGATCAGCAGTACTTCATACGCGCCATAACGGGTGTGCTCGAACAAAGATTCGACACAACGGCGCAAGGTCAGCAAGTCTGCGCAGACCGGAATCAGGATCGACACACTGGCCGACTGTGGGTGCTGATAGCGCACCCGGGTTGTTACGCTATCGGGCGTACTGTCGACCTGGGCCAAGACGCCCAGACGTTGCAGATGCGCGCGCACTACCGGTGCGGCCTGGGCCTGAATGGCGGGATCACGCATCCAGTCGGCGTAACTGTACTGACTCTGCACGAGCACTTCAGGGATATGCTCAACCACCTGCAAACCGTGGGTTTCAACCAGACGCCAGAGCACATCGTGTGACGCCAGTTCCGCGTACTGTTCGTCAAACCCGCCGATCGACGATAACGCCTCACACTTGAACGCCAACTGCCGCCCCACGTAAGGCAAGCTGCGCATCAGATCGAGATTGAAATCGGGCTTGAAAATCGGCATCGAGGGCCCTCGCCCATCGTGCGTCCCTTCATCGCTGTACAGGCATAGCATGTCCGTTCGCAAGGCCATGCGTTCGGCCATTATGACCAGCGCATGAGGGTGTAGACGATCACCTGCCTGCAGCAGAAGTATCCAGTCCGCCTGAGCGTCATTGGCCAGCAAGGTATTGATCTGGCCAAATCCGTCATCCCGCAGAACCTGATATTCCACCCCGGCGACGGCCGGTGACGTTGAACCGGCAGGCCCCAGCAACAGAATACGGCTGGCAGCGTAAGACTGCGCCGTCAGACTGTCCAACGTCGCGCGCAGCGCAAGCTCGTCGTCTTCATGACAGAACACCACAGGCATGATGCGCGCCTGACAGGGCCACTGTTCGATGCGCTTGGGCAGCAGACGCTGCTGTCCCTCAGACAAACTGCGACACTCCAGCCATTCGGCATACAACGCAGCGAAATCAAGGCTGCTCGTACCCACCTGCTGGTTGAAAGTCGCGATCTGTTTGGTCAGGAAATTTCGGAGATCCAGTTCTTCCCACACCGGGTCAGCACCGTGATACGAAACCAGCGGCAGATAGCGCACGTAGCCTTCGGCAGGAGCCTTCTCACTGGTGCGCGCAGCCAGCATCTGCAGCAGCCACTCACTCTCAAAGGCAAACACTTCAGTCATTGCCACCTGATGGCTGAGCCGGCCCGGATGCATGCGCTCAAAGCTCAAGAGTTGATCCAGGCTGGCGAGATGTCCGCGACGCAGCAAACAAATATAAAGGGCCATGTCCAGGCGTGCGACAAAACCCTTTCCATCCTGCACCAGCGAGCCAAGGTATTCCTCGACTTGAGCGCGACGGAACAGGGCATGGCTGATGCCACCGAACAGGTTGACCGTATTATCGGCGACACACGCCAGCAGGTCGGTACCGTGGAGCACGGCGCTTGTGGGCGAGATCAGGCAGTTGAGCAAACGAGAAGGAAGCAAGATGTCGTCAGCATCGCAAAGCAATCGCTGACCGATCACTATGCTCAGTTCCTCGTTTTCTTGCAGCACGTTGGCCTGGCGACTGATGCAATGGTGGACCAGGGAGTCATCGTCGCAGAGGAACTTGATCATTTCGCCCGATGCGTGATTCAAGCAGGCCAGCAGGTTGCGGGCAAAACCCAAACGCTGGTGATTACGCACATAACGCAGGCTCGCTGACGATGTCTTGGCTAACTCTTCGCAGATTGCCTCGATTTCCGGACCGGAGCTGTCATCGCATATGACGATTTCCAGATGCGGATAATCCTGATTGATCGCACTGAGGAGCGCGCCACGAAAAAATTCAGGATTGAAGGCAGGAATAGCAATGCTGACAAGGAGCCGATCGTTCATTTGGGTAACCTGGAAAGAACGCCAGGTGACGATGGCCGTCACCTGGGTGCGTGCAGCGTGGAGGGTCTATCAGAGCCGGTTGAACAGGCCGAGCGAAGCGATTTTGCTGAATGCCAATTGAGAGGCTTGCAGCATGTTTTGCTGCAGGGTCAGCCGCGTCATGACTTCTGCAGGGTCAGAGTCACGAATGGTCGATTGCGTCTGTGAATTTGCCAGCACCAGCGCTTCGTTGGATTCGATTTGATTGTCCAGCGCCGCACCGCGACCGCCGATCGAGCTGATACTGACAGAGACCTGATCGAGACCGCTGGCGAGGTTGGCCATGCCGGCGGTCATCGCCGCTTGCTGCTTTTGGGTAGCGACAGCATCACCACTGCTCGGCGTGTTGAGTGCGGTTTTCAACTGGCTCACGGTGTCCAGAATGTTCTGGGTTTCGTGGGTATTGACCGCAATATTGAACTGATCACCGTTCTGCAAAGGGTTGGCTACGGTGTCGTTCAAAGTGAACTCCACCCCGGATGCGGTAGCAGTATTGCCTACCATCGTGCCGCTGGAGACCGGTTGACTGTCGGCAGTAACCGGCGCCGCGTACAGATCGAACGTCGTGGCGCTGGTGAACTTCAGCACCGCCGAGCCACTCGGGAAGCTGGCGCTGTAAGCGGCCTGATCGGTGATACGGGTGCCAGTCGCCTGCACCGCACTTGGGTTACCGGGGCCACGGGATACGTTAAAGGTGTCCGGCTTGCCTTCAAGCGTGAACGTGCGACCGGTCAGCGGGGCGGCAGGGTCATTGATGTTCAGGGCCAGATCGACGCCGCGAAAACTGATGCTCTGCCCTTTGGCGTTGCTGATCACGCCGCCCTGAGAGGCCTCATTGGTGACGTCGTTGCCCAGGCCGTCAGTGATCTTCAACTGCGTACCGCTGACAAACTCCACGGTATACGGCTCCCCGCCGCGAAATTTGCCGTTGTACGTCACGTTCGAGCTGACCTGACCGTCGGACAAGGTCACGAGACCGTCATTGATCGAGCCAGTGACCTGGGTGCGACTGGTATTGATCGCCTGCTGGAACACTTCCCAACCGGTACTGTTGGTGGCCATCGACATGCTGTCGCCAACGGGCAGATTCAGGGTTACCTGGTCGCCGTTGTAGCTGTAGGTCCCATCAGAGTTGCGAGTGAACGGGACGGTGTCGCCCTTGGAGCCGGCAAAAATGTATTTGCCGTTTTCGTCCTGGCTGTTCATCAAGCTCAGCAACTGGTCTTCGATCTTTCCCAGTTCCGAGGCATTGGCCTGACGGTCGGCATCGGTAAAACCGGCGTTATTGGCACCAATGGCCAGTTCCTTGGCCCGTTGCAGGACGTTGGTGATGCTGGTCATCACGGACTCGGCCTGACCCAGGGTGGCCTTGATGGTGTTGGAGTTGATCTTGTACTGGGCAAGCATCGAGGCCTGCTGGCCCAACTGCAGCAAACGCGAAGCGCCAACCGGATCATCGGCCGCGGTGTTGACGCGAACGAGGCTGCTCGCCTCTTCGCTGCTCTTGACCACATTGGCGAAGTTTTTCTGATAGTTGGCTGCCGAGGAGGCGTAAAACTGGCCGGTGGAAATGCGCATGGGCTACGACTCCTTAAAGACTGCTGATCAGTGTGGCGAAAGTTTCTTGCGCAGCCTTGATGATCTGCGATGACGCGGTGTAGTACTGCTGAAACTTGACCAGGTTGCCGGTCTCTTCGTCCAGATCGACACCCGAGAGCGAATCCCGGGCGCCTTTGGCATTGGCCAGAATGGCATCGGTGGCAGCGCTGTCGAGTTTGCCCTGCGCCGCTTTGGCGCCGACTCCTTCAACCAGCTTGCCGTAGGCGTCCGTCAGGGAAATACCTTTGCTCGCCGAGCCGGTATCCACGGTTTGCCTGGTCTGCAAACCGGCCAGGATGCTGCCGTTGCGGTTGTCCAGCGTGCCCGGCTCACTGAGGCTGATGTTGATCGCCGTACCCTTGCCAGGCGCGCCGGCCACGGTCATGTCGAAACTGGCGGTGTATTGCGTAGCCGGCGCCGGCGGAATCGGTGCGCCGGTCGAATCCTTGAGCGCGATGGTCAGGTTCAGCGTGTTGCTCTGACCCGGCTTGATGGTGCCGCTGCTCAGCACGCCACCCTTGGCGTCCAGCAATTGATATCCCTGGCTGGTGCCATCGGCCGACGGATCGCCAAACACTACCTTGACCGGTGTCGAATACTTCAAGCCGTTCTGCATTGCAGTGGCCGTCGTTGCGTCGTAGATGTCGAATTTGGTCGTCAGGGTCGGCTGACCGCTGGCCGGGATGGTCAACGTGCCGCTGGCACCCGAAGCAATGGCTGCACCCAACGGCGCCGCTATGGCCAGACGTTTGGAGTCGGTCATTTCGGTCTTGATATTGGTCGCTGCATTGCGCGTCGGGGTGATCTTGAACGTGTCACCCGCCGCTGCCGTGCCGTTGGTGAGTTTCAACGAAAAACCGTCGATCACCGGTGGCGGGTTGGTGGTGGTGCTGAATGCGCCAATGGCGGTGCCTTCCGGCAGACGCTGTACGGTGTAATCCGTGGCGCTGGTGAAAGTCACTCTGTAATCGTTGATGGTCAGCTTGCCGCTGTCTTTGATCGTGACTTCGAAATTGCCCGAACCCACGCTGTTGCCATCGGTGGCAATGCTGCGCTGGGCGATGTTGGCGGCGCTGTTGATGCTGTTGAACAGGCTGCCGCCAAAGTCACCGTTCTTGTCGATGCCCTGCGCCTGGATCGTGTTCATCTGATCGGCAACGACAAGCGCTACGCGACCCAGCTCGTTCATCGCCGGATCGAGCACGGTGCTGCGATAGCGCAGCAGGCCGCCGATCTCGCCGCCGGTGATGTTCGCCGTCATGTCAATGACACTGGAGCCGTAGTTCAAGACAACGCCCAAGCGGGAAGGATCGGTTTTGCTAGGGGTCATTTCCAGTTTGCTGGAGGTTCCACCTATTACCAGCGGCTGACCGTTGCCCAGGTAAAGATCCATGTTGCCGTCACGCTCGACCACCTGCGCGCCCGTGAAAGTGGACAGCTGGCGGATGGTCTCGTTACGCGCATCGAGCAGTTCGTTCGGCTGGCCGCCGCTGCTGGAAATCTGGGAAATCTTCTGGTTCAACTGAGCGACGGTAGCCGCCAGCTTGTTGACCTGATCGGCCATGCTCGTCAGGTTGCCGTTAATGTCAGAGTTCTGTGCGTTCAACTGGCTGGAAACCGAGTTGAAACGAGCACTCAGGGCTTGCGCATCGCTGAGCAGCAATTGCCGGGAAGCATCATCGCCCGGCTTGGCATTGACGTTCTGCACCGAGGCGAAAAACTTGGTCAGCGCGCCATTGAGGCCGGTACCGCTGTCGGACAGCAGCTTGTCGAGCGGTGTGACCTGGGCCTGGTAGGCGGCCGCGTCGCTGTTGAGCGAAGTGCTGGTCTGCAACTGCGCATCGATATAGCTGTTGTAGACCCGACGCACATCCGCCAGGGTGGTGCCGCTACCGATCCAGACGTTGCCGTACTGGTTTGAGCCCTTGGTGTTTTGCACGGTTTGCTGACGGGAATAGCCGGCGGTATCGACGTTGGCAATGTTGTTACCGGTTACCACCAAAGAAGATTGGCTAGCGGATAAACCCGACATCCCGATATTGAGCAAACTCATGGTTCAGACCTTATTACCTGTGCCTTATAAAGGCGTGGTGGAGACACCCGCCGCAGCGTAGTTTTCAAAACTGTTCATCTGCTTGGCAATTTGCGAAATCTTCGTCGCGTAGTTCGGGTCGGTGGCGTAACCGGCCTTCTGCAACTCGCGTACAAACTGTTCTGGGTTATCGGCTGACTTCAGCACTTCTTGATAGCGATTGTTGCTCTGCAGCAACGTCACCAGGTCGTGGAAGCTGTCCTTGTACGAGGCGTAGGAACGGAACTCGGCCGTCTCCTTGACCATCGCGCCATTGCGGAACTCGCTGGTGATCGCCCGGGCCGAATCGCCCTTCCAGTTGCTGCTCGCCTTGATGCCGAACAGGTTGTGGCTGCTGCTGCCATCCTGGGCGCGCATGACCGATTTGCCCCAGCCGGTTTCCAGTGCCGCTTGCGCCACCAGATAACGCGGGTCGACGCCGATGCGGTCGGCGGCTTCCTTGGCCATCGGCAGCATGGTGTTGACGAATTCGTCAGCGGAACTGAAGGCCTTCTTCGCCGGCGCCAGCGGAATCTGCGCCATGGCGCGACCGTAGACCTGCATCTGCCCGCCAGCGGCTTTCTGCTCTTCGGCACGGGCCAGCCAGTCGCCGTTGTACAACGCGCCGGAACCGCTGACAGCAGCGGTCGTGGCCCGTTGCGGCAAGGCGCTGGTCGCAGCTGCCGACGTGTTGGCAGTGGCAGCACTCGGTGCCGACGGCACCAGACCGGCGAGCAAGCGATCAGCCAGCTTTGGCGGCAGAGCCAGACGCCGCTGATTGATCAATTGCATGTCATTGCGGTGAGAAATATCAGTGTTCGGCGCATTCACCGAACGCGACGCCCACAACGGCCGCTCGCCGTTCACGCGAGACAGCGGACCGTGGGTGGCAACGGTGCCGGCGGCAATCGGCGTCGGCACGGCGGCGGCCTTGGCCAGTGCTTCCTGCTGCTTGGCGGCGGACGCGGCCGCAGCCTCGCCCGGGGCCATCGGTTTATTCTTCGACATTTGCCGGATCAGCACGTCCGCCAGGCCGATACCACCGCCCTCGCGCGACATCGAAACCGCCAGTTGCTGGTCGTACATTTCCTGATATTGCTTGGCCGCCGGCGTGTTCAGCGGGTTGTCCTGGCCGAGCGCTTCGGTGGCCGAACGCATCGACTTGAGCATCTCGCCAAGGAACAGCGATTCGAATTCCTGCGCAACCTTGCGCATGTTTTCATCGCTGTTCTTGTCGCCGACCTTGAGCTGGTTCAGACGATTGAGGTCGGAGTAGGAACCCGAATCGCTGCTGCTGACCAGACCGCTTTTGCGCATATCCATGGTGGCCGGCCTCAGATCACGATCAGGTCGGCTTGCAACGCGCCGGCCTGCTTCAGAGCTTCGAGAATCGCCATCAGGTCACCCGGCGCTGCGCCGACCTGGTTCACCGCGCGCACGATCTCGTCGAGCGTGG
>Ga0308159_1002881_pt1 | contig 18707 bp, 17 predicted proteins | sample PhyCR1_FD_201040 | JGI IMG/M metagenome (GOLD analysis project Ga0308159, IMG submission 201040) | Phyllosphere microbial communities from UC Gill Tract Community Farm, Albany, California, United States - DLSLC.R1 | ecosystem: Host-associated > Plants > Phyllosphere > Unclassified | place: USA... | reverse complement strand
GGCCGACGAAGATGTTCTCGGCGATCGACAATTGCGGCAGCAGGCGGATTTCCTGGTGGATCAGGCCGATCCCGGCATTCAGCGCCGCGCCCGGTGAAGCCGGGGCGTAAGGCGCGCCGAGCCAGGTCATGCTGCCCCCGGCTTCGGGTTGCACCAGGCCGGCGATGATCGACGACAAGGTGGATTTGCCCGCGCCATTTTCACCGAGCAAGGCCAGGACTTCACCGGGGCGAATATCCACGTTGACCTGCGACAACACCTGCACCGGCCCGTAGGCCTTGCTGATATTGCGCAGGCACAGCACCGCGTCGGCGCTGTTATCCAGAGCTGCTGCTTGCATGACGACCTCCAAGGCTTACGGGTGCTGTTGCAGGAACGGCGCGACGTTTTCTTTGGTGGTCAGCACGGTCGGCAGCAGCTGCTCCTTGGGTACGGCTTTACCGGCTTTGAGGTCGATGGCCGAGGCCACGGCCAGGCGGCCCATCTTCTGGGTCTGCTGGGTCATGGTCGCGTTGAGCACGCCGCTTTCCACGGCTTTCAGGCCGGCGACGTCGCCGTCGAAACCGACCACCACGACTTTGTGGTCGAGGTTGCCGACCTTCACTGCCTGGGCAGCGCCCAGTGCCATGGCATCGGCGCGGCCGAAGAATACGGTGATATTCGGGTCACGCTGCAGCAGGTCCTGGGCTACGGCGAAGCCTTTGTCCTGGGCCCATTCGGCGGGTTGCTGGGCCACGACCTTGAGGTCCGGGAAGGCTTTCAGGCCTTCTTCAAAACCCTTGGCGCGATCGTTCTCCGGCGTGGTGCCGAGCTGGCCTTGCAGGATCGCAATGCGGCCCTTGCCATCGGTGATCTTGCCCACGTACTCGGCCAGGGTCTTGGCGCCGGCCACGCTGTCGCTGGCGATAAACGTATCGCCGGGCGCGTCGGGGGCGTTGCGGTCCACGGCGATTACCGGGATGCCGGCGGCCTTGGCGGCTTTTACCGGTACACCGGCGGCGGTGGCGCCGGCGGGGATGTAGATCAACACGTCGATCTGGCGGGTGATCAGGTCTTCAATCTGGCTGACCTGGGTGGAGGAGTTGCCTTGGGCGTCCACGGTGATCACCTTGATCCCCTTGGCCTTGCCCTCGGCTTCCACCGATTGCTTGATCTGGTTGAAGAAGTCGGCCTGCAGGTTGGCCACGGCCAGGCCGATGGTCAGATCCTTGGCCCAGGTGGTGCCGGTGGCGGTGAGCGTTGCGGCAGCCAAAGCAGTAGCGATAAGCAGTTTCTTGGGGCTGAACATGTCGGTGACTCCTGGTTTTATTGTTGGAGGGTGTCAACTGTCGAACAGGTTTAACGGGCAGTGCTGGAACGGCGGCGCAGGGTGTCGATGGTCACGGCGAGGGCAATGACTACGCCGATCACCACTTGTTGAATAAACGGCGAAACGCCGAGCAGGTTGAGGCCATTGCGCAACACGCCAATGATCAACACACCGACCAAAGTGCCGCCGATGCTGCCGACGCCACCGCTGAGGCTGGCGCCGCCGATCACCACGGCGGCGATGGCGTCCAGTTCCAGGCTCAGGCCGGCGCTGGGTTGCGATGAGTCGAGGCGGGCGGCGAGGGTCACGGCGGCGATGCCGGCGAGGGCGCCGCTGATGGCGTAGACCCACAGGGTAATCGCACGCACCTTGATGCCCGACAGGCGCGCCACTTCCGGGCTACCGCCCATGGCATAGAGGTTGCGGCCACCGGCACGAAAGCGCAGGAACACCCAGGCCACCACCAGCATCACCAGAAACAGCCCGACGGTCGCCGAGAGAAAGCCGAAATGCCGCACCGTCGCCAGGCTGGTGAACCAGTCCGGGTAGCCGACGATCTGCCGGCCTTCGGTGAGGATATTTGCCAGGCCACGGGCCACCGACATCATGGTCAGCGTGGCAATGAATGGCGGCAGCTTGGCATAGGTGATCAACCCGCCGGACACCAGCCCGGCAAGCATGCCGCTGGCAATCGAGATCGGAATGGCGAAGCCCAGCGGCACCGCCTGATCCTGATAAAGCCAGCCGAGCATCATCATCGAGAAGGCCAGCACCGAGCCGACCGACAGGTCGATGCCGCCGATCACGATCACCGCCGTCATGCCAATCGCGAGGATGCCCAGCACCGTGACCTGATCGAGAATGTTCAGGCCATTGCGCAATGAGAAGAAGAATTCGGAACTGAAGGAGAAAACCAGCACCAGCAGCACAAGGCCGATCAGCGGGCCGCCGATGTTGCTGGGGAGCAGTTTCACCAGGCGTGGGCGCGGTGGCGGCTTGAGTTCGGCCGGGTGCTGGACAATAGCTTTGGTGTCCACAGTGTTCTCCTGATTTATTTTTTTTGGAGTGCTTTCAGGCGGCTTGAATATTTATGCGCGCCTGACTGTTAATTCAGATTCCAGTGACACCGTTTCAAAGTCAAGCGCTTAATTTTTCCGGTACGCCTCTAGACCGGTACTTTTATACGCCGCAAAGCCACGGTATAGATAAGCCCGCGTGGGATTTTGGCCGTCTGTCCGAGGGATTTATTTCATTTTGAGCCGTTCGGTCACTTGACCGCGTGAGCGATCGGCGTCTAAATAGAAATATATTGTCACTGCTGAATAAATATTCAAAACAGCTTTTGGCACTTTCAACTCACGTGGTCAGCCCACAGGAGCCGCTGCATGAATGCCTTCCAGTACGACGCCCACCAGATCAAGGAACAGGCCCGCCTGATCCGCCGCCACGTGATCCGCCTGAATGCCGACTCACCGGCCGGCGGCCACACCGGGGCGGACCTGTCGGAAACCGACATCCTCGCGACCCTGTATTTCCGCATCCTCAACACCGGCCCGGAACGCACCCAGGACCCTGAGCGCGATATCTACATCCAGAGCAAGGGCCATGGCGTGGGCGGCTTGTATTGCTGCCTGGCGCAGGCGGGCTACATCCCTGAGGCGTGGTTGCCGACGTATCAGCATTTCAATTCCCACCTGCCGGGCCACCCGGTGCGCCAGAAAACCCCCGGTATCGAACTCAACACCGGCGCCCTCGGCCACGGCTTGCCGGTGGCGGTAGGGCTGGCGTTGGCGGCGAAGATGTCCGGCAGCAAAAAGCGCATCTATGTGCTCACCGGCGACGGCGAACTGGCCGAAGGCTCCAACTGGGAAGCGGCGATGGCCGCTGCCAAGTACGGCCTGGATAACCTGTTTGTGATCGTCGACAAGAACAAACTGCAACTGGCCGGGCTGACCGCCGAGATCATGCCGCTGGACCCGCTGGACGTGAAATGGGCCGCCTTCGGCTTCCGCGTCAGTGAGTGCGACGGCAATGACGTAGGTCAGTTGATCACCGCCCTGGAAAGCATGCAGACCCAGACCGGCGCGCCCCAGGTGCTGATCGCCCACACCATCAAAGGCAAGGGCGTGTCGTTTATCGAAGCCCGCCCCGAATGGCACCACCGCGTGCCCAAGGGTGATGAAATCAATGCAGCACTGGAGGAGTTGAACCATGGCGAGTGAACATTTGGCGAGCGTCATGGTGCAGGCCTTTATTGACGCAGTGGATGCCGGGCTGGATGTGGTGCCGGTGGTCAGCGACTCTACGTCCACGGCCAAGATCGGCCCGTTCATGCAGCGTTTTCCCGAGCGGCTGATCAACGTCGGGATTGCCGAGCAGTCGCTGGTCAGCGTCGCGGCGGGCCTCGCGCTGGGCGGCAAGATCGCCGCGACCTGCAACGCGGCGCCGTTTCTGATTTCGCGGGCCAATGAGCAGATCAAGGTCGATGTTTGCTACAACCAGGCCAACGTGAAAATGTTCGGCCTCAACGCCGGCGCCAGCTACGGCCCGCTGGCCAGCACCCACCACAGCATTGACGACATCTCGGTGATGCGCGGCTTCGGCAATGTGCAGATTTTTGCCCCGGCTGATGCGCTTGAATGCCGCCAGATCGTTGATTACGCCTTGCGCTACGAGGGCCCGGTGTATATCCGCCTCGACGGCAAAGCCTTGCCGGATGTGCATGGCGCCGACTACCACTTTCAACCCGGTCAGGTCGATATCCTGCGCCAGGGCGCCGACGTGAGCATCGTCGCCCTCGGCTCGGTGGTGCACGAAGCCGTGGACGCCGCCGCGTTGCTGGCGGAGCAGGGCATCCAGGCGCAGGTGATCAACCTGTCGTCGATCCGGCCCCTGCAGCGCGATGTGTTGCTCAGTGCCTTGGGTGGCACCCGCGCGGTGATCAGCGTCGAAGAACACAACATCAACGGTGGCGTCGGCAGCGTGGTGGCCGAAGTGCTGGCCGAAGCCGGGCTGGGTATCCCGTTGATTCGCCTCGGTATCGGCGATGGCGAATACGCCGCCGCCGGTGCGCGCGAACCGACCCGCGCCTTGCATAACATCGACGCGCCTGGGATTGTGGCGGCTGCCACTCGGTTGCGGTGAATGCAATGACAGACAACACTCCGCTGATCCTGGCGATAGACGAAGGCACCAGCAACGCCAAGGCGGTGCTGGTCAACGAACGGGGGCAGGTGATTGCCCGGGGTTCACGGCCGCTGAGCATCAGCCACCCTCAGGCCGGGTTCTCCGAGCAGGACCCGCTGCTGATCTGGCAGAACACCCTGGCCGCGATTGAAGAATGCCTGGCGCAGGTCGACCGGCCAATCACCGCGCTGGCCGTCAGCAACCAGCGCGAGTCGGTGGTGGCCTGGGATCGGCAAACCGGTGAGCCGCTGTCGCCGTGCATCAGTTGGCAATGCCGACGCTCCACGGCGCTGTGCACGCAATTGCATGAGCAAGGCCATGAAGCCGTCATCCTGGAGAAAACCGGGCTGGCGCTGGACCCGATGTTTTCCGCGGGTAAATTCCGCTGGATTCTCGATAACCTGGAAAACGGCCACGCCCGCGCCGCCGCCGGCGAGATCTGCCTGGGCACGGTGGACAGCTGGCTGTTGTGGAAACTCAGCGGCGGCCAAGTGTTTGCCACCGATTATTCCAACGCGGCGCGCACGCAACTGTTCAACCTGCACACATGTAGCTGGGACCCTGAGCTGCTGGACCTGTTTGCGATTCCCTTGGCGGCGCTGGCGCCGATCCAGCCCAGCGCCGGTTTCTTTGCCGAAACCGTGGCGGCGGGCGGCTTGCCCGCCGGCATCCCGGTGATGTCGATGATGGGTGATTCCCACGCCGCACTCTACGGGCAGGGCGGTTTCGCCCCGGGGCTGGTCAAGGCCACCCTCGGCACCGGCTCATCCCTGATGACCCCCATGACCGGCCCGATTGCCTCCACCCACGGGCTCTCCACTACATTGGCCTGGCACGACGGCGCCAAGCCCACGTTTGGCATGGAAGGCAATATCGTCCATACCGGCGCCGCCGTGCAGTGGGCCTCGCGCTTGGTGGCCGGGGAATCCCTGGACGCCTTGACCGAACAGGCCGCGCAACTGCCGGATAACGGCGGCGTGTACTTTGTGCCGGCGCTGTCCGGGCTGGGGGCGCCGCACTGGAAAGCCGACGCGCGCGGCTTGATCTGCGGGCTCACCGAAGCCACCTCCGGCGCGCATATTTTGCGCGCGTCGCTGGAGTCCATCGGCTATCAGATTCGCGATGTGTTCGAGGCCATGCAGCAGGATATCGGCAGCCCGTTGAAGGAGCTGTGGGTGGACGGCGGGGCGACGCGCAACCGCTGGCTGATGCAGTTCCTGGCCAACCTGCTGCAACGCCCGGTGGTGCGCAGCCTGTCGCCGGAAGTGTCGGCGCTGGGTGCGGCGCATTTGGCGGGGAGGGCGTTGGGGGTTTGGGCAAGTGATGCGGCGTTGGGTGAGTTGGAGCGCCAGCGTGAGCGGTTTGAGCCGCAGGAGGACCCTGCCATGGCGGCCCGCTATGCAGAATGGAAAAAGGCCCTGGCCCGAACCCTTCTCTAACAATAAATGGAGATCAAATGTGGGAGGGGACAAGCCCCCTCCCACATTTAACGCACAGCGGTTCTCAGGGCTTCCAGGTGTCTACATCCTTGGCATCCACCGCCTTGGGCAACAACCCCGCTTTAAAGAACGCATCCGCAATCTTCTGCTGCTCCCCCAACTGGTTAATGCTCACCGGCTGCACCTGATAGCTGCGGTGTGCATTCGCCGCCTCCACCGTGGCCACATCCAGATTGCCCCACAGCGGGCCGAGCACTTTGGCCGCGTCCTGCGGGTGGGTTTTCACCCATTGCCCGGCCTTTTCCAGCTGCGCATACACCACCTTCAACACCTCGGGATGCGCCTTGGCGTACGGGGTGCCGGTCAGGTAATAACGCTTGTAACTGGCCAGCCCCGCGCCATCGGCCAGGGTGCGCGTCGGCAGTTGGCGCTGCACGCTGGTGAGGAAGGGTTCCCAGGTGACCCAGGCGTCCACCTTGTTGTTCTCGAACGCCGCGCGACCATCGGCCGGCGACAGATACGCCGGCTCGATATCCGAGAACGCCAGGCCTGCCTTGGCCAGCGCGGCAATCAACAGATAGTGGGTGCCGGCCGCCTTGGTCACCGCGATTTTCTTGCCCTTCAAATCCGCCAGGTGCTGGATCGGCGAGTCCTTGCGCACCACGATGGCCTGGGCTGAAGGCGAGGGCGCTTCCTGGGCGAAGTAGGTGAGTTTGGCCTGGGCCGCCTGTGCGAAGATCGGCACGGTATCGGCGACGTCGGCGCTGATGTCGACGTTGCCCACGTTCAGCGCTTCCAGCAGCGGCAGGCCGCTGGGGAATTCGTGCCAGGACACGTCGATGTTGTCGGCCTTGAGGGCTTTTTCCAGGGTGCCCTGGGTCTTCAACAGGGTAATCAGGGTCGAGGATTTCTGGTAGCCGATGCGCACGGTTTCCTGGGCCTCTGCGCTCACGGCGACAGAAAAGGCCAGCAACCCGAGTACAGCGGCAAATGGACGACGTAGAGACATGGCGCGCTCGATCTTCAACGAAATAGCGCTGAGCATAAAGTTCTAAAAACCATTCGATAAATACTTTTTCGATCTGAGCTTAGGGCGCTTTTGGCGTGTTCCGACGAATCGGGCATATCCATAGAATCATAAGGTCCTTTCATAATCAGTCTTCATTAATATAATCAAAAGCGCTTTTATGCCGGGCGCTTATGCCTTGCTCGTGTTTCTTTCACCTCCCACGCCAAGGCCTTTCATGACGCTCAAAAAACTCATCGTCGCCGCCAGCCTGCTGTTTGCCGCAGCGGCGGCCCATGCCGAGCAAACCCTGGATATCAGCTACCAGCGCTCCTCCACCCTGTGGATTCTGCTCAAGCAAAATGGCCAACTGGAAGAGCGTCTCAAGCCTTTGGGCTTTACCGTCAACTGGCATGAGTTCAGCACCGGCCTGCTCAGTTCGCTCAACGCTGGCAGCGTCGACTTGCACGCCGATGTGGCCGACGCCTTTGCGCTGTTCACCCAGGCCGCCGATGCGCCGCTGACCTACTACGCCCAGGAGAATTCATCGCCGGGCGCCCAGGCGATCATCGTGCAGGACCAGTCGCCGATCCACAGCATCGCCGACCTCAAGGGCAAAACCGTCGCCGTGTCCAAGGGCTCAGGCAGCAACTTCCTGCTGATTTCTGCGTTGAAAAAAGCCGGGCTGACCCTGGCCGATATCACCCCGCGTTACCTCGAAGCCCCGGACGGCGGCGCGGCGTTCGCCAATGGCAGCGTGGACGCCTGGGTGATCTGGGACCCGTTCCTCGCCACCCAACAGCTTGACCACCATGTGCGCGTGATCGCCGACGGCAGCGACGGCCTGGCCAACTACAACCGCTTCTACCTGGCCACAACCAAGTTCGCCAAAGCCCACCCGGACGTGCTGCAAGTGACTTTCGACACCCTGCGCGAGACCGGCCAGTGGGTCAAAGCCCACCCCAAGGAAGCGGCTGAAATCCTCGGCCCGCTGTGGGGCAACATCGCCCCGGCCACGGTGGAGCGCGCCAATAGCCGGCGCAGCTACGACATCATCCCGGTGCGGCTGGACAACCTCGCCGAACAGCAGCGCATCGCCGACACCTACTACGCCGCCAAACTGATTCCCAAGCCGTTGAAGGTCAGCACCATCACCGTGTGGACGCCCAAGCCATGAGCCGCCAAATCCATCTTTCTGCGTTTTTGTTGAGCGGCCCGGTGGTGCATAGCCATGCAGTGTGGCGCCACCCGGAAACCGTCGGTAATTACCTCGACCCCGAGTACTACTCGCGCATTGCCAAGATGGTGGAAGAGGGGCTGTTCGACTTCCTGTTCTTCGCCGACCGCCTGGCCGTCGGCGACCAGATGGGCGGCTCGCGCGAGTTCGCCTTGCGCTACGGCGCCCAGGACGCCACGCGCCTCGATCCGTTGCCGATCCTCTCTTACCTGATCGGCCAGACCAGCAAGCTCGGCCTGGGCGCCACGCGTTCCACCACCTACTACGAGCCGGCGCATATCGCCCGGGAATTCGCCACCCTCGACCACCTGTCCAAGGGCCGCGCGGCGTGGAATATCGTTACTTCGATGAACGACAGCGAAGGGCGCCTGTTCGGCAAGGACAAGCACCTGGAACACGACCTGCGCTACGACCGCGCCGATGAGTTCGTGGAGGTGGCGCTGAAACTCTGGAACAGCTGGAGCCCGGGCGCGCTCAAGCTGGACCGCGAAAGCGGCGTGCTCGCCGACCCGGCGTTGATCCACTCGGTGCAGCACCAGGGCGAGTGGTTCAAGGTTGAAGGCCCGCTGAATATCCCGCGCACGCCCCAAGGCCGCCCGGTGCTGATCCAGGCCGGTTCCTCCGGGCGCGGTCGACGCTTTGGCGCGCGTTGGGCCGAGGCGATTTTTACCATTCACCCGCATTTGGCGGCCATGCGCGCGTTTCGCGATGACGTGCGCGCCCAGGTGGTACAGCAAGGCCGCGAGGCCGACAGCTGCAAAGTGCTGACGGCGGTGATGCCATTTATTGGCGGCAGCGAAGCCGAAGCCCGCGCCAAGCGCGATAAACACAACGCGTTGGCGCGGCCTGAACTGGGGTTGGTCACGCTGGCCTCGCAGTTGAACGTGGACCTGTCGCCATTCCCCCTCAGCGCCACCCTGGCCGAGATCGCCCAGTCGCCACTGATTCACCCGGCCGCTGCCGAAAAGCTGTTGATGCAAGGTCCGCAAACCTCCCTGGAACAACTCGGGCGCATCTTCGCCAGCAGCGTGCGCGTGCCGCAACTGGTGGGCACCGGGGCGCAGGTCGCCGACCAGTTGGCCGAGCTGTTCGAGCAAGGCGGGTGCGACGGCTTTGTGATTTCACCGGGGTACCTGCCGGGGTCGTTCACGGAGTTTGTCGAGAGCGTGATTCCGCATCTGCAGCGCAAGGGTTTGTTCCGCACCGCATATGAAGGTTCGACGCTGCGCGAGCACTTGGGCCTCGCCGATCTCAACCACTGATTTTACTAAAGGGATATCTTGCATGGCTGCTTTCGATCACCTGACCCGCCGCCGTCTATTGGGCCTGGCGGGCGTCACCCTGGCCAGCCTGTCGCTGCCACGCCTGGGCTTTTCCGCTGACGCCCACGCCGGCCACAACACGCCACAGGAGCCCGCCGGCACCGGGGAGTTCATCCGCCTCGACGCGCCGCGCAAGCTCAAACTGGCGGTCAACCTGAATGCCGTGTGCCTGGCGCCGGTGGTGATTGCCCACGGTCAGGGCTTCTTCACTAAACACAATCTGGACGTAGAGCTGGTCAACTTCGGTAACTCCACCGAAGTGCTGCTGGAAGCTATCGCCACCGGCAAGGCCGATGCCGGCGTGGGCATGGCGCTGCGCTGGCTCAAGGCGCTGGAGCAAGGCTTTGACGTGAAACTCACCGCCGGCACCCATGGCGGGTGCCTGCGCTTGCTCAGTGCGGTGAATGGCGGCGTGAGCAAGCTCGAGGACCTCAAGGGCAAAGCCATCGGCGTGACCGACATGGCCAGCCCGGACCGCAATTTCTTCTCGATCCTGCTGAAAAAACACGGCGTCGACCCGGTGCGCGACGTGGAATGGCGCCTGTACCCGGCGGACCTGCTCGGCACTGCGCTTGAGCGCGGCGAAGTGCAGGCGGTGAGCGGCAGCGACCCGTTCATGTACCGGCTGATCAAGTCCGGCGTGGCGCGCGAGCTGTCCACCAACCTGGTGGAGGAGTACGCCAACCTCAGCTGCTGCGTGGTCGGCGTCACCGGCAAACTGGTGCGTGAAGACAAACGCGTGGTCGCCGCGCTGACCCAGGCGATCCTCGAGGCCCACGACTACTCCGTGCAGCACCCCGAAGCCGTGGCCAAAGGCTTCCAGGCCTACGCGCTGAACACCTCCACCGAAGAAGTGCAGGCGATCCTCCACGACCACACTCACGGCCACCACGCGGTGGGCGCCGCGCTGACCCGGGAAATCACCACCTACGTCACCGACTTGAAAACCGTGGAAGTGATCAGCAAAAGCACCGACCCGGTGGAATTCGCCAAGGAGATCACCGCCGATGTCTTCAGCTGACGCGACAACCCTCAACCCGCCCGTGGCCCTCAAGGTCGGCTGGCAGGGCGCAGCGGTGGTGGCGGCCTGGGTGGCCGTCGCGCTGTTGATCAGTTACTGGCCCAACGCGACGCGCAATTGGCCGATGACCCAGGGTTTGGCCAACCTCTGTGTGGGCGTGGCGGCGTTGTTTATCGTGCTGAGCCTGGTGGGCCGCAAGGTGGCGACACTCGGCCAGCGCCTGCACACGGCCGCGCCCTGGTTGATTGCGTTGCCGATACTGTTGGCTGTCTGGGAATTGCTCACCGCCAAGCTGGCGCTGCTGCCGGTGCCGTTTTTTGCGCCGCCCCAGGCGCTGCTTGCGGTGTATATCGAAGACTATGCGCGGCTGGCCGACAGCCTGTTGCATTCGGCGTTGCTGCTGGGCTCGGGCGTGGCGCTGGGCGCGGCTACCGGTTTTGTCGCGGGCGTGGCCATCGGCTGGTCGACTCGCATCGGCTACTGGCTGCACCCGGTGCTGCGCATCCTGGGCCCGGTGCCGTCCACGGCGTTGTTGCCGCTGTGTTTTTTCCTGTTTCCCAGCAGCTGGAGCGCGAGTGTGTTCTTGATCGCCCTGGCCACTTGGTTCCCGGTCACGGTGCTCACCTGGTCGGGCGTGGCGAGTGTCGACAAGGCCTATTACGACGTGGCGCGCACCTTGGGCGCCCGGCAGGGTTTCCTGATTTTCAAAGTGGCGATTCCGGCCGCGATGCCCCACGTGTTTGTCGGCCTGTTCATGGGCCTGGGCGCGTCGTTCTCGACCCTGGTGGTGGCGGAAATGATGGGGGTCAAATCCGGCATCGGCTGGTACCTGCAATGGGCCCAGGGCTGGGCCGCCTACGCCAATATGTACGCGGCCTTGTTGATCATGGCGTTGGCCTGTTCGGGATTGATCACCGGGTTGTTCCTGGTGCGTGACCGCTTGCTGGCCTGGCAAAAAGGAACGATGAAATGGTAGCCCTTGCACACGCAGTAGAGGCCAGCGCCGGGTTGGCGCTGCGCATAGAAAACCTGAGCCATGGCTTTGCCCTGGACGGCCAGCACCTGCCGGTGTTGGAGCAGGTTTCACTGGATGTGGCACCGGGTGAATTCGTGGCATTGCTCGGCCCGTCGGGTTGCGGCAAATCCACCTTGCTGCGTTTGGTCGCCGGCCTGGAGCCAGCGGATTCCGGCAAGCTGTTGGCCGACGGTGAAGCCATCCTCGGTCCGGACCCTAGCCGCGTGGTGGTATTCCAGGACCCGACCCTGTACCCCTGGCGCCGGGTGTGGGACAACGTCGCCATCGGCCTCGAAGCTCAGGGCCTGCTCAAGACCCACTCGCACAAGGTGGATGAGGCCTTGGCCAAAGTCGGCCTCAGCCACTTCGCCCGCGCGTATCCCCGGCAGCTGTCCGGCGGCATGGCGCAGCGCGTGGCGTTGGCGCGCGCGCTGGTCAATCAGCCGCGCCTGCTGATCCTCGACGAGCCCTTGGGCAAGCTCGACTCGCTGACGCGCATCACCATGCAAAAAGAGCTGATCGATTTGTGGCAACGCCAGGGCTACACGGCCCTGCTGGTGACCCACGATGTGGAAGAAGCCTTGTTGCTGGCCAATCGCGTGATTGTGTTCAGCGACCGCCCGGCAAAAATCCAGGCGCAATTGAGCATCGATAGGCCGTATCCTCGGCACCGGGATGATCCTTACTTGGTGGACCTGCGGCGGCAGATACTCGGGCTGCTCGGGCTGGGAGAAAGCTGGTAGTCATGACATTCACCTCATTGCATTGGGGCGCGTACCGCCCGCAGGTGGTCGACGGCAAGCTGGTGGCGATGGCCCCGGCCGAGTGGGACAAAGACCCGTCGCCCATCGGCGCGTCGATCCCCGTGGCGATTACCTCGCCGACGCGCATCCTGCGCCCCGCCGTGCGCCGCAGCTACCTGGCCGAGCCGGGTGCGCACCCGGAGTTGCGCGGGCAGGAGCCATTCGTTGAAGTGTCCTGGGACGTGGCGCTGGAGCTGGTGGCCGCTGAGCTGAAAAAGGTCAAGGCCGAGCACGGTAACCAGGCCATCTACGGCGGCAGCTATGGCTGGGGCAGCGCGGGGCGCTTTCACCATGCGCAAAGCCAGTTGCACCGGTTCCTCAACCTCTACGGCGGCTACGTCGCCAGCACCGACAGCTACAGCCTCGGCGCCGGGCGCGTATTGATGCCGCATATCGTCGGCAATATGGATTGGCTGCTGGCCGCGCACACGTCGTGGAAAAATCTGGCCGAGCATTGCGAGCTGTTTGTGGCCTTTGGCGGCCTGCCGGCGAAAAACGCCCAGACCAGCCCCGGCGGCGCCAGCGACCACCTGCTGAGCGAGGCGCTGGCGGCGATGTCGGCGGCCGGTGTGCAGTTCGTCAATATCACCCCGTTGCGCGACGACCTCAGTGGCCCGGCGCTCAACCAATGGCTGCCGATCCGCCCGGGCAGCGACACCGCCCTGATGCTGGCGCTGGCCCATGTGCTGGTGACCGAGGGCTTGCACAACCCGGCGTTTATCCAGCGCTACACCGTGGGATTCGAGCGCTTTCGCGAATACCTGCTGGGCACGGTCGATGGCCAGCCGAAAGACCCGGCCTGGGCCGCAGACTTGACCGATATCCCCGCGCAGCAGATCACCGACCTGGCCCGCCGCATGGGCCGCCAGCGCACCATGATCAACATCGCCTATTCCCTGCAGCGCGCGGTGCACGGCGAGCAGCCGTTCTGGATGACCGTGACCCTGGCCGCGCTGCTTGGGCAAATCGGCTTGCCCGGCGGCGGGTTTGGCCTGGGCTATGGCTGCATGAACAATACCGGCAGCGGGCGCAAGGGCTTCTCCGGGCCGCGTTTTTCCCAGGGGCTCAACCCGGTCAAGGATTTTATCCCGGTGGCGCGCATCACCGACATGCTGCTCAACCCCGGCGCGACGTTCGACTACAACGGCAAGCGCCAGGCGTATCCGGATATCCAGTTGGTGTACTGGGCCGGCGGCAATATTTTCCACCATCACCAGGATTTGAATCGCCTGCTGGAAGCCTGGCAAAAACCGCGCACGCTGATCGTCCACGAACAGTACTGGACCGCCCAGGCCAAGTACTCCGACATCGTGCTGCCGGCCACCACGGCCCTGGAGCGCAACGACATCGGCAGCTCGGCCTCGGACCGCTTCATGCTGGCGATGCAGCGGGCCATCGAGCCGGTGGGCGAGGCGCGGGACGACTACACGATCTTCGCCGCTATCGCAGCGCGCCTGGGCTTCGCCGACACCTTCACCGAAGGCCGCGATGCCGAGCAATGGCTGCGCTTTATCTACGACGAGTCGCGCGGGCGCGCCGAGGAACACGGCATTGAGCTGCCGGGCTACGACAACTTCTGGCGCGATGGTGTGTTCGAAGTGGCCTACCCGGACACCGACACGGTGCTGCTCAAGGCGTTTCGCGATGACCCCGACGCTCACCCCTTGCCAACCCCGTCGGGGCGTATCGAGATCTTCTCCGAGCGCATCGCCAGCTTCGGTTATGCCGACTGCCCGGGCCACCCGGTATGGCTTGAAAAACCGGCGCCGGACTACCCGCTGCACCTGCTGTCGAACCAGCCCAAGACCCGCCTGCACAGCCAGTACGACCATGGCAGCTACAGCCGCGGGTCGAAGATTCAGCAGCGTGAACCCATGACCATCAACGTGGAGGACGCCCGCGCCCGCGGCATTGTCGACGGCGATGTGGTCAAGGTCTTCAACGACCGTGGCGCGTTTTTGGCCGGGGTGATTGTGTCGGCGGGCATCCGCCCAGGTGTGGTGCAGATCGCCACCGGCGCCTGGTTCGACCCGCAGACGCCGGGGCAGCGCAACAGCCTGGACAAGCACGGGAATCCCAACATGATCACCGCCGATATCGGTGCGTCAAGTTTGTCCCAAGGCTGCTCGGCACAGACGGCGACGGTGGAGGTGGTGAAGTGGGATCAGGCGTTGCCTGAGGTCACCGCCTTTGTACCGCCGGTGCTGGAAGGCGTTAAATAGGTGGGAGGGGGCTTGCCCCCTCCCACATGGGTGATGTGGCAGTTTTCAGTCCACGCAAATTGCCCGGCCAAGTTGGCCTTTCTCCACGGTCGCCGAGCAGCCGAAGTGCCCGTTATCCGCCTGGCACGCGCCGGTCACCGGGCCGTTGCCGGGTTGAGTGGTCACGCTGGTCCGGCACTCGCCTTCACACTGGCTTGAATCGGTGCAGGCCTTGCCCGCGTCCTTGTACGGCGTGATGCACTTCCAGCTCTGCAACTTGCCGACTTGTTTCATGGTGCCGCCACCGGCCAGGCAGGCGGATGCGCTGGCGTCCTGGGCGGGCGGGGTAGTTGTGGCGGTCGCGGTGCAGGCGGATACCAGCAGCAGGGCGGCCAGGCCGATCATCAATTTCATGCAAAAGTCCTCGTGGAGTAAGCGCAGCGGTGCAGTGTACGGGCATTTGGACTACTTTGATTGACGAGCGATCCTAACCGGTACTTACCCATGCGCACGTTATGGAAGCGATATGTAGCGTTGCTGGAAAATGACCTGAGCACGCAGATTTTCGACAACGTCAAAAACCTGCTGGTGTGCGCGCTGCTGTTTGCGGCGGGCACCAATACGCTGCTGGGGCAACGCGAATTGTTTCTCGGCTTCTTCGCCTCGACCGTTGCCGGGTGGGGGCTGATCGCGCTGTCGGCGGTATTGGTGTTATTGAATGTAAGCGATGGCATTCGTCGGCTGGCCAAGCTGCGCTATCACCTGGCGTTGCAGGTGGTGTTGATCCTGGTTTATCTGATCGTTGCCGAGCGGGTTGTGGAGATAGTCTGGGGCTTTCGGGCACATTGAAGTATCCTCCGCGCCCCGCTTACCACTGATTCAAAGACCGATGACAGGACAAGACATGCAGGCGCTGCTGGACGCGATCCTTGACGAAGTTCGTCCACTGATCGGCCAGGGCAAAGTCGCCGACTACATCCCCGCGCTGGCCGATGTACCCGCCAACCAACTGGGCATTGCCGTGTACGGCAACGACGGCGCCGCCTACTGCGCCGGGGATGCCGAAACGCTGTTTTCGGTGCAGAGCATTTCCAAGGTGTTCAGCCTGGTGCAGGCCATCGACCACGGTGGCGAAACTATCTGGGAACGCCTGGGCCATGAGCCTTCGGGGCAGCCGTTCAATTCCATGGTGCAACTGGAATTCGAACGCGGCCGCCCGCGCAATCCCTTCATCAATGCCGGCGCGCTGGTGATCTGCGACATCAACCAATCGCGCTTTGCCGTACCGATTTTGTCGATGCGCGACTTTGTCCGGCGCCTGTCGGGCAACCCGCAGATCCTGGTCAACAGCGTGGTCGCCGATTCGGAGGCTCAACACGGCGCGCGCAACGCGGCCATGGCCTACCTGATGAAATCCTTCGGCAACTTCCACAACGACGTCGACGCGGTGCTGCACAGCTACTTCAACTACTGCGCGCTGCAAATGAGCTGCCTGGACCTGGCCCGGGCGTTCAGCTTCCTCGCCAACGAGGGCGTGAGCGCCCACAGCGGCGAACAGGTGTTGAGCGCGCGACAGACCAAGCAGGTGAACTCGATCATGGCCACCAGCGGGCTGTATGACGAGGCAGGGAATTTTGCCTATCGCGTGGGGCTGCCGGGCAAGAGCGGGGTAGGGGGTGGGATTGTTGCGGTGGTGCCGGGGCAGTTTACGGTGTGTGTCTGGTCGCCGGAGTTGAATGCGGCGGGGAACTCGCTGGCGGGGATGAAGGCGTTGGAGCTGTTGAGTGAGCGGATTGGGTGGTCGGTGTTTTAGAGTCCAAGCCTTGGAAAACAAAAGCCTGTGGCGAGGGAGCTTGCTCCCGCTGGGTCGCGAAGCGGCCCCTTGATCAGCCACATCGGTGTGTCAGGTATACCGTGTGCTCCGGGCTTGGGGCGGCTGCGCAGCCCAGCGGGAGCAAGCTCCCTCGCCACGGGTTTAGTCTCCTGCTATTTCGGCTTTGCGGCCCTTTTCTTCGGCGCGGGCAGAATCATCCCTACTTCAGCCTGATAGCGGCGATACCGCTCACCAAACAGTTTCACCAGATCCTTCTCTTCAAAGTAGGCGCCGATGAAGATATAGACCGACATCCCGGCCGCAAACAGCAGATGCCCGGCGGTCATATGCGGCGTTGCCCAAAAGGCGATCAGGAACCCCAGGTACAACGGGTGACGCACAAGCTTATAGAGCAGCGGCGTCCTGAATACCGGCGTTTGTGGTGCGCTGTTGCGCCATCCGTCGATGGCCTGTTTGAGCCCGAACAGTTCGAAATGGCTGATCAGCAAGGTTGCCAGCCCGGCGATGCCCCAGCCTAGCCAGAACAGACCGGTCAGCACCGCCTTGGCCCAGGTGGTTTCGACGTTCCAGAGCGTGAATGTGATCGGGTGCCATGACCAGAACAGCAACGTGAGCACGAGGCTGCTAAGCAACACATAGGTGGAACGCTCAGCAGCTGCAGGAATAAGCGTTGTCAGGCGCGCTTTGAAGGCGCTACGTGCCATGGCGGTGTGCTGGATGCTGAACAGCGCGATCAGCGAAGTATTGATCAATACCGCCAATGGCCAGTCGAGCACCGGCCCGTCATTGATGTTCTTGGGCACGCTCAAGCTGCCAACGAAGCCAATCAGATAGACCAGCGTAGCGAAGAACACCAGATAGCAGCCGCCGCTGTATACGAGACCGGCCACGCGGTTGGAGTAATTTTCCAGGTTCAAGCGCAAGGCCTTTCGCACAGGGTTGATGAGCGCGAACTCTACGAAGAACGAGTTCCAGGAACTCATACTAGCGAAATTAGTAGGTGCGGTACCTGTGAAAATCGACAGTTTTAAGAGCGTTTGGCGATTTCGCTTAGACCGATTGCTCAGGCGCTCGCCTCCAGTATCAGAGGGCCGAGGGGGAGCAGTACTGACAGGCCTAAGCTGTACGCGGTTTCATGAACAAATCGAGCATCAATAACAAGGCCCCGGCGGTAATCGCGATATCGGCAATGTTGAACACACCGGTGTGCGTCGGGCCGACGTTCAGCACCATGTAATCAACCACATGCCCGTCGCGAAATACTCGGTCGATCAAATTGGCGATACCGCCCAAAGCGATGGCGTACAGCGGCAAGACCTTGCGCAGCGGCTGGTGCCAGTTGGCGAGCGACCACCACATCGCCCACGCCACTACTACAGCCACGCCGACGATAAAAATCAGTTGTTTGACCTGCGGCGGCATTGCCGCGCCCAGGCTAAGGAATGCGCCAGGGTTCAGGCTCAGTTCCAGGGCCAGGTTGAAAGGGCTGGAGCCGAATTTGAAGCTATTGGTTTGCAGGGAAGCCAGCGCCAGCAGTTTTACCAACTGGTCCACGGCAACAAAGGCGATACCCGCGAGGAGGGCAAAGGGGCGGCCTCGCAGTAGGGACGACGTGCTCAAACGGTAACTTCCTGTTTCGGTCTCTAGAAAGCGGCCGAAGATAGCTCAGGCGCTTTGGCTCGTCCATCTGCTTACGGCCCGCAGAGTGTTCATAGATCAAAAGTGGGGGGGCTTGCCCCCGATAGCGGTGTGTCAGCCAATGATAAGTTGACTGGCCCAACGTAATCGGGAGCAAGCCCCCTCCCACATTTGAATATTTGTCGGTTTTAAGACCTGTGTTTGCCCCAAACAAAAAATGCGCCCCAAAGGGCGCATTTTTTTGTTCGGTCAGCTATCGCCTATTCAGGCAATCGCATCCCACGCACGATCACCGTGCTCATCCTTGATACGGGTCGGCAGGCCCATCACGTCCAGCGCTTTCAGGAACGGCTCGGCCGGCAGTTCCTCGACGTTGGCCATGTGTTTCACATCCCACTCGCCACGAGCAACCAGCAGCGCCGCGGCTACCGGTGGTACGCCGGCGGTGTAGGAGATGCCCTGGCTGTCGGTCTCGGCAAAGGCTTCTTCATGGCAGGCCACGTTGTAGATGAACATCTCGTGTGGCTGGCCATTTTTGGTGCCTTTGACCAGATCACCGATGCAGGTCTTGCCGGTGTAGCCGGGCGCCAGCGAAGACGGGTCGGGCAGCACGGCCTTGACCAGTTTAAGCGGCACGACTTCCAGGCCTTCGGCGGTGGTCACCGGCTTCTCGGAGAGCAGGCCGAGGTTTTTCAG